>TARA_R110000764_G_scaffold22118_15_pt1 | contig 17663 bp, 25 predicted proteins | sample TARA_R110000764 | Tara Oceans TARA_R110000764 (sample SAMEA4398111) | marine metagenome | biome: Polar Biome; feature: [SRF] surface water layer (ENVO:00010504); material: water (ENVO:00002006), including particulate matter (ENVO:01000060) such as... | depth 5 m | reverse complement strand
ACCTATTTTAGCCAACTCTATTTTGCCCCTTAAGTGGGCGTTATATGTTAAACATGGGTTTGTGATGAATATTGATAATGGAGATCAAACTCAAGTTAATGAAAGAAAGCGTGAGCTTCAATTAATCTTGAATATAATTCAACCTGATCCAGAAGGCCAGCCGCTAGTTATTTCTGATTCTACTTGCTTTAATAATGTCACTTGGCAAAGTATCAATGAAATAGAAGAACGGTTAAGATTTTATTTTAAAGGTGACTTACCTGCTCCATTAACAACTCCAATTTGGCAGTTTATAGATAAAGTTAAGCTGCAATATCCAGGTTGGCCAGATAATTAGTTCGGTATAAATTAACATATAACAAGAACTTAAAGAGGGACAAAATAAAGTTGGCTGTTTTGTTCACTCCGTTCACCTATTTTAGCCAACTCTATTTTGCCCCTTAAGTGGGCGTTAGGACTATATTCAAACTATGGAGTTGTTATGAATAATGAGAAAGAAATAGACGAAAATATTACTCATTTAAATAAGGAAAAAATCCTTCGCGAAAACGGCAATGAAAGTGATGATAAAAAATCACCACAAGAAAACCTTGATAAAATCAATCATAGAGATGAGGTTGCTTATAATAAAAGACAACAAAAATATGATGAATTAACGGCGCGTAGAAAAAAGTTATATTACATGGTGATGTTATTCACTGTTTCATTTTTTATATTAGCATTTGCATCTTACACAAACCAAGGCTTGTATAAGATTGAACCTAATACTCTCACTTTTATAAACCAATCATTTAATGCTTTAGTATTACTTATGATTCCTTTCTTATTAGGATCTTTAGGTGGTTTTACTCGTGTCTTGATCTCAGGTTTAAAAGTGTATCAAAGTACTACAATAATTATTTCTTCTGGATTAATGGCCGTTTTTAGTTGGGTCAGTATTAAAAGTGGAGTTTTAGTGTCCATTATTGCACCACACCTTAATAAGCAAGGTATTACAATGGATAAAATAAACTCTAGTAATGAAACAGAATTCTATACTATGGCATTGGTTGCCATTGTTGTCGGTATGTTTTCATCTAACGTATATATTTATATTAATCAAAAAGTTGAACATTTAACTAATGGTGCGGACAATAAAGGTGCATCTAAATAGTCCTAACAAGCACTTCAAACGGAACAAAAACAGTTGGTTAGGTTCCGCTTCGCTACACATTATAACCAACTATTTTTGTCCGCTTAAGTGGGCGTTAGGCGCCTTGGAGTTTAAATGCAAGAATGGATATCAAATAATTGGTTGGCGTTATATGGGTCTATTGTAGGTACTTTAGCTCTATTAATTAATGTCACTCGTTTTATTCATGCTGTTAAAAAAGATAAAGTTAAGCTTTTGATTAGCGTGATTCGCCATCCTAACTATGATTCCAATATTCATAGGCTAAAAGAAAAAGAGTATGACCCTGAACGGGAAAGACCAAATTTAGTCGCTGTTTATACAATAACAATTAGGAATACAGGAACAGTAGATGCATATATTGAAAACGCCTCTGTCATTTGTGAAAAAAACAAAGTCTTTTCTGCTTTAACTCGTTACTCAAATAGTGGTAGTTTGAATGGTATGCTTGGTAGTATTTCACAAGTTGGGACTATTAAAATAGAGCCAAAAGCATCGAAAAAACTAGATGTATATTTAAAAGCAGAAGAAGATGTATTTACTGCTAAACATATTGAGATTGAGGATTCTACAGGTAAAAAGTGGAGAAAAAGCGCCTAACAAGGGTTTTCAAGTCGGACAAATTACAGTTGGCTTTTTGTTCGTGCCTCACTTATTTTAGCCAACTGCAATTTGCCGCTTAAAACGGCGTTATGTAGCTAATGATGAATCGAACAGAAGCGTTAAAACAAATAGTCACTTTCGGCGCTGATAAAGAAGCCGCATATTCTGAATTAGTTAAATTCGGATATGATTCTGAAATCGCATATTTTGTGGTTTCTAAGTCAGTTTTAGAAGATGTATTATTGATTTACTTAGCAGATAAAATTACTGCTGATGAGCTTGAGGAATGGGCAAACTTTGTAGAATGTCGCGACGACTTAGATTACGAGATCATCGAAGGGTATATTTATGCTCTTGCTAATCCTTATCTTGTTGGCGATATAAGCAAAGAAAAAATAACGAAAATGGTTCAATTGCTAAAAGCTACATAACAAGAAAATCAACAAGGACTCGTAACAGTTGGCTACGTTTCGCTTCGCTACACAATTTTAGCCAACCATTACTTAGCCTGTTATTTGGGCGTTATGTTTATCGGAGAGTTCTGTGTCTGAAAGTAATATCATCCAAGCACTTGATGCGATAAAAGCATCTTATAAAACTGATAAGGGTGAATATGGCGCGGATCTTTTTATCTCACATCATCTCGAAGAGTTAAACGATGCTGATTGGTTATTAGCTTTAGGAAATATTAAGCCTACTCCTCAACAAATTTTAAACTCCTTAATCTTATTGGAGCCTAGCGAAGATGGATTAATGTATGATTTTACTTTACCGAATGATGTAACTGATTATATTTTATGTGTGAATTTTGGTGAAGACGGCACTATTGAAGATATAAGCATGGAAGGCTGAGTAAGATAAACATAACAAGGCATTAAAGCAGGAAAATTTACAGTTGGCTGTTTTCACTGTGATCTTGTACCACTTTGGTAGACAGTTATTTATTTAATTGTTACCAAAGAGGTTAATCATGGGACATACAAGAAAGCGACATTACAACCAATATTCATTAGCGTTTAAACTTCATGCTATTTTACTCTCGTCTCAGCAAGGTGTTTTAGCTAAAGACGTGGCTAGTTCCTTGGGTATTCACCCCATCATGCTCTATCGTTGGTGTATGGAATACCGTAAAGAGTCATTGTTTACTCATCCGCTTATGAAAAATCATCAAATGGAAAAACCATCCAAAGAGAAGAAGCCCGTCAGTCCCGAAAAGCTTAAACTTGCTAAGGCCAATGCGCACATTAAAAAGTTGGAAAAAAAACTAGCTCGCAGCGAAGAGGATATTGAAATTCTAAAAAAGTTCGAGCGGTTCTTAAAGGAAGACCCCTAGTTAATTTTACCTTTATCAAAAAGAACCATGCCTTAAGTAATGTCTCAAGATTATGCTCGCTGTTGGGGGTGTCTCGCGGTGGTTACTATGCCTGGCATAATCGGCCAGTATCCGCGCATAAAGTCAAAGATAACCAACTTAAGGCTGAACTGATTAAGCAGCACCAAGGCTTTAAACGAGCCTACGGCGCACCAAGAATGCATGTACAGATAAATCGAGAAGGCCTTAGCTGTAGTCGTCGACGCATCACGAGACTAATGAAAGAGCTTAACCTGTGTAGCTCGACTAAAAACTTATATTTGCGCTTACCCAATAGAGGAAAACATTACTCAACAACAAGCAATCATCTGCATTATGTCGCTAAGCCAAGCGCAAAGAATCAACAGTGGGTTGGTGACTTCACCCACATCAGCACTCAAAAAGGTTGGCTCTTTCATGCGGTTGTTATGGATTTATTTACACGTAAATTGATTGGGTGGTCGTTTAGTCGTCAACGAAATTCTTTAATGACACAAGCGGCTTTAAAGGCAGCCTTAGCAACAGAAACACCAGATAATAATTGTATATTTCATTCAGACCAAGGAATTGAATATGCGGCGAATGATTTCAAAACTCTTGTGGAAAAATCAGGTTTTATAAGGATTATGAGCCGAAAAGCAACGCCGATTGATAATGCGGCGATGGAATCGTACTTCCATACGTTTAAAGCAGAAGCTATTCATGGCAAACGTTTTAACAATCAAGAAGAGGCGACTGCTGTTATTCAGAAATACATCGCGTTTTACAATCAAGAACGATTACATTCAAGTTTAGGTTATACAACGCCTGAAAAATATGAGAAATTAGGACTTTGAAATGTGTCTACGAAAGTGGTGTAAGATCACTCCGTTCAACATTTTAGCCAACTATATTTTTCCGCTTAAGTAGGCGTTAGAAGCCAGAGAATGAATCTAGCCAAGAAGTATATAAAATTTATATATGACGCTCATGCTATGTGGACTCAGTTTTTAATACTTTTTCCTTCAGGTATCGTCTCATATTTGTTCTTTCCTGAAGTTGAATATACTCTCAAGCTAATCGTGAGTGGGACTATATGTAGTGTTATTGTAATTATGCATTTTGTTATTGGTGCTTATTCGTTAACAAAAAGAGATTACCTTGGTTTTGTAAACTTTGTGTTTCTACCTGTTTTTTGTAGTGCTTTTTTATTAGCGTTTGGCTATTACTAAATTGCTTCTAACAAGTCACTTAAAAGGACAAATAACAGTTGGTTTTTGCTCCTTCGTCGCTTATTTTAACCAACTATTATTTGCCTCTTAGTGAGGCGTTATGTGTACAGGGAATTATGCGTCCAGAGTTGAAGCAGCAATTAGAAAAGGAGATTTCAAAAGGTAAGCACAAAAACTTCCGTGCTTGGTCAATTGTCTTCCTCGTTTTAATTATTCTTATTTGGCTTGTTATTGGCTTTTCTTCTAAGAGTTCTGTACCAGTTAATGGTATTGCTATTAGTCAGCACGCATCATTGCGTGAAGATAGGCATAAAATTTATCCCATGGTCAAAGTGCCTGAAAGGGAAACTCTTGTAAAAGTATCTCTTCCAAAGCATTTGCCTATCAAACGAAATGTTAAAGTTGAATTACGTAAACACCAATCTACTTTATTCAATACTTTTAGGTATACGTTTGTGCGTTACTTAGAGTAATGTACACATAACAAGCGGTTAAAAAAGGACAAAATTCAGTTGGCTGTTTTCGTTCCTCAACATTTTAGCCAATTAAATTTTTCCTCTTAACAGGGCGTTAGGTATTCACTATAATTTGGCAGTAGGTATCCATCATGAAAGAAGCTGATTGGAAAGTATTTACAGAATTAAAGGACAAAGCTATAGAAAAGTATTGCACTTTAGCCTTAGAAGAATCACAAGAAGTTATTTCTGATAATAAAGAGCATGTACATAACAGATACCTTTACTTGTATAAGTTACTTCAAAACAGCAATAAGAAAATGGATTTACTTTTTGATGGGCATAGTCGATCAAAAGCTTGGATACAGCTCATTGCTATTCGAAGTGAAGGTCTTGCCGACGAAGAGTTATTATCTAAATTATCAGGTGAAATGTTTGAAGAGACAGATCCTAAAAAGCACGGTTGGTAAAAATACCTAACAAGAAATCAAACAAGGACAAAAAACAGTTGGCTTTTTTTCACTCCGTTCACTTATTTTAGCCAACAATATTTTTCCTGTTAATTGGGCGTTAGCTGCCTTAGGATAGTCATGCTCAATACTGATAGAGTTAAATCAAATAATGAAACAAGTGCTTTTAGTGGCGTTGTAAAGTGGAAGCCCATTAAATCCATTTGGTTTATAACACATCTATTGGCAACTATTTTAATTGCACCATTTGTTTTATCAATTTCTGCTTTTTCTGTTTTTCTAGTCCTTACAGCAATTACATTATGTTTTGGGCATTCCCTAGGAATGCATAGATTACTCATTCATCGTTCATATGAATGTCCGAAATGGATGGAGTATTTATTCGTATATTTAGGCGTATTAGTTGGTATGGCTGGTCCAATAGGAATGATGATTCAAAATGATCTTCGTGATTGGGCTCAAAGACAATCTCAATGCCATGATTATTTATTACACGGTTCAAAAATACTTAAGGATGGTTGGTGGCAACTAAACTGTGACTTAGAGCTAAATAACCCACCTGAATTTCATATAGAAAAATCGGTATCCTTAAATAAGTTTTATCAATTCATCGATAAAACTTGGATGCTTCAACAATTAGTTTTAGCGGTTCCTTTATTTATTCTTGGTGGAATTTCTTGGTTAGTATGGGGAGTTTCTGTCCGAGTGGTATTATCTGTTGGTGGTCATTGGGTAATAGGTTACTTTGCCCACAATAAAGGTGATAAAACGTGGGAGATTGAAGGAGCTGCAGTTCAAGGTCACAATATTAGGGTTGCTGGTTTCCTTTCTATGGGAGAAGCATGGCATAACAACCATCACGCTTATCCAGGCTCTGCAATGTTAGGCTTGTATAGCGATGAGCCGGATCTCGGTTGGTCGGTTTTAAACGCTTTACATAACCTCGGAATAGTTAAAAACATTAAGTTGCCCAAAGAGCTTCCTATTCGCTCAGAATTGGTCGCTGTTTCTGATAATATTGACAATCGTGTTGAGCGAGTGCCTGAAGACTGCGAAATTGCAAAGTTCATACGAAAAGGCAGCTAAAAAGTTACTCAAACGGACGCTAAACAGTTGGCTAGCTTCGTTCCTCGCAATTTTAGCCAACAATTTATCGCCGCTTAGTAAGGCGTTAGGCACTAGGTCAATAATGAGTCGTAATCCATTTTCATTAGTACCAATAGATAAGTCTCTTTTATATAAAGGAGCATTTTTAAATTGGTTTTTTATAGTTATTTTCTTTTCACTTATCGGTGTGGCAATAAAAGAAGCAAGCACTTTTAGTCTTGTTTTAGTAATAGGCTCTTTGATTGTATTAATTTTGATTATTACAGGATTCGATGATGAAGACGAAATCATTATCATGTATAAAAAAATCAAATGGTATAAAAATTATACTAGGCTGACTTTCTTGTCAGGTATAATATTCGCGATTACATGGCCGTTTGAAAGTACATTTTTTGTAACTTTAATCATTGGTGTTCCTGCTTTAATTAACGGCACTTTAGTTTGGCCTCAATTAACAGTTAATACTTACGCCAAAAATTACACGAAGCTGTTTGGGCGCTTAGATGCCTAACAAGAAAATCAACAATGACACGTAACAGTTGGCTACGTTTGCTTCGCAACACAATTTTAGCCAACCATTACTTAGCCTGTTATTTGGGCGTTAGGGTTACCGATAGATGGTATTGCAAATAAGTATTGTAGTTGTCATTTTAATTGTCGGCTTCATAGAATCACTTTTTTACGCGGGGTTTAGCTCTAAGGTTGCTACTCAAGAAAAAGCATTTGGCATTACTGGTTTTAAATTTACTCAATGTTTTGAAGCTTTCACTAAAGGAAATCATCTAACTCAATATATTAAAGAACAAGAGTGGGCTAAATACAAATGTTTTAAAAGGTTAAGGGTTGGTCTATCTATCTGTTTTATTATTTCTATTATTTTAGTGTAAAGTAACCCTAACAAGACCTTCAAACGGACAAAAAGCAGTTTCTGTTTTCACTTCGTTCAATATTTTAGCAAACAATTTTTTGCCGCTTAAGGTGGCGTTAAAGGTAATCGATATTTATGCGTGTATTTCCACTTTTTCCGATCATTTCATTTTTATTATTTACGTGTATAGCTAATGGGAATGAACAGGACGATAGACTTGTTCGATTTCAAAGCAAGCCACTTTGTATTGCATTAGCAATGTTTAAATTAGATCAACGCCATTGGCCAACCTCAGAACAAGGTATAAATGTATTAACTTTTCCAGCTTTAAACGATGATGGTGAAGCTGCAAAGGCATACCTTACAGTCATAGAAAAAGATCCATGGGGAAATGATTATGTATATAAACAAACTCAAAAGCGGTTCACTCTTGTTTCAATAGGTAAAGATGGAATTTTAAATAGCTCTGATGATGTGGGGCCAAATATTTGTTACCCTGATTGGACTGAGTAAATTACCTATAACAAGCGCTTCAAACGGAAAAAATACAGTTGGCTTTTTTTCGTTCCTCAAACATTTTAGCCAACTATAATTTTCCGCTTATTGCGGCGTTATACGTACAAGGGAGGTTTGCGCATGAATTTACAGTTTAAGTTAATAATATCTGCATTGATTAGTATTCTAGCCAATGGTTGTAGTTCTTATAGCACTGAAGATTATGGAGAAGCTGGTGTTAGTAGAAAAGCAGCTTCATGTGTAAATATGGAACCAGCTCAGGAGATGAAGTGTAAGGAAAGAGAAGAAAGCTTACTAATAGGGTTGGGTGCAGACGAAAATTGTAATCATCCATATGAGTATGAAAAAAACAGATGTAAAAGTGAACAAGCAAAGAAACAAAAGGCACTTGACGAATCACTTAAAAAACACAGCGGTAAATAGTACGTATAACAAGAATTTAAAGCAGGACAAAATAAAGTTGGCTGTTTTGTTCACTACGTTCACCTATTTTAACCAACTCTATTTTGCCCCTTAAATGGGCGCTACAAGTAAAGGTAATTTATGCATTCTGACGAACTAATCAAATCTTTATCTGATAATGGAAATAAGGACTTAGAATCTTCATTACAATGGATTAATCCAATACCTGAAGATGCTTCAGCTTTAATAGATAAAATAGATATGGCATTAAATATTGTTAGGTTTTCTAAATCTAGACGCACTGAAGAAGGTGAAGAAACTTCTAATAACCACCTAGATTCGTTAATACGTTTAAAAGCTGAAATCAGTAGTATTTTAAATGAAAAGTTGAAATAAGCTTATCTAAATTTTCTTATAAAAATTTGTTAAAGCAGGAATAAACAGTTGGCTTTTGCTCCTGCGTCGCTTATTTTAGCCAACATACTATTTGCCTCTTATCGTGGCGTTAGCTGTAAAGGGAAACTGAGTATTGATTTCACAATTACCTAAATGGATAGAAGTCGGCGCGTTCATTTTTGCCTTGATTGCTGGTTGCGTTAATGCGATTGGTTTTCTTAGCTTTGAGCATCAAGCAGTCTCTCATTTAACTGGCACAGCTACCTTATTGGGTACAAGTTTTTTAGGTTCTTCTTTTTCTAATATTATCCATTTGCTAGGTATTTTGTGTTCATTTATATTTGGTTCAGCGATTGCTGGATTATTACTAGATGGTTCAAGCCTAAAGCTAGGGCGACATTATGATACGGTGTTGCTCTTAGAGTCTATTTTGTTACTAATCGCATTATGGTTTTTATCTGCCGGTTCAATATATGGTCAATTCTTTGCTTCCGCAGCGTGTGGACTTCAAAATGCATTAGCAACAACATACAGTGGTGCAATAATAAGAACAACTCATGTCACAGGAATTTTCACAGATTTAGGTATCATGCTTGGCAGGTTTATAAAAGGTGAAGCTCTTGAGTCACGCAAGGCAAAGCTTTTCTTGATTATTATTGTCGGTTTCATATTTGGTGGTACTTTAGGCGCATTTCTGTTTGCACAATATCAATTTATGGCATTATTTTTTCCTGCAATAATTTGCCTGTTTTTTTCGATGTTTTATCGTGTATATGCTAAAAAATACAGCTAACAAGCTGCTCATACGAACACAAACAACTGGTTGAATTGCAACCAACTATTTTATTGCCTGTTAGCCGGGCGTTCGGTTTTCTATAACTCAGGTGAATAGGGATATTATGACGAATAAAAGTACTAAATTGGAAAGAGTAGGGTTTGTATTAGTTGCACTCATAGTTTTGTTGCAGGGATTCTATGGTACTTTTGCTTTCATTGACCCAGCCATGTTTTCTGCCGTTAGAGGCACTGAACTTTTTTCGGTTATGGATGCTGATTGGGTTAAAATATATGGTTCGCGTACAATCTTTATTACCTTAATTTTTGGTTATCTTTTATATACTCGAAATTATATTGTTTTAATGTGGGGCGCATTATTTGCAGTTGTTATGCCAATTACCGATGGGTTACTTGCATATGAAGCTCAAGCACCATTTAAGGTTGTTGCTAAGCATGTTGCGACTATTGCTTACTTATTAATTATATTCTTCGTATTAAAAAAGGTTATTGCCCAAAAAATCGAACAAGACCTTTAATCAATAAAACAATTTGCTGTTTTTACTCTGATTTTGTACCACCTTACTACACATTTTTAGCCAACCACTACTTAGCCTGTTATTAGGCGTCATACAAAAGAGGTTTAAATGAAAACTGTTGTTTCTGAATTATCTTTGAATGATAGAGAAGGCTGGGAAAGTCTTTACTATGAATATGCTGAATTTTATAAAGTGCCTATGGATCAAACGATACTTGATACCGTGTGGTCATGGATATTTGATGTAAATAATAAATTTTATGCTCTTGTAGCGAAAGATGAATCAGGTAATTATCTTGGGTTTATGCATTATAGGGCAATGCCATCTCCACTCAGGGGGAAGTTGGTTGGTTTTCTTGATGATCTTTATGTTAAAACTGAAGCTAGAGGCGTTGGAGTAGTCGATGCACTATATAAAGAATTGAACTACTTTGCATCGAAAAATGATTGGCCTTTTGTTCGCTGGATAACAGCGGATAATAACTATAGAGGGAGAAGTGTTTACGATAAGCTATCAGATAAAACTCAATGGGTAACTTATCAAATGCCTGTAGAGTAAATTTTGTATAGCATACCCATAAGTGACTAAAAACATTTTCTATTGATGCATCAACCAGTTTAGTAAACATATTTCAGCCGCTTATTTAGGGCGTTATGTTTTACTTATATGTTCTAGTTTTATAAGTCAATTAAAGAGATAAAAATGATAGCTGTATTATTAGAGTTTGATGTTATTGCCGGGATGGAAAGTCAGTTCCGAAAGGCCTGGGTTGAAACTACGGACATAATCTATGAAAACTTTGGCAGTTTAGGATCTAGATTACATAAATCGGATAATGGAAAATTTATTGCCTATGCGCAGTGGCCTGACTTAAGTGTTTATGAAAATGATCATCATTGGCCAGACGATTCTAAATGTACGAGAGAAAAAATGAGAGCGTGCCTTAAAATAGGTAAGCCTACTGTTCTGCATACATTAACTCTAGATACTGATTTACTCAAAGAAAGTAGCTTTAATAACGTATAAACACGTAATATTTGATTCGGTTTTGTTTCGATACACATGCTAAATAACTAAGGAGAAACATCATGTTAAGACCAGAAAATACAGGTTTAATTGTTGTTGATATTCAAGGGAAACTAGCGCGTTTAGTTCATGACAGTAAAGCGTTAATTGCGAATTGTGAAAAACTAATCAATGGCTCGCAGGTATTAGGTTTACCTATAATTTTTCTTGAGCAAAACCCGGATAAGTTAGGTGGTACGGTTGATGAGCTAAAATCTATTATTGAATCATTTAACGCTGTAACAAAATTTACGTTCAACGGATGTGCTGAACCAAATTTTATCAATGCTTTACAAGCAGAAAAAATCGAAACATGGCTAGTTTGTGGCATAGAAGCACATATATGTGTATATCAAACCGCGGTAGGGCTGTTAGACCTTGGCTATAATGTACAACTGGTAAATGACTGTGTTTCCTCTCGTAGTCAGCAAGATAAAGCGCTTGGCGTAAGCCGATTAAAAAGTGAAGGTGCTATCATAACGGGCGTAGAAATGTGTTTGTATGAGCTTTTACAAGATTGTAGAAAGGCTGAATTTAAACCAATTTTAAATTTAATACGATAGCAATCTCACAGTTACAATACAGTTTATTCGACAATTACATAATGAAGCTTAAACTGTACGCCAATTATAACTTGTTTAGCTAAGCTGCTTAGCCTTTAACTGAACAAAATAATATCGTCCTAATATCACCATTAAAATACCGCCTAGCACCAAGGCTGATGACTCTATTAAACGAACCGTTATAAGTTCACTGGTAAATATTACACCACCCAATGCGGCAATTATGGGTACAAACAATTGCAGAACAGCTGCTTGGGTGACTGAAAGCCCAGCAAGCGCGATGTACCAAACAAAGTAACCAACCCCTGAAGCTATAGCGCCAGATAATATTGCAAGCATAATGCCTGATGAGCTTACATGTAAACTATCTAAACTAAAAACCATTAAGATAAATATAAATGGTACGGTGCGTAAAAAGTTAAAAGCTGTATCGTTAAGTGCATTTTTAGACTTTCGTCCGAGTAGAGTGTAAAAGGCCCAAGCCATTCCAGAAATGCTCATTAATACAAAGCCCGTTAATGACGGAGTAGTAACTGATGGCATAATTAAATACACAAAGCCAGTAAACGCAAGAGCTAAGCCGAGCCATTCTGACAAATGTAGCTTATTACCTGAAACGACATTGGATAAAATCATGGTAATTTGAACTGCACCAAATAATATTAATGCGCCGGTACCTGTGTCTAACGATATATAGCCAAATGAAAAAGCTACAGCATAAATAAATAGCATTGCAGCGGATAACCAACTTCCTTTAGATTGTAGCTTTAGATCCTTTGTTGGCTTTTGTATTAATCGAGTTAACTGGATAAGCACAAAGAGTATGGCTATACCTGAAAGTAGCCTGATGGTAGTAAAACTTGTAGCATCTATAGCATTAGTACCTAAAGCTAAACGGCACAGAACTGAGTTAGCGGCAAAGGCGAAAAGGGCAAAAACGGTGCTTGCGATAATTTTGACATAAGTATTGTGCACAGTAAGAAACCTTTAAGTAAATAGCACTATATTCGTGGTGCATGAACTATAAATTATTTTAGCGTTAAGTGTTGGTAATATGTTTAGGCTTAATAGTTTATTTTGATTAAAGTTATAACGATATATGCACTAGTAGCAATACTATAGTTAACATGTCACTCCATTTTATAAGCGGTTTAATGCAGTGAAATTTAATATATTTATCAGTATTTAACGGTATTAATTGATGGATTAGTTATAAAACCCTGATGATGTAATATGACTGTTTTGAAATGAAATGCTTTTTTGATGGGGCTTATACAACGCAACTTATCTTAATTCGCTTTAGTAAAGAGCCCTCACTTACATATAAAATGATTATAGAAGTGAGGGCGTTAGTTGTGTTTTATAGTGTTAGCTTGTTAAACCAAGTGCTTTACTTAACATCCATGCTCCACCTAAAATCATAAACAGGTTTTCGGTCAGAGATACAAAACCAAGAGGCACGTTACTGTCTCCGCCTACACAGGCACATTTAAGTTCCCGTTTATCAATATATACAGCCTTATACACTGACACAGCACCCACTGTACCAATAAATAAAGAAACCGGTCCAACAATAAAGCCAGATAATGCTGCTAGCATACCAATACCTGCAAAAGCTTCAGCAAATGGATAAATATAAGCATACCTGAGGTTACGCATTGCTAATAAATCGTATGTAATGAAAGAGTTAGAAAATCCGTATAAATCTTTCAACTTTTGAATCGCTAAAATGGTCATACTGAACGCAACAAAAAGCTCTATCACTTTTATAACACTGATGCTGTCGTTATTAGCGAAATTTGTTGCTAAGGCCATTAAAAAAGCAACCGCAAAAATGGCCAAAACAGGTGTGTAGGTAGTACCAGTTTTTTCAGCAGGAGACATATTAAAGTGCTCTCTTAGTGCGTCATGACCACCAATTCTTTTGCCATCAATAAATGTTTGAGGTGTAGTTTCAACATCATGTTCAGCTTTAAATTTATCTGTTTCTTCTCGAGAAGATAATTTATGATCGTCTACTTCAAACCCTTGTCTTTCTAGTAAATCTTTAGAACGAAGCCCAAAAGGACAAATGTGTTCACTAGTATGCATTCTGTAAAGCGTTGCTGACTTCTTCATATTATTTTCCTTTTAGTTTTATATAAATTATATTTGGCTGAATTCTAGAACAGGGCTCGTTAATGCTTCTTGGTTTTTTTATATGCTAAAACCATAGGCGGCTGAATATATAGGTAACGATTAACTAAACTGTAATAAAAACTACACCCCTTTGTTATATTGATTTATTACGATTAATTAAAACATGCCTAAGCAAAAGTAAAAAATTTACACTGTAGTCTGAAAAATTTACCGACAATAGCTAAAAATAATACGATTATTTATCGTTTACAGCATGTATAGGTTAATAGAGCAGAATGTATGCCAGAAATAGAAGTTGAAGTTTTTGAGAGTTATGCAAAATATAACGATTAAAAATAACTTCTAAGTTCATTGAGGTATAATTCTCAATCATAATTTATAAGAGTTAATGTCACATCAGCCATTTAAGTGAAAAAGATACTATCAAAACAAAAACAGTTGATACCGCTTCAATAACAATTGAGAATGCTCAACTTACAATTGCCACATTTAATTTGTTTAATTACCTTGAGCCGCCTAATGCATTTTATGAGTTTGAACGAATTTATAGTGCAGAGCAGTGGCATAAGAAACAAAGTTGGATAACAGAGTATTTACGCGAACATCAGCCTGATATTATAGGTTTTCAAGAGGTTTTTAGTACTGAGTCACTAAAGGCATTGGTGTTTGAACAAGGTTACGAATATTTTTCAGTGGTTGATCAACCTGTGGTTATTGATGATTTTATCTATAAAAGCCCCGTTGTAGCAATTGCTTCTCGTTTTCCCATTGTTGATACTCAAGCTGTAACACCAGACTCTGCATTAGCACAAACGTTAGGTTTAGCTGATGACTTTTCCTTCAGCAGACAGATAGTTAGAGCGACTATTGATGTACCTCATTTAGGTCACTGTGATTGCTATGTAGTACATTTTAAATCCAAGCGATCTATGCTTGGTATAGAAGATGATAAAGTAAAACGGTCGCCAGAAAAAAATATTATCGACAGTTTAAAGGCACAAGTTGCTGGTAGCTGGGGCTCAAGTATACAGCGTGGAAGCGAAGCAACGTTGTTAATGATGAGCATGATAGGGCGGCGAGAAGTTAGTAATAATCCAATGATATTAATGGGGGATTTTAATAACACACTCAACGATGGTATTTTAAGCCATTTGTTGACCAGCTCACTTCGGTTCGTTTCTCCTATAGACCGAGACGCATATCTTGCTAAATATTGTTTAAATGATGCCTGGGATCTATTCCAAATGGCATTAACTAACGAAAGCTCTCAAGCTATTGAATCTAAAGATGATAATACTGATAAAAAAGTAACGCGTACCCCTACACATTACTTTGGAGCGAGCAGTTCAGTGCTTGATTACATATTATTATCATGTGAATTTGACGCTGGCTATCATGACAGTTTATATCAAGTAAGTGACTATAATACCTACGACAGACATTTAATTAACCCAAGTTTTGAACGAGATGGCGAAAGCACAGATCACGGCATTGTGTTAATTACTTTAACGTTAAGGTCTTAATGGTTGTCGGTTTTACGTTTTAGCCGTAATCAATTTACTCATTTTTAAATATCCGTACTTAACGATAAGCTTATGGGAAAGTGATCAGAAGAGTGAATATCGGTATGTACGTGCGCATCAATTATCACCAGCCCACGGCAATAAATATGGTCAAGATGTTTAAATAGATGCTTTAGTCTTGGCTGACGAACGATTTTAACTTCTTCTAGTAAAAATATCGCAGCTAGGCTATTAAAATATTTTAATCTTTTTTTATTCCAGGTATTAAAATCACCTGCCAATATTATCGGACCTTGATGATTATTAAGCGTTTCAAATACTTGATCTAAGTGCGCTTTAAATTTTTCGAATGCAACAAAGTTGATAAGATGTGAGTTTACCACCAGTAATGACTGCCCTTTAATATTTAATGGGTATAAGGTTGCTAGCAACATTTTCTTTGTTTTTGATATCGGCTCACTGTGTTTTGATGCTGAAAAATAATGTTTTATTGCCGCAACCGTAGAGCCGGTTTTAACGCCAGTTACTATGTTAGTTTTTATACTTTTAAAACTACGCGCCATAATCCACTGATGTTGTAATGATTTTTTAAAATGGCTGTCGAAAGGGGAATTAACAATAGCTTCCTGCAGAAGAATTAAATTTTTATCAGCTATCAATGTTATAAAATCGTCCTGCCATCCCTTTTTTTTACATTTATAAACATTCCACAACAGTACTGTTATGTTTGGTCCTAGCAAATGTTCTGAGGCACTGCCCATAATTTTCAGTGATTCAACGGTGCTATAACGGCTTTTAATCATGAAATGTTTTGGCCTTTAATAAGATGGCAGCTAAATTATTAATTAATAGCATTACAGATAGGGCGAAAATAATCGAAAAAAGTTATTACGTATTTTTTTGTAGGTAGCTAACCCTTTAATATCACCTTCTGTCACGGGTGTAGCATTTTGTTTTTTTGAGTTAAATAATTCTGTTAATTTTGTATTTAGCTCGGTATCAAAACATTCCAGATTAATTTCGAAGTTAAATTCAAGACTTCTGGCATCCCAGTTGGAAGAGCCAACAAATGACCAAATGTCATCAATGAGCACAATTTTACTGTGGTCAAAGGGTCTGTTATTTTTATATATTTTTATACCGTGCTCTATAATTCTTGAGTAATTGGCGGCCATCACCCAGTCAACAAAAATAATGTTGCTGTATTTAGGTACAATAATTTCAACTGAAACGCCGCGCAATGCTGCAGCATGCAGTGACGTCATTAATGTTTGATCAGGGATGAAATAGGGCGTCATGATTTTTACACGTTTTTGTGCACTTACTAAGGCATTAATTAGGGTCCAGCGTATTCTATTATGATGTTCATCTGGACCGTCTTGAATAACGCGGGCAATTACAGTGTTATTACTTTTATGTTTAACTGCGCTCTGGCTTTTCTTAACATTATATTGAGGGAACTTAATTAACTCGTGGGTAGCAAAAAACCAATCTTCTATAAATACCTGACTGATCTGATCAATTACGGGCCCAGTCACTTTAAAGTGAACATCATCAATAGGGTGCTTTGATGATTTAATTATATTATTTTGGCTTACGTTCATACCACCAATATAAGCTACTTCACCATCTACGCAGAGAATTTTTCTGTGGTTCCTCAGGTTGATAAAGCGAATACTAGTCAGCGAAATAGCGGGTAAGAAGCGGGCAGTTTTAACACCTAGTTTTATTAATGCGCGGTCTGATTTATGCCAACTATAGCCAACACCAATACCATCGAGTAAAACGTTAACAATAACTCCTCGGTTATGTGCTTGTGCTAAAGCTTCAACAAATTGGCGTCCGAGTGAATCGTAATCAAAAATATAACTCGATAAAACGATATATCGCTTAGCACGATTAATAGATTGAATCATTTCTGGGTAAGCCATATCGCCATTAATGAGAGGGGCAATAGTATTATTTGCAAGATAATTAATGGGATGAATAGTATGTCCGGCGATAACAGCTGAATGCCAATTATTCGGTAGCCGGTGAAATTCAGTAGGTCTTACTTTGTGATGTGACTTTTGTTTAAGCTTTTGCTTAAGTGTTTGCGGGTGTTTTTTTTGCGCTGAGCGTTTAATGCGATTTATACCAAACAACCAATAAAATAGGCTACCAACAACAGGAGAAAATACCACAAGGCCAATCCAGGCGAGAGATGTGCGCTCATTTTCTTTGAACAAAAGTACATGTACCGATGTCAGCAGAGATAAGCTAATATGGAAAATAACGATGATGGTTACCCAATGGATAATGATCCATTCAAGTAATGCTGTAAATATTTGCATAAAACCCAACTTTACTCATGAGTTGTAAATCAGCGGCTAAATAAATTATGGAAAACAAAAGTGCTTAAAGAATATTACGACAACATTACCAGTTATCTAACAGTCACTTTAGGCAGTAACTTTTTATTCTTAATTATATTACTAACTACAATCGCTTCAATCGCGTATTTCATAGTA
>TARA_R110000764_G_scaffold40403_2_pt1 | contig 17692 bp, 10 predicted proteins | sample TARA_R110000764 | Tara Oceans TARA_R110000764 (sample SAMEA4398111) | marine metagenome | biome: Polar Biome; feature: [SRF] surface water layer (ENVO:00010504); material: water (ENVO:00002006), including particulate matter (ENVO:01000060) such as... | depth 5 m | reverse complement strand
GTTAGTTAGTTAGTTAGTTAGTTAGAAAGAGGGGTCAGAAATGATCCCTTTTTTTATTTTTTATATTTACTAACCCTTCCTTTAGCACTCTTTTCTTTTTTAGCCGAAGCTTTTTGTGCGGGAGTTAATTCGCTCCAAGTAGCTGGTGTTTCTTTTGAAACTTTTTTAGTAGGTCTAAAAGTATTTTCACCTTTGCTATAATCTGATTCTCCGCTTGGCGTTTTCCATTCTTCCTTAAACCAACGATTTAAGTTTTTAAATGGGGAGTTCATTTTAAAAGGCGAGCTCATTATTTTTTTGATGAATTACCCCAGTTAGCAGCGCCTACTTTTCTACACTTAACCATTGCTCCACTTCTATATGCAGAATTTCCGCCTTTATATCTTGACGCAACTTTTGTGTAGCAGGCATCTTTCTTTTTAGCAGGTGAGCTGTGGCCATAGCCTTCATCTTTTAAAGATAAGTGCTTCTCTTTGGTTTTAGCAGTCTCTACTTCACCATCTTTGCCATACATTTTATGAGCTTTAAATTTAGCTGGAGATCCTATATGATATCCGTTGTTTCCTTTTATTCCTAACCCTTGAGGGCCTGTTCCTTTTGTTCTCATATGCTATACATAATTAATATACCCACATTACGTTGGGGGTTTTATTTTTATCAATATCTACATGAATAAATGTTTTAGCCACACCTATTCTATTAAATCCAACCTCCTTTAATATTCCTTCTAACTTAAATCTATCTAATGAACTTTTGCAACTTATATCAGCGGCTAATCCTTCTAGATGAGAAGAACCAACTTTTCCGCCAACTTTAGCGTTATGCTTAATGGTTCTGTATCCTGAATTAATTATTATAGGTTTACCAAATTTTTTTCTAGCAACATCAAGCATACTTAAAATTTCTAGTGACATATTTTTACCGCTTCCTGCTTCATCAGGGGAATCAAATTCACTTATTTTAAAGTACCTCATTATTCCTCTTCTTTTACCTTGGCCCACTTAGAAATAGTATAACCTATAGTTACAACTAATAATATTACCTTTAGCCAATCTTCTATTTGAGTAAAAGTAGTAACCCCTATAGTACTTCCGTTCATAATGTATAACTTCAAATCGCTCATTTTTATTTATTTTTTTTAGATTTCCATTTAGTTTTCCATTGTTTATTGGATTTTTTCCATTTAACAGTGCTACCCCAAGAGTTTTTCTTTTTGGTAGAAGATGTTTCAACAAGACCAAGATCCCATTGACTATATCCTAGAAATAATGCTATTGATTGCCAAAGCTTAGTGTCATTATCGACTGCCACCCTAAGATTGTCCGCTTTTTTAATTGCTCTATCTAAAGGTATATTTGTTAAAGCAGATACTATTTGTCCTCCAGCATAAAAAGCAGGATTGTCTAACCCATATCCGGTCATTTTTTCTCTAACACTTTTATAACTGAATGCTCTACCTGCACTCATTAATTTTCTAATTTTAGATGATAATGGTGGTGATAAATCTAAAGATCGAATAGCTGCTTGAGTAAAATCAGGTCTATCTTTTTTAGATTGTTTATCAATTTCCAGTATAATGTTTTTACCTGTAGAAGCAATTGCTCCATAAATACCAACACCTCTAAGTATAGAATCTAACATAGAGTTTGCTATTCTAACTTTTTTGTTATCTAGTTCTTCTTCGTCACTATCAAATGCCGCTGCAAATAATGCAGATTGTAATGATGAAAATATAATATTCTGTACAAAGGTATAATAAACTATTTTTGATATATTAGTTTTAACATCACCTCTACCGTTTTTAAGATCTAAGAAAGCCTTTTTAGTTAATCTCATGTACTGCATTGGAGTATTTGCAAAGGCTAATATAATACGGCCCAATGGACTTGCTTGTTGTTGTGAAATTCTATCAGGTCTTGATGACTGTTGTGTTTCTTCAGCAACTTCTTGAAAATCTAAAAAAGCTTGTTCTTCTGCCGCTTTTGTATCCATACCTTCAGATACATATTTATTTATTCTATTTCTAATAAACGAAGCGCCACCCATTGCAATAGCAAAACTATCTGCCATTTGCGTAGGTAAAAACCCCATTTTTAATAATGAAGCTAAAACCGCTTTTGATTTGTTTGTAGCAGATTCCGCTGCATTTGCAATATCATCAGCATTTACATCATTCTTTAATCCGGATCGTCTTTGTTTTAAGAAATTAGAATTAAACAACATTGCAAAATCAGCCCAAAATTGTTTTTGGTTTGCAAAAGCCATTGCTGCTTTAGCAGGATTATTATCACCCCAGTTAATAAAGTTTGCAATAGATAATGTTTGTAGCAAAGCAGATCTAGTGTTAAAGAACATGATTGTTCCCACAGAATCATTTACCCAGTTCATAAACTTATTTGTAAGCTTGTTAGCCCCAGCTGGTCTATTTCTACCGGTTTTCATTCTATATAGCATGTCTTGCAACGCTTCAATATAATTATCACCGTAAGCTGCTCTAAGCTTGTTTATGTTTTCTTTAGAGAATATAATATCTGCTTTTTCTTGCCAAGCTTCTAAAAATTCTGCACGCTTTGAGGTATTAACCATGTTAATTATATCCGTAGTAACTGTACCCGCTAGCCAATCGTTATTTGGTTCTGGATACCCGTTAAAAGTTTTATCTAATTCATCAGCAAATTCTTTTAAAGCTTTGTTTTCTTCAATTATTTTTATTAAATCTTTCTGATCAGTTTTAGATAATCCAGAAATATCATAACCATTTTTAGCCCAAAGATAAACTCTTACGGCAGCTTCGTTAGTAAACCCTGTTTCGTTTACTTTGTTTAATCCGTTAGGTACATTTTTAATACGCTTTTTAAGAGCTTTAACCATGTGAGTGGTTTGTTCTTTATAAGCTTCAAAATCTCTAATACCTTTAGCAAATGGATTAAATAAGTTTTCTTTAAACCAAGCCGCATTCGCATTTCCTTTTTCGCCTTTGCCTAATAGTCTTCCAACTAATCCAGCAAAATCATCTGCGGATGGGGGTATAAAAAACTTAAACTTACCTTTATTTTTACCTCTAACTTTACCTTTTGCTTCAGAAAAAACTTTAAATCCTTTTATGCCAGTAGCATCTTCTATTATATTATTAAAATCTTCGTTTAATGTTTTTGAAAATTGAATAGAATCGTAAAATTGTTTTGGGCCTTCTTTTGTTTCAAGGTTTATATTAGATTTATCTAATTTGCCTTTCATTTTAGGCTCTGATACAATACTTATTGTATTTCTACCATTTTTAGTGCTACCTTTTTTAAATCGCATTGAGCCAGTAAAAGCAGTACTTAATTCAGGAGTTCCTGTGTTAAAAATATCTTTACCCATATGATAAAGACCTTTGCCTCCAATTTGTATATAGTAAACACCTTTAGCATTATAATGGGCAGCTACTCTTTCTTGATTAAGTTCTTCTGTTAAATTAACAAAATCTTTATAGCTATTGGAATCTGTTACTTTTTGATAAGTTTCTTTTGATATAGATGTACCTAAAGGAAAATTCTTAAAATTAGATTTTTCTTCTTTATTTATTAAGTCTAATATATTGTTTAAAAACTTTTTGCCTTCGCTAGCCTTTGCTATTAAATTTTTACCACCAGGTATTGTTGAAGGATCAATAGCTTTACCTGATTTTCTAATTATTATTTCCCCGTTTTCTAAGCCTAAAGTAACCTGGCCAAATCTTACATTTCTGTTTTTCTTAACTTCAATTGAAGCTTTAGATTTATTGTTATCTTTTTCTATTTGTAAATTAATATCTGGTATTGTGCTATTATATCCAGCACCTCTATTTGAAATTACTTTTAAACCAGGTATTTTTCTTGCTGCGGATTTTATTGTTTTTACTACAAATTCTTCGTACACAAGACCTCCAAAAGAATTACCAGTAATAACACCTTTATCATGTAAATAATGAATAAAGTCTTTTATTCTTTTTGGAAATTTAATAAAATCAGCAGAGTCTAATTCAACCTTGCTTGCTTCATTGATTTTAGTAAGATCTTTTCTAGTTATAGAAAATTGTATAATATCAAAACCTTCTTGCTCTCCTTTATACCTATCTATTTTAGATTCTAAATCATTAAGCTGTGCTTCAATAACTATTTTATTAGTTACATCAATAGCGTCTTGAGGAGCTAGCCCTTGTATTTCTTCAAGGCTAGATATATTTTCTTCAGTAGAGTAATTAGCAACAATCTCTTTAGCAACAGGTGTTATAATTTCTCTAGCTAATTGCTTTTGTCTTTCTAATATAGTATTCTTTTTACCGTCTAGGAAGTATTGTAAAAACGTAGTTTTATCAGTAGCTGCAATTTTATATATAGGATTGCCTTCAGGTGTTAATTCCCTGCCAACTTTTTCTATTTTAAATAGCTTAGCGTAACTCTTTTTTATTGTTTTTATAGGCAAAGCCTTGGTAACAATATCAAAAGCTTTTTTACTATTTAAAAAGTCTATATATCCTGGAGGTATAACAGTAACTCCTTTTGATTCACCAATAGCTCCCCACTTTTTTAATATTTTTTTAAACAATGTTTTATCTACAAAGTTTTCTAACCAAGATACGAAATAAGTTTCTCTACCTTTTTTAACAGAAATCATTTCAGAAAGCGTACCTTTTTGAGCACGTATTCTAAGCTCCTTAGATAGCTCCGATTTTATTTCAGACATTAATTTATCATCTACAATATCAAGCTGATCAAATGTAGCCTGGCCACGCTCTACAGTGCCACTACGATCAATAGTTTGTGTATCTTTTGTATCAACAATATTTTTTGCTTCATTTACATCAGATTTTATACCACCTTCTTCCTGTGATTCTATACCTAATCTTTTAGCTAAATTATTTGCTCTTAAGTAACCTCTATTGACAATAAACTTTTCTAATTCTTGAGTACCATTGTATTCATTTAAAGCCATTGTTTCTAGATCTGTACGCATCGAATCTTTAAATTCTTGTCTAGTAACATTTCTTTTTGCATCATCCGCAATAGGATCATATAAAGCTTTTGTTCTATTTGTTACTACTTTATCTATAACTGTTTTAATGCCAGCTAAAACCTTTTGTTCTAATCTAGTTTGCTTGCCTCCTTTAATAGGCTCTTTACCATATTTTTTAGCTAAAGCTTCGTTTTCTGTATTTAACTGTTTTATGTTAGATATGTCTGCAGCGAGCTCTGTGTTTTGTTCAGGTGTTAATGTTTTTGAAAGTTGCTCTTTTTGTAATAATTGAGCATCTGCTACTTTAACATTCTTTTTAGTTTCAGCTTCAGAAATAGCAGTCATAGCTTTATCACTTAACTTCCCAGCTTTTATACTTGTATTATATTCTTTAAGAAAATTGTATACGTCATTACCGTTGTCAAAAGAAATATTATCAAACCCTTGTCCTTTAAATAATTTAATTATTACTTCACCTAATTTTTGAAATAAGTTTTGATCATATGTAATTTTATTTTTAATTATACCGTCAGAAAATACATTTAAATATTCAATGTCCCAATTTTCTTTTGCGATTTTATTTTTAATTAAAAAATCTTCTACATATTTTTTTTGCTTAGAGGTCATCCTCTTTTTAAAGTCTACTAAAAATTCTCCTTGCGTTTTAGCATTTCCTACTAAAGCATTTAATATAGGATGCAATACCTCGTGACTTGCAACAGATACAGCTCCTACTTCTTTAGCTCGAGCTTTGTCTATAAAAATTTGACCTTTACCTGCAAACACACCTTCAGATCCCTGTGCTTTTTCTTTAGCTTGTTCAAAAGTAATATTCCATGCTTTAGCAATAGCGTCGTAATATGCGTTTTCGTCTTTGAAGACACTTATAGTTTGTCCTTTCTTAGCGGCAGCATCTTTAACTGCCTCTAAGTTTTTATTAAAAGCATTTTCAAGTTTAGTGTCTCTTGCTTTTGCAACCGCTTTTTGTCTTTGTAATATAGTTACGTCAGCTTCTGAGCCTTCGTATTTTTCTAATATTTGATTTATTTTTACTTTTAGGCCAGCTTTCTTTTTACTTCCTGATACAGTGTCGTTGTTTTTTAATTCGTTTAATTCTCTTTGCAGTTTTATTATTTCAGCGCGATCATCAACATTGTTTACTCTAGCATCTGTTTGTTCATCAACTCTAATATCAGCTCTTCTGTTATCAATAATTTTTTGCATTACATCGTCATTACCAATTTTTAAATCAGTAGCTTCTAATGTAGCATCATCCATTCCTTGAATGGTTTCTCTAAACTTTTTACCATTTACTTTTTCACCATTTATAGAGTACTTAGGAACTTTTAATCCACCTTTAATAATGTTTATGCCTGAAAAAGTTTTATCTGCAAAACCTTCAGTCATTATTTCTTGAATGTTAAGCTCTTGTTCCGCTGCTAATTGTCCACCAACTTCACTAGCTAACCCGCCAACTGTTTCAACTACCATACCTGTACCTACACCAGCAACACCCGCAAGAGCGCTTTTAGCTGTACCAGACACTACTCTTTTAACAGCCCCAGCCGAACCACCGGTGGCAAGACCCGTAAGAGTATCAATAGCTCCAATGGTAAGACCTCTTCTTAATGCTTTGTTTGTAATATCTTCGTATAAAGCTTTATCGTTAACCACAGTTTTTACCCATGATATACGGGCTTTATTATCCATACTAGCCCAGTCCATGCCTCTTTCTACGGCTGCTTCTTGCAAAAGCTGAGCTGTAGTAGCACCAACTTCCATAGTACCGGAAACTCCTCCCATAACGCCTGATAAAAAAGCTGTAGGCACTGTAACTATTTCTTCAGGTATTAAAACTTGCGGGCCTAATTGACCAGCAACAGCAACAGTACCTGCTAAACCACCTCCTGCTAATAGAGCATTTCTACGTGCATCTTTGTTCCTTAAACTGCCTGCCATATTACCTAAAGACATAGCTGTATATTGTGCCATCGCGGAAGGATTATCCCACCATCCCGCAAAGAATGCCCCAACACCACCTAAGTCTTCTTGATACATTTGGTAGTCTTCATTAAATTTAACTAATTCGTCAGATTGCCCAGCGTTTTCTATAGCTCTACCAGTAACAATAAGCTCTTCCATGTCACTTTCCGACATTTTATTACCATCGTTAAACAAAGCCATAGAAGAATCTAAAGCATCTGATTGAGTTACACCAATCTCTCCCATCCCTATAATATCGTCAAGGAAATTAGTAAATCCGTTTCTAGACCCAAATAAGTTTTCAAAATATCTGTCCTCGGTCTCAAATTTATTTTCGCTCGATTCCGATGAAGTATTTTCCGATGTGGATCCCATATCGTTTTGACTTGACTCCGCAGCTGGATCCGCACTTGCAGAGTCGTTTGTCTTTACTGAAGCAGATTCTGGTAAAGCGTTAGCTTTCCAATCTCCAAATTCACTAGATGTGTAATCGTTATCTTTTAAATAACCATATACATTTAATTGAACTTCTTCATTGCTATACACATTGCTTTTCCATGCGTCAAATTCGGAATCTGTTTTACCTTTTGAAGATAATTCGTTCCATATGTTTTTTAATATATCGTCTGCCATAAGATTTGATTTAACCGAAGTTGCCTGTTGATTCTTCTTCTTTCTTAGTTTCTGTTTTATTAGTAGTGCCTCCAGAATACTTGTCCCAATTACCTAAATGATAATTTGTAGCTTTACTACCTAAATTAGAATTCTTTAAATAAAATTCATATAAAGATTTAGGATTATTAATATCTACTTGTATAGGTCTTGACGCTGGTATATCTGAAGCATTAAGTCTAAATATTTCTGCTTCTCCGTAGTTTTCAGAAAAATCAGCATTTGCTTCTTCGAATTCATCTTCGTCATAATCTTGAGATTCCATAAACAATTGCAACATTTCAGATCTTGAAATATAAGGTCTGTCTTTTGCAGAGGGGTCTATGCTATTAATATAGTTAGCCACTGCCATTGATTTGTCACCACCTGTTGGCATTTGACTTAGATTAGAAAATTCCATTGCACTTTCTACAATAGGCCCAGATAAATTAATTTCATCTTGTAATGCTCCGCTAAAACCTCCGCTACCTCTTCCTCTTGCTGGTTTTTTATCTCTAGCTCCTTGAGCCGCTGTATCTATTAGCGCATCCATATAACTATTAAGTACTGCGTCTTGCAATAAATCTTGATTAGCCGGATCAAATAAAGATGGATCTTGTAAATTTAAGCCCCCCTCGATTAAAAAATCATCGGAAGCTAAAGACAATAAAGTGTCTCTACCCCCAGAACTAATCATGTTTTTTAACTTATTACGAATCATATCTTGTCTGGCTCCACTAAGAGAAGATCCAGCACTATATACTTTTTCATTTAAAGATAAAATATTGTTTGCAGATTTAAAATCTTTTAAGAAAGGTTTCTTAATATTAGTATAATTTTCATATTCTCCTTTACCTTCATTCCAAAAATTTAAATTTCCACCCTTGCCAATACCAAAGCTAGCTTCGTCAGTAAATACTCCTGCGGCTTCGGATAAAGATTGCATGCTATTTCCGTCTGATATTCTTCTGTCGTCAAAATCTTTTAAGTATGAAATTTTATCTTCTTTAAAAGCATTAACTTGGTTAGCCAAATTTGAAAAAGAAGTTTGAACACCATTCATAGTGTTTCTTAATTCCATATATCTAGGATCTGTGGGATCATCTATACGAGCTATTTCTGAGGCTGCTCTAGCATATTCATTTTTATTTTCTACTAAAAAATTAGTAACGGCATTAGTTTGTTCAGCTGTTAATTTTGTTAAATCTACTTCAGAATTCAAGTTATCTATATACCCACCAACTTTTGTATTAATACGTTGTTTTTCAGCTTTTTGCTTAGCAATACCTATAGCGGCTGAAGAAATACTTGCATTAAGTCCCTCTTGGAATGCTTGCCCCCAACTTGATTGATTACTAGCTCCTAATAAAGCCGCCCCTTTTACTAATCCTTGATTCATATTTTTATAATTTAATTAAAGAGTCATCCCCGGATTTGAGTCATCGCCAGCCCCAGACATCATGTCTCCAAATCCTGTACCTGCTCCAATAACTCCGCCTGTGAAAGCTGATGCTACTCCTCCGGCTACGCCTCCAATACCTCCAACTATAGCATTGGTTGCATCTTGCCTAGCTTTATTAGCAGCTCCTAATCGTTGTTGGGACATACCTAACATTGTAGATACTTTTTCGTTTTCAGCATCTCTAGATATTAATTCTCCTTTTCTTTCGTATAATTGCAAATTACCAGCCTGTTTTCTTTCAGCTGCTTGATTTGCTTGTTCTTGTTTTCCAATGTCTAATGACGATTGTCTATTGCCTTGTTGAGCCTGCCCCATAAGAGACTGAGCCATTGCTGCAATACCTGATCCACCAGCAGCTCCACCCATGGTGTTCATTATATTAGCTTGTGATTGCTGATTTTGTTGTGCTTGAAATTGAGCAGCTCCTTGGTTAACCGTAAGGTCTTCCATAGTATTCTCCATGTTTTTATAAACATTAGAGGTATCTTGCATTTCAAAACTTTGTTTGTTTTGGTTATATTCTTTCTGAGCAGCGGCTTGTTCTTTTTTTCTTTTACCGCTTCCGATTATACCGCTGGCTATTCCTGTAAGCCCGCCAACTATTTGTCCTATCATTTGATTTGTTTTATAGTTTTATTATTACGTATTATTTACTGCTCTCAAATATCTCTGTTCCAACGGAAAACAACTCAGCATACTTAGTTGATTCATTTACAAATTGAGCTTCTGCATAATATCCTTTTAAAGAACTTACAACACCTATAGGGTTCTTTACATAAAATATAAAATCGGCAGCAGTTGGAGGAACTACCCCTGTTGCAGCATTAATCGTTATTGTGACTGGATTAATTGATATTGATGTTATTGGTCCCATTTCAATTTCTAAGCCAGTTGAAGTATCTACGTACCACGCAATGTTACCTATTTGTACTCCTTCTGGTAAAGGGTTTGTAAACGTTAAAGTTATATTTGCCATAATTATATTTTTAAGGTACGTAACATTGAGAACACTGAGACCAAGGGCCTGTTGCTGCATCTATGTAACGTGTAGCTGGATCTGGGTTGTTACTAGAAGTTATAGTGGCACATTCAATTGCTCCTGATGCGCTTGCTTTAATCCAAACAACATCACCTACACTATAAGCAGTAAGTAATATTTGTTGTGATCCATCAAAACCATATACTTCGTCAACATAGTATAAATAACTACTAGAGCAAGTTGATACAGTGTACGTTGTAGTAGACGGACTGCAGCTTGGGCAATTTGTTAATGTACCTAAGGTACCTGATGTTTGTTGTCTATAAGTTTTTTGAGCCATTTTATTAAGGTAAATTATTAGAACAAGTGTTTGCGTTTTGACTATAATAGCCATTAGGAGCAGCTGTCGTTAAACTAGAAGTGGTATACAATCCATTGTTATTAATAAACGTTTCTCCTGCAGCTACATAAACTGTAACATTACTTGATGTGTTACAACATAAATCGTTAGCGCTTGAACTGCTATAACATAAAGATAAAGCTGTTGCGCAAGAAGGACAAGGTGTTGTTGTTAAGGAAGGGAAAGCCGATCCATCCCAGAATCTATGTCCAGTTCCTGTTGAATAATATCCAGAAGCGGCATAGCTACTACCTGCACTGTTTGTATATATACTTGTAGCAGTGCTTAATGCATTAGAATCTAAATAAATAATTGTTGAGGTAGGGGCACAGCATGCGTTAGTGGAGCTGGTTGCATTAAAGTTTAAAGAGTATGGTCCAAATACTTGTCCTCCCACTGTATCTATTATTTCATCTAAATCTAAAGTAAAGGTTACGTTTTCATCTCCAAATTCTACTACTTGAACAGATAAGTTTATTGTAACGTTTTGAGGATCAACTTGTGTTGCTGTAATTGTAGCGTTATCTATAATATTACCTTTTGTTCTAAACACTTGCAGAACAGTTCCAGCGATAGCTGACATATTAGGTGTTACTGTTAATACATTACCTGCGACTCCCGTAATTTTAAATTGGAAAGGAGCTAATTCGCTATTAGTTTGTAATAAATTAAATTGGTCATTTACTAATATTCCTGTAGCATCTGTTAAGGTTACTGTAGACGAATTTGACACTGTACTAACTACAGTAGCATTAACTCCTAGTGGCTGTGTATATAAGAAGTCTGGCATTTCTATATCTCCATTATAAGATATTGTAGCTGGGCTTGAAACCGTTAATGGCCAAGTAGCTGTTATAAATGTATTTAAAGGAGATAAAAAAGCGGTACCTTGTCTAGTAATAGTTGTAAACCCTGTAACCCCAGAGCTTGAAGAAGCTGCTATAGATATAATCGGGTTAATAGCATATTGAGTTAATATTATTGGATTAACCTGAGGGAAGGAAGAAGCCAAGTCTCCTGACAATGTTATTGTATAAACAACGTTAGAAGTGGCCCCTGTTATATCAGGAAAAACTATTAAAGTACTAAAAGTTCCGGTAGAACCCATAGTGGCATTCAATTCTGCATTGTATGAATTACCTAAAGTATCTGTTACAAGTATTGTAAAAACTGCTCCCGCATCTCCAAACAAAGTTAATACTCGTTGAGATCCACCTAACGCTACTTGAGAAGTATCAAGGTTATAAGATATTATTTCTTGAGCAGGTACAAATATAAGTTCTGAGGGAACTTTTATATCTATAAAATCATTAGCAACATTATTAATAGGGTATGTATAACTGCAGTTTAAAGCGTAAACAATTAAATTACCTTCAGAATCGTACGTAGGTGTTTGAGATACAGTGTAATTAGCCTGATTACCAGTTACAATATTAGCAGAAGGATTTTTTAAATAATATCCTGTGGCAGCTGTATATGTTCTTGAAAATAAAGCATCAGTTTCGCCAAACGATCCTGAATCGCTATACACAGTAGACGTTTCGCTCACCGGGGTTATGTTAGTGCCTATGGTTGCCGTAAAAGTACCAGATATTGTTATAAGACTAACTTTTGCTTCTCCAACAATACACAATGGAATTGTATAATTGTTTGCAGGCATTACAAAACTAGTTTGAAAAGTAACTGTACAGGTAACATTTAATCCGCTTTGAGCAAATACCACGGTCTGTACCGCGGGATCAGAAAAACTTGCGTCTAAAGAAAAGTCAGAAACTGTAGCTGTATATCCAGCATTCGGTACTATAGTAATTACAGCTGTTGGAAACTCAATATACACAGGTGTAAACTCACCCACCTGGTATATAACCGACGTAAAATTGTAATTATTAATTGTTATTGGCATATCTTATTATTTTATGGGCAAGTATAACTGTAAGTATTATATATATCTATTGCTGTTATAACACCAGTATTGCTAGTGCTAACTATAACCCAATTATCATCCGGCTTGTTTGCTTCAATGGTCCAAGTTGATCCAAAAACCATAGTCATAGACCCAGAACCTCCTAAATTGTAAACTTCTTTTCTAGCATAACCAGGATCTCCTTGGCTGTTTGTGTTTTTTTGAATAAATGTTCCATTGCTTAATTTAGTATATAATTGCGTGCCAACCGAAAAAGTAAAAGGATTATACCAGTAAGGCTTAGGTACTGACCACCCTTGACTTCTGTCTTCCGAAGGAAGAGCTAGCCAAGACGTCATAAACCCTTTTACAGCACAGACTAATTCTGCATTTGTAAGAGCAGGAATACTAAAAAACAAATAAGGTACATTAGTGCTGCTTAACGCACCTGTTCCTCTTGTAAAGTTTGTAGGGTTGCCTGCGCAAGCGGCTAAGGTGTTATATTGTATTATACTTGTAATTGTACCCGCGGCATTTATAGTAATTAACTTATAAGAATTAGGCACAGTAGCGGTATTGTTTGCGTCTAAGGATGTATTGTTTACCGTATTGCTTTCGGTATATAATACAGTCATTCCTGATGTAGTAGTGGCCGGCAACAATGTATTATTGTCATATAAAACCGCTCCAACAACTAAACCTACAGTAGAAATATATTTTAATTGTAGGCTATTTACTATAACGCCAGTATAATTTTGATTTAGCAAATTGTAAAAACCTTCAATACTACATTTTGCTTCTTGAGGCGTATCTAATCTAATGTCAGTTAAAGCAACTGGATTTTTTGCAATATCCCATTCATAAAAGCAGGATATTAAAGTATCAGGTACAGAGCCACCTGAGCTGCTACAGTTAGGATCTATTGTTACGGTTAAAAGATAATCTTGAGGATCTGCATCTACTTCAGAATTACCAATACCATCTCCTGACTTGCATACATGCAAAGCCTTTATATAATTAAAGTACTTACCCTCCTTGTTTTCAAATTCTTTTACTTCCCCTGATTCAAGATTTGTTCTAACGTAATCAACTCGCCATCCCTCTGTTTTTACTTGAGTAGAAATAGGTATTATTTGATTTGCGTTAACTTCAGCAATAGAATACCAATTATTATTATATTCATATTCCAGCTCTCTTGATCTTGTCCCTGTGTAGTTTAATGCGCTGTAGCCTTTTACTACATTAGGCATTTCGTTTATAACAACATTAAAGGAACTTAAATATTGAACATCATAAAAATTGTTGTAAGTATTAGATACATTGTGCTTCCATAGTAAACCTTTATTAAAAGTATAATATATATTATTTAAAGATATACCACTTTCAGGCAAGAATGACTTTCTACTTGTCCACCCGTTAACTGATTCTTTAAATGATACAGTGGTTGAAAATGACTTTCTAGGATCGTTAAGAACTGCAGGGTTTTCACAAGCAGCTGTTAATTGATAATCCGTATCCGTTGATAATATTTTTCTCCACTCTTGAGTAATATTATCGAGCTTAAGATTATATAATCCTTTATCTTCATCGTAATTACCTATTAGCTTACTGGAATACCTTAAATTATCAGAAAAGAAATCATCCATACCTTTACTAGATATTTGTGTTATACCATCTCTTGATAATCTTATAACTGAACCTCTGTTTTTATCAGCAAAATATACTCTAAAGCCATAATCGGCAAAAGATTCAGGGTTTTTTGATATACCAAAATCACCAGCATAAGGAACTGTTTGTCCTAACACTGCGCTATTGCTTGTTATATTAGAGTTGCCGTCAGCATTAAACAACGCATCCTTATTAGCTAACACTCTAAAACACTTGTCTTCACACAAAGTTATTAAATCAGTATCTCGAGCATGTAGCTTTTGTATTGTACCATGTATAGGATTTAAATCTTTAGTAATAGGTAGTGCTTGTATAAATTGATTTAATCTGTTTATACCTGAAGTTGAATTAAATATTTGAGAAAAAATAAACCCGCTACCTCTTCGTTCTGCTGCATAAGGTTCGTCTAATACTGTAGAAACCTTAGGGCCTTTATCTATAAAAACAGCGTTATAGTCATCTCTAATTCTATTTGATTCAACACCTGTTCCATAAGAATAACAATTCATCCAGCTTAAAGGCTGAGAAGAGTTGTTGTAGTCAGAAATAGGCAAAGAGTCACTAGCTTCATAATATAAATCTAAATCAATTGATTCTTTTGGCTCTGTTTCAAATATAGCTGGATTTGTAGAAGTTAATTTTGTGCCGGCTGCTATCACAGGTTCTAAAGCTTGAATACTTGGTAAAACTGTTTCTAATTGATTCCATTGATTAGCTAAAGGCATCCAATCTTCTGATATTTCTTCAGCAAGTTCTATGTAAATAATGTATTTTTGGTTATACCCTGTTGGAGAATGAATACAACCACCTACCGGCTCTATTCTTCTACCTCTAAAAGATCTTTGCCCTATAGCAGTAATTATATTATATACTTGACTGTAAGATCCGTCAACTTTATTTTGGAACCTTATAACTGCACCTGGAGATAAAAAACCGTCTGGAGTAGCAGTTGAGGCTGCCCAATTCCCGCCAACATATTGGCTAACAGAACTATTACCAAACATTTGATTTATATATTCTCCTCCGCCACCTGCTTTTCCGCCTGCATATATTACTCCAAATTTTCTTGAACCTCTAGTAGGGGGTTGAAATGACGCAAGTTTAAATGCGTCTGGGGAGTAATTTGTGTTAGTAATAGAAGACCCTACGCCTCCATTCCAACCTACAACTTTTAAAGCGGGCGCTTGATTGCCACAAAATGCAACAGTATTTGTTGCTCCGTAATCTGCATATAAAAGAGCGTCTGCGCCGGGGTTATTAGAATTGTTTAATCCTCTGTTAGGCTGAAAGGCATCAAGTATTGAATATTGCACAGGCATTGCCGCGAAAGAAGATATAACGTTTGTGTCAAAAGCAAAATTTCTTTGAATTTTTACAAAAAATCTACCTTCAAATTCTGGCTTTCTTTTTACCTCGTCTTCAAGTATAGTTACCGAATAGTCTTGGCCTACAGTAACATCTTCTAAAAAAGCAGCGTCAGGGCCTAATGGTCTATCTAGCACTAAATTATAATCAATTTCTGTTGCAGCAGCATTTGGATTTGCAACTCTAGCGATACTTACATCGTAAATATCAGAAACACTTGCTCCTTTGGTAAATCTTACTTTACCTCCATTTAATGAAGTTCCAAATTGCGCATTTACAGAAGACATAGGCCCTTTAAAGTTTAAAGAAAGAAACCCTGTTTCAACTAAAGTTAATTGCTCTACTACACTAGATGTAATTACAGTGTCAAAAGTTGATATAAACTCCGGGGCTTCTGCTTCAATAGAGATAATTTTATATCTATTTAAACTTGTAACCTGTGTATTAGTATCGTGTTGTTTTTTTAATATTAAATAAGTTTCTTCGTCTACTTTATTTCTTTCAGACGATGGAAACGACAACCATACATTACCATCCTCAGCTGCGTAGAATCTGTCTAAAGCTAAATTATAGTATTCAGTTGATATTTCTTTTATAAAAAATTTATAATGAGTTGCAAAAGTAGGAGGGATGTTTGTAGGAGATATTGCTAATTTGTTTGTTTTATCAGAATCAACTATATCTATTTTAGTACTACCTTGCTTACTTGTAAAAACAGGAGTTTCTCTGCCATAAGCATCAATATATGATACACCGGCTTGATAAGTTCTTATTGATTTTACTGAAGGAAAAGGAAATCTTATTTTAGATGGATCTGATACAGCAGGGTGATTAGTAGGGGTGTTTGTTAAATTTAAAGTGGTAGTGCCTACATTGTAATTTTGAAGATAATTACCATACACTATTCTATTACCTATAATTTCTTGGCTTTTAGCCGCTCTAGGAACATTGTCCCATGGTCTTAAAATTTGATTAGCCTCGACTATAGCCCCAATAAGTTCTGTTTCAACCTGAAACGTGCTAGGTAACACAGGAAAATCAGATCTATTTAATGTTTCTACGCTATATACAGCTTGTGAATTACTTTCCTTAAATAAAATATCTAATTCTATAACCTCTTGGCTACCCCATGCTAAATTACCAATTTCTAAAAGCCTGATATTATTAGTCATGCCTTCATTGTAACCGTCTGAAGCTAGGTATTCAAATTCACCACCTACAAAAGCAACTTCTGAAAACGGAGAAAAGCAAGAATATTCGTTATCAATAAATTTCCATCTAAACGCAAATCTAGGGAAAACATATTCAAACATAGGAGCGTCTTCTACTAATATAGCCTCCCAATTATAAATTATTATACTTTCATCGGTGTTTCTAAAAGTTTGTATATCGCTAGATATAGCTTGTATTTGCCCGGTTATTGTTGTATTGTTTACAGCAGTAAGCTTAATGCTTATTTTATAGTTATAGTTAGCATAAAATTCAGTTGTGAAATCTGCTTCTAACTCAATAATGTCATCTATTGCCCAAACCCCAGGCGCCGTGTTAACAATAAATGTTATTTCTCCATTCCATCCTGGGATAGAAGAATTCGCATAAAAGTTAGGGTTATTAGATATGTTAGTTAAATATTCACCATAAGTATCTAAAGGCACTCTACTAATACTATCTAATGGAACATTTTCAACGTAAGTAAAATTAACTGTTGAAGCAGTTGTCATTGTTGTACTAAGGGGTAATAAACCTGTTCCGGGTACATTATCACCAAATTTACTAGCGCTAGCTGTAATAATAGGAGCGGCTAAAGGTGAGACCTTAATTACGGTTACATCTTCTTCTACAAAATTAGGTTGACCCGTTAAATTTTCTGAATATGTTTGTTGTTCTGGAATGTATAAAGGTATCTTAGTGTGTGTAAGAAAATCAATAGATCCGGTTTTAAACTTATTTATGTTTATTTTTTTCGGCTCTGTTTGATCATCTGTCCAAAATATAAAATCTTCAATTATATTTATACCTGTTATAAGATAGTCTTCTGTAAATTTAAGAATGTTTAAAGTATCAACTATTACAGGGGCAATATCTTGTGTTGTTTGATTGTATTCTGCAATTGTGCTAATATTATCAGAAGCAATAAACCAGTATATGCATTCGGAAACATCGTTTCTAACGGACCCAATACAAACCGGATTAGATAAGGCATCTATATAAGATCCAGACCAATCAGGCTGCCCTAATTTGCCTCTAAGCTCAAGTGTACCTTTTATGTTCTGTAAAGAACCTACGTTTCCGTTTTCTGAATTA
>TARA_R110000764_G_scaffold13403_2_pt1 | contig 17765 bp, 11 predicted proteins | sample TARA_R110000764 | Tara Oceans TARA_R110000764 (sample SAMEA4398111) | marine metagenome | biome: Polar Biome; feature: [SRF] surface water layer (ENVO:00010504); material: water (ENVO:00002006), including particulate matter (ENVO:01000060) such as... | depth 5 m | reverse complement strand
TGCATAACTATCAATTTCTTCTATTTTATTTGATATAAGTAATAAATCATCTTTGTATTTTTTATTATCCTTTTGTAATGTTTTTTGTTGTGTTAAAAAATTCGTTACATCACTTTCTAAAACGGATTTATCTACATTTATTCTTTCTGCCTCATTAGCAAAGGCTTCTTCGTACCCTTTGTCATCTAATATACCAGTATCTGGAGGCGTATAAGTTCTACCTCCTATAGTTTCTTCTCTAACTAAAGTAACACCGTATTTAGCTTTGTAATCTTCTGCGTCAGTAATTCTTTTTGCTCTAGTTTGTTCAATTTCTTCACGTGTATCTTCACTCATAGGAAGAAATCTATTTATTTCTCGTTTTTCTTTAGAAGTCTTTCCACGAAGAAATATTTCTAAAGCAGAAGTTTTAGCAGCATTTACTACATTGTTTTTTGTTGTAGAATCTATTTCTTCTAAGTTAAATAATTGACTTAAATTACTTTTTAATAAAGCTTCTGGTTGCTTTCCAGACTCAGCCAATAAAGAATTATAAACATCAAGATTTGTTTCAAGTAATTTATATTGCTTATACTTCTTTGAGCCAAGCGAGTCTTTTAAATCAGTTTCATAATCATTTAAAAAATATCCTAAATCGCCGCTAGCATTAGATTCTCTACCATTTCCTGTATCTTTAGTAGATGTTTTTCTTATCACCTTTGGTGCTAATTCACCGTTTCTTTCTTTTAATTTAAAATAATCTAAACCTATATTTGTTTTTTCTGTAACTGGTGTTATTTTATTACGATCTTCAACTATTTTTTCCGAAGATTTTTTAGCGTTTCTAACAAGATCGCTGGTTTTTGCTTTAATAACAACTTCGTCTAGCTCTTCAAAATTATCTTGTCTTAGCTCAGTATTAAATTGTTTTGCAAAGTCTTCAAAAGAATCTGGATATGTGCCTGACCTGTTGTTTTTATTCCAAGTTTGACCAGCGTAATTTTGAGCATAGTCATTCTCATATATTCTAGACTTTTTGTTTTTATCATAACCACTGCTAAACTCTAAATATTTTTCAGAAAACGGATTAATATCTGGGTCTGGATCAGGATCAGGATCTAGTGAATCCAAAGAAGTATCTACCGGCGCTAATTCCGTATCTTCTGGTTTTACATACCCCGCTTGCGATGCTGTCATTGGTTGAGACACCACACCCGCACCCGCTGCACTGCTTTTTGGAAAATCTACTTTTTCAGTTTCTACATTTTCTTCAGCTTCAGGCACTAAGTTGCCATTTGCTTTAAACGCTTGAATTTTTTTAAAAATTTCTTCTTCTGGAAGGCCTTGCTCTACTAATATATCAATATACTCTTCTAATGTCATAAAATTTATTTTTTTAATTCTGCTAATTGTTTTCCGCGTAAGGATTCATAAGCTTTTACTCCTTGGCTATAGGTTCCTTTTTTATTATTCTCCTGCCATTCATTTACAAAAAATATTCTTCTTTTTTGCTTTTCTTTATTTATTTTCTTTTGAACAAAAGCTTCGTAGCCTTTTCCGTATTTATCTAATAAATAATGCTCAAGGCTAAATTTACCAGATTTACCAACGTCGGTTTTGTCTAACAAACTAAAATCGTAAGTAACTGTTTTAGCGTCTATACTTTTACCCTCAGCATCTTCAATGTTTCCAATTGCAAATTCCAAGCTCTCCAATTTCTTACCCCCTGTAAGATCTGAGCTTAATGCGGAGCTGCCCGGTTTTGAGGTTAAATCTTTAAAACTAATTTTTGCAAAAACATTGGGAGCAAAAGTAACAGCAATTGGATCACCGCTAAATAAATTATTTTTTACATCTAATGCACTCCCTGTTAAAGAATTTTTTATATTTAGGCTTATAGATTTTTGCATTTCACTAGGTTCTTCTACTGTAGGAGCTTTTTCAGTCGTTCTAGTTGTTTCGTTTACTAAATCTCTAGTTTTTTTATTATGGCCATATTTATCAGAAATATATGCATTAGGAAACTGGTTAGCTCTGTATTTATCTTGTGTATATTGTATGGCTAAAGCCTTTTTTACTTCATCAGGAACAGTTCCAAGAGTGTTATTTTCTTCATTTATTTTAAAAAATTCTTCTACATTATACGTTTCACCAGCATAAGTAAACCCGTCTTTAAACTTAGGGCTATTAATATAGGAAGTGTCTGATTTTTTTGAACCTACTCCATATAAAATATTTCTATAAATAGCATTAAATGTTGTATTGCTATCTCTTATTATTTTATTAGCAGCATCAAGCGTTATTCTATCTATGCTAGTGTACGAATCTTCAGTTATAATACTCTTATCTTTTATTTCTGTTGTTTCTATCCCGTTTTTAACTGTTGTTTCTTGTTCTTTTTTTGTTTCTGTGGTTAGCTTAATGTTTTTACCGGTTTTTAAAAAATGATCATTTATTTTACTGTCAGTATTGTCTTTAGGAGGTAACCATTTAGTTATAGTCTCTGGTGTTAAATCATCAGTTCGTATAAAATAACCATCTATAACTAAACCTCCCGTCATAATACCTTCTACCTCTCTGAATTCTACGTCAAAACCAGCTCCCTTAGCGCCTTTTATTTCTTTTTGAAAATTTGTATTAAGAATTGAATTATATGTAATTTTTTTACCTGTCTTTTTATTTTCTCCTATAACTGGAGCCTGGTGAAGAAAATCAACAACCTCAGAGTTTTCTAATCCTGATTTAAAAAGAATATTTATACCTTTTCCTGTTTTAAAAAGTAATTCAGCCTCTTTGGTTGCATTAGAATTTTTATCGTTAAAGTTTATAATGGTTTTTTTACCAGTTTTTTTATCGGTTCTAACTCTTAGTCCTTCCGCTTTTCTCTTTAGTCCAGCGGTTATTTCCGCAGACGCGCCTTCAGTTAAACCAAGATCTCCTCCATCGCTATATATCGCGTTTACATCTGGTGGTGCAACATTGTCATAAGTTGGCTCTTCTTCTTTTTTTCTTTTTTCTTCTGCTTTTAGAAAGTCAAGCCCTGGCTTAATTCCTTTTTCAATGCCTCTTCCAAAAGCTCCGTAATCTACTATACCTTCTGTAGGGTTTTGATACGCTCCTCCCGATGTCCTTGTTTGTTGTTTTGCCATATTTATTTAATTAATTTAAATTCAACGCCTAATAACCTCGTCTTGAGGCAATACGCCCTAAATCATTTCTTGTAGGGGGATTAAACATATTGTTATTATTCACAGCGTCTGTAAAGCCGGTTGAGTTATTACCTCCACCTCCAAATAGTTGACCAAAACCACCCCCTGCTGCGAAACCACCAATACCACCCAATGCCTGACCAATACCTCCCATCATTTGAGATGTATATGCAGCTGACTGTTGAGAAGCATTACTTAATTGAGCGGAAACTCTATTTAATTGTTGCATTTCTCTGTTCTCTGTAGCTGAAAAAACAAACTGCTTACCTTGAGCTTCAGCCATTTGAACTCTTTGTTGTTCTTTCATTCGATTAGCTTCTAACTGCTGTTGCCCTTGAGCCCTTAGCTGTGTATTTTTAGCTTCTTGCTGCTCTATGCTTGCTGAAATACCTTGCTTTGAACTTAATGCCGCCATAGCTAAAGCTGTTGCACCTCCAGCTCCTGACCCTGTGGCTCTTAAAGTGTCTAAACTACTAGCTAAAGATATATCAGTTTGTTGTGCTTGCATTTCTGCAGCTTTTGTAGCTACTTGTAAATTTGCAAAAGGATTTGATAATTGACCAGACAAGTCTGTCACCCCTGAGAAGGGATTTGTAATTGATTGTCTATTTGATTCTAGTCTTGCTAACTGCCCCTCTAACTCTGATTGTCTTTCTCTAGCTCTTCTTCTAGCTGCTCCTCCAAATATAGCTTGGCCAATACCGCTACCTATTTGAACGGCTGTTCCCATTAATGTTACTGGATCCATATTTTATTAGTATAAAGATTGTTCGTAATTAAAACCTACTGAAAATAACTCAGCATGGTTTGTTTTAGTTGATTTTTTATCATTGTTTACAGGTTCGTGTTCAAACGTAGCTTCTGTAAAGAATCCCTTAATGCCCGTATCTTCCAGTCCATTTACACCTGACATGTTAGTAACTTTCTCGCCAGAAGAGTTCACGTACTGGTTATTGATTATTATGTGTCCATAATATTTTTTTTGCAACGGCGTAAACCCCGCGTACTGTAAAGATCCATCGTAAGCGCGAAAATACCTACCTGTAATATTACCTACTATAGGATAAGATTTATAGCTATTATCGTCGTCTCCCGGTGAAGTTAGTTCTATAACTTTCCAGTTTTTTGTTCCTTCGTAATTAACTGATTTATAGTTCTTTGATAAAGAAGGGTTTTGGTTACTAACAATAGATACAGTACTTGGGTTAAAGTTTCCGTAAAATGTATTTTTATTTTCGTTAGAATAATGCTCGTATAGGTTTCCTGTATTCCATGTGTAGAATTTACCAGCTAAACTTCCTCCAAAAGTTGGATCAAAAGTATAAAAAGAAGACCACCCGTTTACCTTATCGTCAAAAGATAAAGTTTTATAATTCGTTTGAGGCACTACAATACTATTCCCGAAAGAATCGTTTGAGTAAGTTTGATTATTGTAGTCATAATCTTTATCTAAAGACAAACTTAATATGTAGCTTTTAGAATGAATATCAAACATTCCATACGCTTTGTTTGCTTTTTTAAATTCGTCTCTAAAAAAACCACGCATACCGTATGAAGATATTTCAGTTATACCATCTCTAGACAATCTAAGTACCGCTCCTCTGCTTTTATCTGTAAAATACTTTCTAAAACCATAGACAGCAAAGCTTTCTGGATTCTTACTTATTCCATACTCCCCTAAATAAGGAACTATTTGCCCTATAACTTTTACACCTGATGTTGTTAACCCTAGTCCTTCAGCTGTAAATACAGCGTCTTTGTCTATAAGAGCAGAGCTTACTTTGTTTTCTTGAAATATTATTAAGTTAGTATCTTCGGCATATAGTTTTTGTATACTGCCATCAGAAGGATCTACAGATCTAGTTATTGGTTCAGAAGAGTTAAACTCATTTGATTGATTAGTATCTGTTCTAGAATTAAATATACCTGAATATATCATAGTATTAGGTCTGTGATTTAACGCATATTTTTCATCAGTAATATAAGCTTTTACACCATATCCCATAGAATCTTCGTTAAACCCTCCTTTTATCCTAGACTCTTCTACGTGCCAATTTGATATAAGCTCATTACCATCTGCAAAAGCGGGTATGCCTTCTTCTTCAACAATAGGACCGTATATAACCAAATCTTGTTTTGGTTTTATTATCATAGAGTTAAAGTAAGATATGTCTATTGTATGTGCCATACTAATATTATTACAAATTTATTTGATTATTTACTAATTAACTGATATAAAGATTTATAAATTATGAGTATGCGTCACTTTACCGTCCGCATCTGTTTTGTAAGCGCTAAGTATGATTAAGGGAGATGGTGGATTAGTCGCTAGTTGCATGGATCTCCAGCCTGAATTTTCTAACGTAGAATCTCCCACGCTATCCATAAAAATAGTATCACCTACAGCAGGCAGCTCTCCTATTCCTCCGTTGTGATATCTTTTTTCTAAATTAGGGGGAATCCCCACAGCGTCTGTTTCGTTAATATAAACAACCCTACCGGACCCAAATCTAGCGCGATCCGTTGTTTCTTCTTGTATCCTAAAAGTTATTGTTATAATATCACTCGGTAGCTCAGTGCTGTTAGCTAAAGGCTCTATACTCCTAGCTTTTAATTCAAATTCTGTTTCTAAGTTTCCGCTTAAATTATTGCCTGAGTTCAATGTAATTTCCCCTGTATTTATATTTATTAAAAAATTATCATTAAACCCATTCACGTCACCGCTCTCCTCTACTTTTATAAACTTCAATGTATTGGTATCAGTAAGACCAGCGTCTCCGTGATTACCTGTAAATTTACCAATAACTTGACCACTATTAAAATTATCTATAGTGATACCGTCTTCTAAACTAATTGTTGGTTTTTCGTTCTTTAAATTAATTAAACCAGTTGTAATATTATTTGAACTATCGGAATAGGCTATTATATCTTGTATTAATTCAACTCCATCAAAATTAGCTTTTACTGAAATTTTAAACTCTAAACCTTCTTGATCAAAATAAAATAACTTGTTTGTTTTTATTAAAGAGCCTAGTAAGCCAGGTGAAATTGCTGTTATAAAATCAGAGTTGTCGTTATTAAGAGGATCGTAAACAGAGTTCCATCCAATACCTGAAGGCGCTTTTGAACTAATATCTAATAGCTCAATAACAGCTCCGCTTTCTACTATATTTAAAGAATTAACGGCTTGTATTACAAATACGCTAGAATCTTTTAATGTACTTTCAAACAGGCCTTCTCTTGCAAATTCACCGATACCGTTTGTTAATGGCTTTATTGCTATCTTACTTATACCTGCAGAGGCGTTTTCTATAGAAGTGTTTAAATCACTTAGCAACCCGGCTGTAGATGTTTCGTAGAATATATCAAGATTTGACTTAAACGGTTCTGTTTCAAAAACAGCAAGCCCTCCTATTTTTATATCTCCAGTAGTAGCCGCTAGCTGCGTGGAGTCTAAGCCTAAATCTCTAGCATCTATTTTAGCTATTAAAGAACCCGCTGCGCCAAGGCCCATATTAACAGCTATTCCTAACCCCTGCTCTTCTCTAGTGCCTATAGATACAATACTCATAATATCTCCTGAGGACGTTACGGATCCGTAAGTAGGTGTGTATACATCTTCAATGTCACCCGCTGTAGATTCAGGCGTCACAGTATTGTAGTTTACAATTTTAGGATAAACTCTTTCTTGACTGCCACTTAATACACCTTGAGCATTTAATAGTCCTTGCTCGGAGCTGTCTTTAGGCACCTTGTTTACATTATCACCTTGTAGATTAAAAAAAGCGCTAAATCCTGATGTAAGAATCCCATTTGTATAAACATTATAGTATTCTTGCTCCTGCTGTTGCACAACTATCCTATACGAATACCACCCGTATAGATTTGTTTCGCTGTAAGCATTTCCTATTACGTCTTCAAAACGTACTCTAAGAACATCTCCCCATCCTCTTGCATCCTCTATTTCAGTTATGCCATCGAGATAATTAGACCAAAATCTAGTATTAAAAATTTTACGGTCCTTACTTGGAACTAATACAGAAGATCTTTGCGAAGTTGTTTTATCCGAAGTAGGTATTGGAAGTATAACAGGTGATTGTCTACCAAATATATCCGAAAGAACAATACCTATTTGATATTTTCTTCTTTGTTTTACGGAATGATACTTGTACTCCTCGTATAAGTTATCAGAATCGTTGCTATCAGCTGCGTTTTTAGTTGAAAAGTTTGCTTCAAAGTTTATTTTAGAAGCACTAAGATCTCTTTTTTCAAAATAGTTTCCGTAAACAATTCGACTACCAATTATTTCTTGGGACTTTGCTTTTAAAGGTACATTGTCAAAAACTCTACTTGTTTGATTCTGCGGAAGTGTTTTAAACGGCTCAATAGAGTCATAGGTATAATTTATAATACCATCAGCAGTAACTCCGCTGTTTTCAACAGATATGACATCCACCACTCTAATCGGTAAGTCGTTGTCTATCTTACATAGTATCTGCACTTCGTCTATATCATATTCATTAAAAACATTACTAGAAGCTAATGGCATTTGTATTTTAAATACAATTTTGTTTACTGCATTTACCATACCTCTAACCTCGGCGGTAAATACTATCATTTTAACATCATCACCAGTCAGTCCACCTGAAACAACCGTACTATCTTGGTCTAGCTCTTCTTTGTATATATCCGCTAAAAAAGCAGCTTGAGTAAACGGAGCCATAACAGAGTATTCACCATCTATATACCTAAACCTATAACTGAACCTAACAAACTGGTTCCTTAAAAAATCAGAATCTACAGTTGAACTGTTGGTCATTGTAGAGCTATTGCTAGAATCTAAAAGTCTAATAGGGTAGAACGGTGCAAATTTAGCTACACTAACTCGTTGCTCACTGTTGTAAAAAGAAGAGTCTGAGTAAGCTCTAGATATGTTAATCCTCCTAGGCTGGTTGAAGTTGTCAGTAAAAAACAGCATATCGTTTAAAACGTTTATACCTGTTAGTTCGTGAGTAGTACTAAGGTTTAAAAATAAACCTTCACATAAAATCTTTATACCTATAGCTGGATCGTAAACAGCAATAGCGCAAAACAAAGGGTTTTGTGAAGAATTTGCGGAAGCCGCCAGAGTAGGTCCATCAACGCTACCTACTAATCCAGAAAGATTAGAATTTTCGCAAGTATAATTAGTTATAAAATAAAATATCCTATTAGTTGTTTCGTCAAAAAAAGATCCTATTGTTTTAAGATTTTCATAAGATTGTTTAATAGGTAAATTTATAAGCGTATTACCTTTTATGTTTTGTATGGTACCTACGTCTTTACTCTCTGAGGTAGACACTTGTATGTTTTGAGCCGTTCTATATTCTCCGTTTGGCAACAACCTAGCATCAATGTCTTTATTCATTTTGCCTTGAAGAAACGATTTTTTATCTTCAGCCATATGCTAGTGTTTTAATTGTTTAGATTTGTTCCTCATTACCTGAGATATTTCAGATAACTTAATGTTTGACAATCTTAGTTTAGCGTTTCTAAGTGCTGCTCTTCTTTCTTTTTTATATCTTTGTACTATGTATTCCGATATGTTTCTTTTAGAAGCTAAAACATTGTAAGCTATGTGTTTATACAAAGCCTCCTCTGCCATCTTATTTATTTTCATTTCAGCATCAGTACCCAGTCCGTCAGATACGTATTCTACAACTATTATCTTACCGGCTAAATCACTACTAAAAGCAAAGCTACCAGTTTTTTCGTCAATTGTAAAAAACCCGTTTATTTGTGTTGTTTCAGGTGTGGCCCCGTATCTTTGTCCAAAGTCACTTCTTAAGTAATCATTGGTTGTAAGATAAGCGCTGTCGTCAGAAGACAAATCACCTGTTACGTTTTTAGTATCAAAAGATTTCCATCTTTCTTCGGTGATTGAACTACCTTCTACTAAATCGCCATTTGAATCATATATATAGTCGTAGTTATTATCTTGTATGGGAGCCTCTGTTGGATTCGTTGTTAGTCTAGTAGGGTAAATAATTCTACGGATACCAGAGCTGTCTATGTAGCATATTTTAACATAATTAACATAGTCCTGCGGCATAGGTATGGATAGTGAAGCTCCTAATTCTACTTCCTGAAGTTTAACTGTTTTTAAAACGTCATAGCTAAATTCTTGTAATCCACGTTTTGCGTGAAATATTACATCTGATTTTGCTACTCTATCTATAAGTTTACCATCTCCTACGTAAGCCACCATGAAGTTGTCTACTATTTCTTTTATAGATGTATATTGATAACCTCCGAATACGGAAGCTTCGTAATAATCCTGACTTGTTTGTCCGCCTAATAATCCCATATTATTGTTCTTGTTGTGTTATTGTTTGTTGTTCTTGCATTGCAGACTGTATAATTAAAGGATCTTTAATTGTTATACCAAAGTATTGTAGTATGCCTAGTATCAAATCTACTTCATCAGAAGGATGGAGTGTAAAGTTTACAGATTTCAATGGTAAATAATCATAAACAGGCGTACCAAAACTACTGGTGTCAACTGAAAAACTCCACTTTGGATCTTCAGGTGTACCAATATAGTACATAAGAGCTGTGGTTAATGTTGTGGGGTATACATATATGGAATCAGCACTAACATAATACATAGGAAATGTAGTAGAAGGTGCTGTTAAGGGGGAGGATAATAAAAAGCTTAATTTAGATTTATTTATTCTTTCTATTTGGGTTAAGCTATCTGAAGATGAAACATTTATAATATTGTATACTCCTGATACATTGTATGTACCGGAAGAACCGGTTGGTAAACTACCAACGCCTGATGATAAAGTTATTGTGTCTGATGCACAAAACGGATCTATCTTATCTTGTATTTTTCTAGGAATATCACCATAACCTTCAACCCCTCTTCCGCTTGATTGTTTTGTTACAGATCTATTATACTCATAGAAGGCTCTGTCTAGTAATTCTAATTGTACTACCTTAGCTATTTTATTAAAATTGTCTGGTGTTAAATAACCACTACCCTTTTTATTTATTATAGATAAAACTGTAGTATATACTTTATTTACGTCGATCGCCATATTTTTATTTTTATTATAGTAATGTAGCCACTATAGAGTAGCTACACTACTTATAATAATTACACTATTTTAACTTTTTTTCTATTGATTTAAAAATTTCTACTCCTTCATCTGTTTTTAAGTACGCTGCAAATGCGGAATACGGGTTTTCGTCAAAAGGTACGGTCATTAGTTTTTTATTGTTTGCGCCCCAGGTAAAAGTTCTTTGATCCTGAGATAATGATATAATACCCATTTCACTAGCTTTTATAGCTAAGTTTCTTAGCATTACATTATCGTCATTTACTAATTCTAAGAACAAAACTGGATTATACCTAGCAAACATGTATAAATCTCTTTTAAGTTCAGCAGAGCTCATTGTATCAACAGAAGAGCCAAGTTCTACTCTTAGTATAGCTTCAGCTTGGTCTATATCAATTGACATAGCTGTATTTAAAGCTTCCATTTCAGTTTCAATATCTACTAGATCTTCTTTTGCTTCAGCAACTTCATCTCTTTCAGTGTAAATATAATCTTTTTTAGGATGATATAAACTTAAAAGTTTTTGTAAAGGTTGATTTGTTTTAGATACGTTAAGTACACCTTCTTCAAAAATAATATGATCAAGTATCACATTACCATCCTGTTCATCTATAAAGCAAGACCTTTGGTTACTAGCATATCTTATTTCTCTATTGTAACCTGCACTTTCATCAAACCATAATAATGGTTTTCTAGGCGTAGATTTTGAAGTTAATACATAACTTAAAGGGCTCATTGCAGTTAGATAATACTGTCTATCTTTTATTTCCCAGCTTGGTTTAACTGGTTCTTTTATAGTGGTTTTAACCACTTGTTCTTTATGAGGAGCAACCTCAACTTTTTTTGCTGGTGCTTTTCTTGCAGCCATAATATGATATAATTTAATAGTTTGTAAAATGTGACAATAGCTTGTTTATATATATAGTAGTAGGCTATCGTCGTATAAAAATAAACCTAAAGGCGCCGTTAAGACGCCTATAAGTTTAAAATAATTAAGGTATTAAGATAATACAGAGCTAAGTGCAATTGTTGATACTGCAGTAATCTCAGGTATAATATATGATGTACCTGTAGATATGTCGTCTGCAACAACAATAAAAGATCCCTCATCTGACTGACCTTTGAAAGATGTAAGATTAGCAAAAGCTTCGACTAAACCTTGCATAGCCTCTTTGTGAGTATTATTAGATGCAAGTGTCAAAACCACTTTATCAGTGTTAACAAAGTTGCCATCTTGACCATCTCCGCTAACTGAAATTTGTTGCTTAAAATGCAAAGCTAAAGTATCGTTTGCAGTTGGATGCATACCAACGAAACTTGATAAAGGCCAGCAAGCTGACTGACCTGCGTCATCGTCATCTCCGATTGTAACTTGTGTTCTGAAATATAGATATTTTTCCATTTTGTTTTGTTTTTAAAATTAATATTATGATTCTTTTAGCATCACAAAGTTATTAGCTCCTTGAACTACTAAACATCTTTCAGATAAGTAATGTACTTCCATTACGTCTTCTCCAGTATAAGAAGCAGACCCAACAGAACCAGTAACCCAAGATTTCAATCTTCTGTCGTCGGTTTGAGAAGCTCTATATCTTACATGTAAGAAAGGACGAGTCATGTTTTTACCCATTGATTGATCGTAAACAGTTGAAGTTCCTGCAGGAATTAAACATCCTGAAACATCTCCAAAGCCACCTCTTGCAGCAGCGTCGTTTAAGTATTTCCAGTCTGACTTGTAGAAATCATAAGATCCTCTACGGAAAGCAGAAAAACCTAAGTTCAATGCCATGTCAGCGTCGTTTTGGAATACACCAAAAGAAGCACCACCTTGATAGTTAGAGTTTAACCCAGCAACCATATCATCTAAAGTAAGAGCTAAAGAACGGTTAGTATACATCATATTCTCTTCAATAGCACCTTGCTTATCAAGATTTTTAAGTAAAAGATCAAAGTCTCCTAAAGAAGCTAAATCTTCAAATACGTTACCTCTTGTTTCGATTGCAGAAAATAAACCTTCAGTACCTACGCTACCTACATCTACTCCTAAACCTCCTGTCGCATCGTGAATTGTAGAAGCAGCTGTACCTTTTACTGATTCTATCATAGAAGTTTCTAAGTATTCTTCAAAGCGTAATCTAGTTTCTCCAGCGGCTTTTAAATACCAAGAATATCCAGTTTGTCCAGATTCATCAGTTGTTTCAACCCATCCAATTTGAGCAGTATCAGATCCAGAAATCTTAAAGTGATCTTTAATGATAATTGGTCTGTTGTCATATTTAGTAAACTCCGGATTTAATTCACCTGACATTGTGTCAGATCCTTTTGCAAATTCAGAACCATAAACAAAAATGTTTATTTGTTCATCATTTGCAAAACCAGCATCTCCCAAAGTAGCAACTTTATAAGGTAATAAAGTAGCGTTTGAAGTTCCATGATCAGTAGCCACTGTAGAACTTACAGAAACATAACATTGCGAGGTTTTAAGACCAGTAGCAGAGTCAGTTACAAGAACAGTATTACCTACTCTCAGTGAGTTAGTATTAGCTGATCCTAAAGAAATATTACCAGCAGTACCCTCTAATTGCACACTAGTAGCAGATCCAGCAGCTCCAGAACTTTTATATGCAATATGTAATCTATTTTGCTCAGACCAAACTACTTGATCAGATTCCATAGGCATTTCAGCGCTTACCATTTTTAAAAATCCACCAATTGTACGGTTTCCGTATCTTTCAACTTCTTCAGCGTATAATTCAGGTAAATATTGTTGTGCCCACCCTTGGCCGGCAGTGTTTGCTAAGTCTAAGTAGTTATTGTTACTTACTGTTGGACTTGGCATAGGGGTTAGTGAAAATGATCCACCTAATCCTGTAGATGTGTTAAATCCCATTTGTTTGTTTTTTTAAGTTGTTTATTTTTTTATTTTAAATTTCAACTTTGAACTATTCTCTCCACCTAACACTTTAAATTTCATTCCGCCGGCTTCTACAACTGGTTTATTAGTTCTAGCACCCATATCAATATTTTTAGAATTAATAGCGGTTTGTTTTATAGCGTCAGCTTTACCTTGCTCGTAAAAATGTGATACAATTTTATCAATATTTTTACCTGCGTATAAAGCTTTGTGATAACCTTTAGCGTCTTTCATCATATCGTTTTCATCAAGGAACTCCTTTACAAAATTAGATATGTCGCTTTGGTAATTCTTAACATCACCAGCGTTTTTCACATTATACCTATATTTTTTGTCTCCTACTTTAAAATCAAAACCTTTGAATTCTTCGTTGAAAACATTATTGGTACTTTGTTCAAATTGCTTGTACTGTTTTTGTTGAACCTCACTGGTAACAGATTGTTCTTGGTTGTACTTATTGTAAAAGTTAATAGCTTCTTGCTGCTCAGATGATAACTTAGAACCCAACTTGACTTCCTTGTAATACTCATCTTTCATACCATTAAGAAATTTCTTAGCTTTCGCAACTTCTTCTTTTAGTGTCAACTTCTTTTTTCTGATATCTCTATCATCATCTATGTCTTCATCATATGAAAAATTATCTTCAATTAGAAAATCTATTTCTTCATTGTCTAAATGACCCTTAGTTGACTTGTAATATTCTTTTAATAACGCGGTGTCATCCACGCTCGAATAGTCAGCGTTTAACCTGACGTACTCTTCAATACCTCCTCCGGTATCTTCCATAAATTTTACCAGGTTTTCTATATTTTCCGGTAAAGTTCTTTGGAGTGTAGTTTCTACTTTTTCTTCAATAACAGGTTCATTTGCTTGAACCGTAACAGAAGCGTTTCCAGTATCATGTACTTCTTCTAGTACTTTTTCTTCTTGACTGTTTTGTTCTTTGTTGATACTTTCTTCTTTGCCACTACTTTCTTGGTTGTTGTCGCTCTCGCTGATGATTTCATTTTTCCGTACATCTTGATCCGTGTTTTTATTTTGAAATTCTTTTAATTTTCCTAGGTCTAATTTAATAGTACCGTCTTTTTTTACCTCTTTATAAGAGATGGTTTCTTTAGGTGTTTCTACAGGGGCTTGCGCAGCTGTTTCAACAACTTCTTCAATTGTTTGGTTTTCTTCCGACATAATATAATATAATTAAATAGTTAAAAATTTATCACCTTGGCTCAAACTGCTCAAGACCAAATCCTCCTAGATTGTCTTGCCCGGCAGATTCAAAGCTTTTTGGTGGCACGTTGTTTTTTCTTTGGTCTATAAGTTCGCTCTGCTGAGATGCTTGTATTTTAGTTCTTTCATCTTTACGGTCTTCTTTAAACTTGTCTTTATCGTTGACTTGTCTTAATTGCATTTCTTGTAGCTGCATGTTTAAATTAAACTCATACTCCATCAATTCTTTCTTTATAGCAGCTTCTCTTTCCATCTTAGCTATTTCTAATTGATTCTTAACTTGCTCTAGTTGAGCTTTAGATTCAGTTAAAGCTTGTTGCTTTTGCATATCAGCTTGAGCCGCTGCTTGGGCAGATTGCGTATTAGATTGCGTTTGAGCCTGAATGTTTTTCTGTTGCTGCTCTTGATCTAATTGCTGTTTCTTTTTTCTACGTATTTTAAGGAGCTGGTTTGCTAATTTTATATTACGCACCTCTCTAACTTCTATAGCGTCCTCTAGGTATATCTGACCTGATTGTAAAGCAACTTGTATATTGTTTTCAAGCTTAGCTTTTTCCTCTTCGTCTGGTGTTAATTCTAGGAATATACCAAAATCATGTAAGTGTAAATTAGCCATCTCTTCTAAAGTGGAGACGTTAAACTTACCTAATGTTTTTATAAAAGACTCTTTAGTTGGTGAATATTCTATAACATCAGAGACACGCATTGCAATACACTCTGCCATCGTTAGGGTTATATACAAGCTTGATTGCAATAAATGCCTTGTTGCTGTGTTAGAATTCGCTGCGGCCATTTTCTGTAAGCCTACTAAAGCGTTTTTATCTGGTATTCCACCATCTCTAGCTTCGTTTAATCCAGTCACATCGCGCATCATTTGTAGGTAGTAATTATACGTACCTATAAGCGCTGTTATTTTATTGTTACCACCGTTAGAATTTAATTCAGTAATCGGCAGTCTTCCTCTATTCATATCCCCGTCTTGTGTCATTGATCTACCAATAACACTACCTGTTTGGAAATACATATTTAATGCTTCCTGAGGATTGTAATTTGTTCCGTTACCTAAATCTATTTCAGCTAATGCATCAGCGTCTAAGTAAACACCATCCGGTACTACCCTAGATAATACCTGCTGTAGTTTTAAGTGCGTTAATTGAATCATATCTGCAAAATTAGTCATACGACTAACTAGCGATTCTATTCTTCCTTCATACATTCTAGGTGCACAGATAGCATAGCTCATTTGAGCTTTTGTTGTATCTGCTTTAGGACGTATCATGTTTTTCTTAAGTTCCCACTTAAGCACTTCGTTTGTACCTATAATTTTTACACCTTCGTATATTACCTCTATAGCTCTTTCAACTTTCTCAAAATCGTCATTAGCTGGAGGATTAAAAGTATCATTTTTTTCAATAGCTTTTTTACCACCTGTAGCTGTTTTCTTTATTTTATGAACTTGATTAGCATACGTTTTGTATTCAAAATATAAAACTGTTACACTATTGTTTTCATTAGACTTCGAATTGTAACCTGAATTAGTATAAGATGTATTATATCCTCCGTAAGATTCTAATTCTTCGTCAGTTAATTCTGGAAACTCTGTCTTAAGTTCGTTAATGTATATTTCTTTTACTTCACCTACATAATATATATCGTCAAAGTAAGGTGAATCTGTATTAGACCAAACTAAATCTGTTGGATCTACATACTCCACTTTAATGCCTTCAGCTTTATTAAACGAGCTTTTTGCGGCACCAATACCTATTACAGTTAAATCTCTTTTTATACGCCTAGATACTAACTCGTATTTGTTTTTATCAAAAACACTATTAATAGCTTCTTCTTCAGCAATTTCAATAGCTTGCTTGTATTCAAGCTGCATATGTATTTCAAGCTCTTCTGACGTTTCAGGCAACTTGCTTTGATCTGTTTGGTATATATCTATACCTAATTGACCAGCTACCGCATCATTGAATGGCTTAGCTGCCATATCTTCAGCTATCTTAGTAACATAATCAGTTCTTTCTTTTATTGAAGCAGGATCTTGCGAGTAAGCTTTGACTTCATATGATCTATCAGCCATACCGTTTACAACAATATCAACAAACTTAGGTATGATAGGTACAGGTTTCCAATCTAAATTCATATAAGACAAATCTCCGTTAATAGATAATTCATCTTTATATTTTCTCACCGATTGCTCTCCTCTAGCATATAGTCTTAATGAGTGAAATGATTGTTTGGATGTAGAATGCCTACCAGATCCGTTTTTACCGTTGTAGCCGTCTTTAGAATTAAACCACTCGTGCTCAATAGCTCTCCCCACTTGTGCACCGTACTCAGCACTCATTTTTTCTAAATCACTGACTGCTTGTGACGGGAAGGAACTTTTTATAGCTTTATTAATCATTTACTTAAATTATTTGAGATCTATATCCTTTGTTGTCGTATCTTTTTATCCCAAGATTTATACTTTTAATTTTTCTTTCTTGTGTTGGTGCATAAAGGTTTTTATTGCAAGCCATAATTGCTAATCCTGAGCTAATTGATGCATCAAACTTTGTTCTATTATTTATGTCAAACTTTACCCAGTCTTCTAATGTTCTATTGAAATACATATCCCCATAACCGTCTTCCATTATTCCTACGTACTTTTCTATATAAGATTCTATAGCAGCAGCATGAGATTGCTTTATGTCATTTGACGAGTTCGGTATACCTCCTATTTCTTTTTCTGTAATAGAAAGTTTGTTATAATTTTTGTCAGGTCTATTCATTGAATACCCTCTGTACCCTCTTCTTTTAAAATGATACAATAATCTAGGCTTATTGTTTTCTACTAATATAGGCATTCCATAAAATACACATGCCATTAAAACGTCTTCAAAAAATATCTCTGCGGTTTGAGGTCTTGCTACATATTCTAAGAAAAAACTATTAGATGGAGCTTCTTCCATAGAGTATTTAGTTAGGCCGTGCAATGCTCCGTTAGATCCAATACCATCAACAGTACCTGATATATCGTAACTGTCACAACCAAAAGCGCCTACATGATCATTAGCGGGGTATTTTATACCGTTGTTTAATCTAACCCTATTTTGCATTTCTAGCTTAGGTACCCAGCTAACTTTAAACCTACCACTCTTGTTAGGCATAAATTCAACAGTGCTATCTTTAGCTCCGTCTTTCCATTGAAAGCTACCGACTGTCACCAATCCGTTTCTTTGAGCATCTTCGTTATAATCTATTTGTTCGTATAGCTTTGTTAGATTAAATAAAGACTGTTTTGTTTCATCTCTAAAGGCGTGGTTTTCAGTTCTAGGAAATTGACGA
>TARA_R110000764_G_scaffold57754_3_pt1 | contig 17783 bp, 12 predicted proteins | sample TARA_R110000764 | Tara Oceans TARA_R110000764 (sample SAMEA4398111) | marine metagenome | biome: Polar Biome; feature: [SRF] surface water layer (ENVO:00010504); material: water (ENVO:00002006), including particulate matter (ENVO:01000060) such as... | depth 5 m | reverse complement strand
AAAGAATTAAATTTTGCGAGTTATGAGATGGAGCCATATGTAGGAGCATCCTTGGAACAAGAAGGTGCGATTGCAGAAATTATTGCTTCGGCATTTGCGCAATCCAATAACAAAATAAAAATATCTTATTTTCCTGCCGCTAGAGCCAAATCGATAAAAAGCAGTAAAAAATATTTAGGTGTTTTTCCGGTTATAGAAAACACAGTATCAATTGAAAACTATGCTCTTTCAGATCCCTTACCCGGCATTCATTTAGGATTATTGAAGAAAAAAAGTAATACCGCTTTCAAATCATACGATTCAAAGCACATTGGTGTACTAAGAGGCACGACTTTTAAAGTAGTAAAGTCTGAATTTAAAAACGCCATTATGGTAGAAGTAAATAGTCTCGAACAGTTACTGAAAATGTTAGATGTGGGAAGGCTAGACTATGTTCTTATAGATAAACACACAGCGTCTGACTTAATTGTAAAAACACTGCCTTATTTGATTGGTCAATTAGATTTTGTTCCTGCTAGCAGCGATTATTTAAGTGTACATTTAGCGTTTTATAAACACAACGCCTCAGAAACAGAGAAAATTTTAGCAGCATTTAATCAAGGGCTTAAACACATTAGTGCAACTGGATTAGTGAACAAAATTTTATACAAGCACGGCTTGTTAGCGTTTGAAAGTCAACATGATAAAAACACCATTAGAATAGCCACCGTTGACAATAAAGAGCTGTTAATGATGAAAGAATTATCTCATCAATACCTGGCTCATCATCCTAATATAAAACTAGAATGGCGTGTTCTAGACGAGTCGGTATTAAGATTACGATTAATGAGTGATCTTGCGGTTTCTGGGGGCGAATTTGACATTATAACTATAGGAGCATACGAAGCCATGCTCTGGGCAGAAAAGGGTTGGTTACATCCAATAAAAGACCTAAAGCCCGATTATGAAGTCTCTGATATTATTTCTTCAATTAAAGATGATTTAAGTTATAAAAATACACTTTATGCATTACCATTTTATGCAGAAAGCTCGATGACATACTATCGTAAAGACTTATTTGAAGCGGCAAAAATTAACATGCCTAGTCAACCGACATGGTCTCAAATTTATGCGATGGCTAAAAAGTTAAATAATAAAAACAAAGGTATAAACGGCATATGCTTACGTGGAAAACCAGCTTGGGGAGAAAATATTGCTTTAATAGCAACCATTGTTAACGGCTATGGTGGCAAGTGGTTTAACCAAGGTTGGCAACCACAATTAACATCGAAAGAGTGGCAAGCAGGAGTATCTCTTTACATAGATTTAATGCAAAAATATGGTCCAATAAACGCTAATACTTTAGGGTATCAAGAAAATCTTGAGTTATTCTCCCAAGGTAAATGTGCGATATGGGTCGATGCTACCGTAGCTGCGGGTACTTTGTTTAATCCTAAAAACTCTACTGTACACGATAAAACAGGATTTGCAGCTGCGCCTTATGAAGTAACTGCTGAAGGGGCAAGCTGGCAATGGACTTGGGCCCTAGCAATACCGGCTTCATCAAGCTCATATGATAATGCCCAAAATTTTATTGAATGGGCAACATCGAAAAAATACATAAATGAAGTCGCTAAGCAAAGTAACTGGATCTCTATCCCCCCAGGCACACGCTATTCAACCTATAAAAATCCACATTATAAAAACAGCGCTCCGTTTAGTGACTTTGTTTTTCATGAAATTGTACGTGCGAGTACTGTTAATTCATCATCTAAAAATAGTCCTTATCAAGGTATTCAATTTGTAAATATTCCTGAATTCCCCGCCATTGGCAATTATTTAGGACTACAAATATGTAAGGTGCTGTTGAAGAAAAAGAATTTAATAGAAGCACTAATTGAATCTCAAGAATTTGCAGAAATGCAGCTGAAGCTTTCAAATAAGAGAAGTGAAACTTCTGGTTAGTTATACCTTCAGGTATTTGCCGTATTTAACCTTTTTTATGTCATATAAAAAAGGTTAGGAATTTCAGGATGATTGGGGGTTATTAAGCGCTTAGTAAGATCTGTAGAGTAATAGACTTTATTGCTGTTAAAGCTTTTAAATCTGTCCACTTTGGTAGGCATTGAGTAAATTTTTCAGCTCAACAATGCTCTTATTGATTTCAATGCCTTCATCACAGTCTTTAACTTTAAGTGCTGGAGTCATAGTCTCGATACATTCGATATCAAAATCAACCTGCGGGCCACGTTTTATGTAGCTATCAATCGACTCAAACGGTTTGTGCGCTATTAATGATAATGCATCAGCGTTAGACACTAGCGTATAACCAGCAATACCTGTTGTTCCACGATAAGCCTTCGCAAAACCACCATCAATCACTAATAGCTTACCATCGGCTTTAATCGGACTTTCGCCTTTTTTAACCTTTACGGGAACATGGCCATTTACAATGCGTCCGTTATCCGAGTTAACACCAAATTCGTGCAATATTTTTTTCGCTGACTCTGCTTCGTTACGCAAGTCATAATAAGCATTACGACCTTCTGAATGTACGGCTTTATCAGCAATAAAATAGCGCTCAAAGGTCGCCATTCTTTGCTTACCAAATAATGGCGATTGTTCACCACACCATAAATACCACATGGCATCTTCGCCATAAGTTTTCTCTGTTGACCCAGCAGGTGCAAAGTAGCCTTGTCTTGCCAGTGTATCTACCCTGTCGACAAAGGCCTTTCCTGAAAACTCTTCGCCTGCGACCTTAAATGATTTAAACGAACCATCATCATTCATCGCTACGCAACCGTGAAATAACAAATGCTCATTGCTAACATGATACATTGCACCATGACTATAAAGAAAACGTGTATGCTGCTGTAAATGCTTACTATTCAAAAATGCCTGTTTTAGTTGTTCAATAACAACTTGTTCTGCTTTGCTCAGGGTATACGGGTCATCAGCCGAAATGGTAGGAAAATGTTGATCAATTAATGCATAAGAAACCTTGTTAATACTAACCGTACCTGCAGCATGATCTATCTTGTCGAGTAACAAACGATCATCCATTTGATATTGCGGGCGTCTTTTGACGATTTGACCTTCAAGTTTCAATTGTATTATCGCTATCGCTTTTTGCATTTGCGCTAATAAACTACGTTCGTTGTTCTCTAACGTTTGATCTTCGGGCACTTTAGGCTGAAATTGTTCACAAGGGTCATCACCATAAAGTTCAACGGCAAGAGCAGCAAGTGGCAGTAAATTAATACCATAACCACTTTGTAGTGTTTCAAGGTCGGTATAGCGCAACGCAATCCTAATCGCGGTAGCAATACATGCTTCACAACCTGCAGCAGCTCCCATCCATAAAATATCATGGTTGCCCCATTGCACGTCAACACTATGATATTTCATTAGCATATCCATGATGTGGTGAGCACCTGGACCACGGTCATAAATATCACCAACAACATGCAGCTTTGAGATTGCTAGCTTTTGAATCAATTCTGCAACGGCAAAAGTAAATGCTTTAGTCTGACCTGAGCTAACAATGTCTGTGAGAATATTGTCTGAGATAACATTGTCTGTGAGAATATTGTTTGAAAGAGTTTCTAAGTTGTCTTGAGTAGCATGGCCGCTCTCAGATAAACCCATGTCCGATTGTGGCTCGTATATTAGCGTTGCTATTTCTTTAGTAAAGGTATCAGGCAGTAATGCTAAAATTTTTGACCGCGCATACACTTGACTATATTTACGACAAATTAGCACCAAGTTTACCAGTGACTGCATCGAACATTTTGCATCTTGCTCAGTGCCTTCGTCATTAAACGAAAGTACTTCTTCTGGGTAGCAAACTAACGCCGTTAATTGATGTTGTTCATCAGCACTTAATTGCTTGTTAAACAATTGACTAATTAACTGAGCGATTGAACCTGAGCCATTTTTAATAATATGACAAAAAGACTCATATTCACCATGTAAATCAGAAACAAAATGTTCTGTTCCTTTTGGCAGATCCAATTCACCTTCGAGTTTACTAATTGCATCGGTTACAGAAGCTATTGACGGGTATTCACTCGCGAGTAATCGCAGTGCTATGTCATCATTGGCTTTCAAAATAATATCTCACTTTGCTGTACGCGGCTAAAGTCGTTAAATATATTTATGTACTGATGCAATTTATGTCACCTTAACCTAACGAGTTGATATTATTTAAATCTTTACAGATCAAAACTAAGCGCTCTTTAAATGACTGTTCAGCATGTCTAAGCCAAACTCTCGGGTCATAATTTCCTTTATTAGGTTTATGCTCACCGTCAGGGTTGCCAATTTGGCTTTGTAGAAAGGCATGCTTTTCAGCAGAGTACTCTCTTACGCCATTCCAAAATGCCCATTGTAAATCGGTATCGACATTCATTTTTATTACGCCGTAACCAATCGCCTCTTTAATGTCTGCAGCACTTGAGCCTGAGCCACCATGAAAAACAAAATCAACCGGTTGCTCAGCCGTAGCAAATTTTTTCTGAATATATTGTTGTGAATCTTTTAAGATAGTAGGACGTAATTCAACGTTACCTGGACTATAAACACCATGCACATTGCCAAAGGCAGCCGCAACAGTAAACTTGTTACTCACTTCACCTAATTCTTTGTATGCATAAGCGACTTCTTCAGGTTGGGTGTATAAACGTGAGCTATCTACGTCAGAATGATCGACTCCGTCTTCTTCACCACCGGTAATGCCTAACTCTATTTCCAACGTCATGCCCATACGGTTCATGCGTTCAAGGTAGCGCTTACACGTTTCAATATTCTCTTCGAGTGGCTCTTCAGATAAATCAATCATGTGAGAAGTAAACAACGGCTTACCGTGTTGCTTAAAATAAGCTTCGCCTGCGTCAAGTAAGCCATCAATCCAAGGCAACCATTTTCTGGCGGCATGATCGGTATGAGTCATCACACGTGCACCATAAAGTGGCGCTAATTCATGAACATGCTTAGCACCAGCTACCGCACCCGCAATAGAAGCACGTAAATTATCGTTATTTAATCCTTTACCAGCATAAAATGCTGCACCACTGCCAGAAAATTGAATGATGGCTGGTGAGTTAATTTCACTAGCGGTTTCTAACACAGCATTAATAGTATTGCTTCCTGTAACATTTACAGCTGGCAATGCAAAAGCATTGGCTTTTGCATAGGCAAAAAGTTGTTGAACTTCGTCGCCGGTAATTACACCTGGGGCAATATTATTTTTTATCGATGTCATGTTGTTAACTCCATTAGTTGTCGTTATGCTTTTTATGTCCATTGTATTTATTATAGAACTTCTATTGAAGAACTAATATTGTTGATTTGATTATTTATTTAGCATAAATGAGCTCAGTAAATTGACCTGCTCTATTTCAAATCTAACCCTACCAGCCGCTATATCAATAATGCGAATATATACAAAAGTTTTCAATCTAGGGATTACTTATACATTGGTTACATTTACATTACAATCCAACATTACCAATAACGATTCAAGGCATATGAATTTTGGTAATACCAAAAGTTAACACAGGTCACGTGGTGATATTTTAAACAACAATAATGCACAGTATTCACTTAGTAACACACACACTAAAAACTGTAAAAATTAAGCAATAAATACAACCACTAACAAAATAAAAAACAGAGCTACCATCAAATGAGCACATAAAATATAGCGTACTTAAAGTGACATTAAAAATGAATAAACAAGTAAAAAGGCTATTGGTTACTTTGTAATATTGGTAACAACCTATAGAAAATAAATATATAATAATTTATTACTTTTTAATAATCACTTTGTTCAAAGACAAAAACCTGCAAGTTTCAATATAGTTAAGTTAGCTATAAAAATTACCATTAAAGCTCGAATACAAATAAAGCATAAATAAAAAAAATATCTTATCACTAATGAATTATCAAATTTAAACTTCTAGACGTCTAGATTGACAAGCAATTTAAACGTCATATAATGCAATCCAACATAGACATTCCTTGAGAAAAAGTTATTGTTTACTTTGAATAAAAACAATAACTGAAAAGATTTGATTAATGACCAACAATAATTCGCCAATACCAGCATCAAACTCATCAAACAAAAGCAGTTCAGCGCCTAGCTTGAAAAGCCTCATACCTTTTGGTGCTTTCCTGGGGATATTTCTTGGAACGGGTATAGTATTAACGCTCCAAGGGGCTGACTTTGCCTTTTACCAACTCCCCGCCAGTATTGCCATTATTCCAGCCATATTACTGGCTATTTATATGGGCAAAGAAACAGTCAACGAGCAAATCAATCAATTTATAGCGGGGGCTGGGCACCAAAATATTATAACCATGTGTATTATCTATTTGCTCGCTGGCGCATTTGCGGCGGTTGCTAAAGCAACAGGCAGTGTAGATGCTAGCGTACAATTAGGTTTGTCACTTTTTCCTGATTATTTTCTCTTGCCTGGTTTGTTTTTAGTCTCGGCATTTCTTGCTACAGCCATGGGAACCTCAATGGGCACCATTGCCGCTATTGCACCGATTGCCTTAGGATTTGTAGAGTCTGCCGATATTGATGCTAGCTTGATTGCCGGCTGTATTATCTCGGGTGCTATTTTTGGTGATAATTTATCGATAATTTCTGACACCACCATAGCGTCGACGAGAAGCCAAGGCGCGCAAATGAAAGATAAGTTTCGAGTTAATTTTAAGTTCGCTGTTCCTGCCGCACTCATTTGTTTAGCACTGCTCGCGGCTAATGGCGTTACAATAAGCCATGTAGCTAGCCAAGAACTCGACGTTATCGGCTTTTTGCCTTATATCGTTATTCTGGCACTGGCACTTTCAGGTATGAATGTCTTTATGGTGCTGATCATCGGGATAGTATTGGCAGCCGTTATTGGTATGTTGAACAATGACTATCAATTAGCAACATGGGTAAGCGATATCAATAAAGGTTTTGCCAGCATGCAAGACATCTTTATTTTGTCGTTATTTATTGGTGGCTTAAGTGAGCTAATTAAACGTCAAGGCGGATTAAGTGCCCTAACAGCAAGTATTGAACGATTAACGCTAAAGGTTAGTCCTCATAACAAAAAGCGTGCCGCAGGCATTGGTATAGGCGCTTTAGCTTTTTGTTGTAACTTTTTTACTGCCAATAATACGGTCTCTATTATTGTTACTGGTGAAACCGCTAAAGGCTTAGCACAAGATGGAGAGCTCAGCCCTGCTCATTCAGCCAGCATGTTAGATATTTTTGCTTGTATCAACCAAGGTTTATTACCTTATGGAGCACAAGCCTTGCTACTTGGCGCGACTTTAAAAATATCCCCTTTAGACGTAGTGGCAAATGCCTACTACCCTATGATTTTATTTTTCGTGGCTAGTTTTGCTTTTTGGCGAATTACCAGAAAATAACCTTTACCTCTCTTAATTCTTCCTACACTTAACAACAAAAAGCCCGAATTAACGGGCTTTTTCTTTCAATAAGAAGTTAATTTATTCAACGTTAACTAATCAAAATACCAAGCGATTAAACATTACAACGTAATGCTAAATAGTGGGTTTAACACAGTTAGGCGATGTTGATTTTTTAAAAATAGGTAATGATTTCGGCAAATGTTCAGTTAACTGCTTTATACGCGTTTCATTTGATGGATGAGTCGACATAAATTCAGGTGGCGAACCTGCTGAGATTTTAGCCATATTTTGCCAAAGTTTAATACTACCTTTAGGATCGAAACCAGATTTAGCCATTAAATCTTGGCCGACAATATCTGCTTCACTTTCATGGCTGCGACCATATGGCATCAATACCCCATACTGCACGCCTAAGCCTAAACCTGCCATCATCATATTTCGACTTTCTACATTCTGGCTTTCAAGCACTACACTGACAATAGAAAGGCCCATTTGGCTCACTTGACTTGATGATAAACGCTCGTTCGAGTGTTGCTCAATAACATGACCCACTTCATGACCAATAATAGCGCCTAATTGATCTTGGTTCTCAGCTACTTTTAATATGCCAGTATAAACGCCAATTTTTCCACCGGGTAATGCAAAGGCATTGACTTGTTCGGAGTCAAACACCACCACTTCCCACGCGCCGTCATGTGCAGACTTTGGTACATTGACAGTAATAGCGTTAGCAACACATTGCACATAGCGGTTGATTTCAGGTGACTGGCTTATTTTTTCTTTGGTTTTCATTTCTTCAAAAGATGCGCTACCCATTTTATTGAGTTCGTCTGCAGACATCATCATTAACTGCGAACGACCTGTTGAAGATTTGGTACAACCGGTTAAGGTGATTATTGCTAAACATATCGCCAATTTAATTTTCATCTGTTCTCCTAAAAAAATTTACTTTAAAATAAATACGTTAATAGCTTATTCTAAGTAATGAAAAGTTAAATATCTATTATTTATTGGATTAAGGTCTAGTGATGAGCGGTAAGAGTTTAACCGAGCGGCTAATATGAACTCACTATCGAATATATTTGTATCGCTGTTGCTGTTTATATTTATGCACAATGAATTGTTTTCTGATTTTTTAACGACAGAAAAATAAAATTACAGTCTTAAAGACTCAAAGCGTTAAGGTCAGTGCAAGCTATATCAATTGACCTACTTATTTAGTTACTTAATTTCTTCTATTGGTATTACTCGTCTTAAGTTAAACGAAAACGCAGTACCTTTTCCTAAGGTGCTTTTTACTTTGATATCAGATTTCAATAATTCTAATAACTTTTTAGTAATAGCTAACCCTAAGCCCGTATGTTTATTTTTATCTTGTATGGCGTTACTTGCGCGATAACGGGTGTCAAAAATATACGATAGCTCTTCTGCTTTTATACCCGTTCCGTTGTCAGAAATTGTAAGGCTACATTGATTTTCATTTAACTCTTCGATAATTAACTCAATTTTTCCTCTCTCTTGAGTATGGCGAATAGCGTTTTCTAATAAATTACTGATCACTCGTTCAAGTTTAGCAATATCACTATAAACTTGAGTATAAGAACTGTTGGGTTTTACTGAAATATCGATGTGCTTTGCGTTGGTCTGCAAATTAAACTTTGCCATAATATCGTAGAGCAATTCGGCTAGATTAAATGTTTCAAAGTTTAAGGTAACTTGACCACCTTCAAGGTGTGTAAGCTCAAATATTTGATCAATGAGTAACTTCAACTGTAGGGTATTTTTTAGTACGGTATTAATGTGTTTTTCTCGTACTTCAGCCGTTAACTCATTGCCTTTATGGGCGATCATTTCAATATAACCTTGTAATGATGACAAGGGGGTTCGTAAGTCATGAGAAATATCAGCTAACAACTCTCTTCGTTTCACATCACTTTGTTGTAAAAGGTTTAATTGCTCATTGAGTTGATTAACCATTTCTTCAAAAGCCACGCCCAATTGATGTACTTCATTACTGCTATTAGGCATCCACGAGGTTAACTTTAGCGATGATTTATCAAAGCCTGCATTTTTTAATAACTGAATATCATGGTTAAGGCGACGAAGTGGTCGAGTAAAGTAGTAAAAAATGCCCAGCATAACAATGAAAAGAAATACCAATGCTCCCACCAGCATAACCATAGAAAGTTCAGCTTGTCGGTCAGAGTCTACACGGTTATAAGCAGACTCATAACGCTCTCCGGTGACAATAACATACAGATAGCCAATTAACTGGCTACCATTAAAAACAGGGGCTGCTGAGAATATTTTTTCACGGCTCTCATGCTGTGGATCATCACCATAAATAGGTAAGCTGATCTCATTTTGTGTTAGCTGAATTAATGGTTTTAGATCAATACGATCGCGTTTAATTAATGACGGTGTAATTGAATGAGTTAAAATAACGCCATTAGGGTCAACAAAATAAAATTCAAATGCTGGTCCTAATACCATTAAGGTGTGAAAAAGGTTTTTTAAGGCTTGATGATCATAAGCCCCTTCTTGTAACAACGGGTTATCACGAGCTAAATTAGCGGCAAGTGATAGATGTAAGTTTTGTTCTGACTCATAGCGTGTTGTTTGCTCTAAATTTTCTGCCCAAACAAAAAACACACTAATAATGACAATAAATACCACTAACAGTGACAACGATAGTCTGTGGTAAAGTGATAATCTCACGCTGCAACACCATGACGACAAAGTTTATATCCTACACCCCATACAGTTTGTACAATGGCAGGTTTAGTAGCATTAGTTTCAACTTTATTACGTAATCGATTAATGTGTGAATTTACCGTATGTTCGTAACCGCTATGGTGATATCCCCAAACTGAGCTTAGTAATTGTTCACGAGAAAATACTTGGTCTGGGTGAGAAGCTAAGTAAAAAAGCAAGTCAAATTCGGTTGATGTCAATTCAACATTATTGCCGTTTAATGTAACTAAATGAGAAACACAATCTATCTTCAGAACACCTAAAGTCAAGTACTGCTCTGGTGATTGCTTTTCTATTTGTTGTTGGCTAATTTTTGATAACAAATGTACTCTCCGCAATTGACTGCGCACTCTAGCTTGCAATTCACGAACACTAAATGGCTTCGTCATATAATCATCAGCGCCTAGCTCAAGGCCAAGTACACGATCAATTTCACTGTTTCTTGAAGTTACCATTAGAATGACTTGCTCGGGTTTTTGTTCACGTAATTGCCGACAAACATCTAAGCCTGATATGCCCGGCAACATGACATCAAGCATAACAAGATCATATTGATTATTTGCTAGCTTCTCTAACGCTACTTCGCCAGATAAACAATGCTCAACGGTTAAACCAATTTCTTGCAGGTTTAAGCTGATTAAATCTGCAATGTCTTGATCGTCTTCAACTACCAAAATGGTATCCATGTTCTGCTCCGTTATTATGTTTTTTTCACAAGAACTTAGCACAGACTGAATTAACTCCAATAGGTATGTAAAGAATTTTTTAATTATGTAAAAGATTTTTGTCTTACAAATAAAATTCGATATATTTCTGTGCCTTTTACATAAGAACTTGCCAGCACAGAAATACTTTCGTGATTTTATTAATAAAGCGAGTTATTTAAACTCAATAACAATGACATCAATAATTTAAAATCTGAGGGCGTTTAAAAACGCCCTACTCATTATCGTGTTCGGGTTACAACAATACGCGCGGTTGGATTGTCCCAACGATCAGCTTCGGTAAGCACCGAGGTACTTAAACCTTCTTTACTCTCATCAGCTGCATTTTCGTTAGTAATAACACCACGATGAAAATGAACACTATCAAAAAGATCATCACGTTCAGCATTAAAACCTGCACTGGCTCCACCGCCTCCTGCCGCACCGGCTGCTGGCCCTGGCATTGTGTCAGCTGTTTCGGTATTTGCTTCTGTACCAGCATCCCAAGTCGGTGCCATAAAACTCATAGTTTGACCCACTGTCATATTACTAATGTCTGCAGCATTTAGTCCCGTAAAGGCGTCGTTAGTATTAACTAGCATAGTGGTAAAACTAATGCGTAAGTCGTCAACATCTAAAAGCGGCACTAAAAGTGTCGACATCGTACCGATAGATTTAGGCGATGTTGCACCTGGGGTTGTTACAGCATCTAAATACTGAGTAGCAGCTAAAGCTTCTGATATTAACCCTGATGGGTCGCCACCTTCTGCAAGCTGTTCTAAACCTAGACTGGCCATTTCGCCATCGATAAAAGTATTAAAGCCAGACTCATGTAACACTACAGCCGCCGGTGAAAATGGTTGAGCATAAGTTAAATTAGTGACCTGTACAGTGAAAACGGCAAGGTTTCCATTAGTGCCGTCAGAGCCATTTGTGCCATCGGTACCATTTGTACCATCAACACCAGCACTACCTGCAGGACCTGTAGCGCCGCTTTCGCCATCATCGCCACCACAACCAGTTGCTAAAACTGCAATTAAAGGCAGCAAAGCTAACGTTAGTTTGTTCATATTCATGATCAATTCTCCCTAAATTAAGAGGCTGGGATAGTAATAGTTACGCGTGCAACAGGGTTTAACCAGCGGTGTTCAGTTGACACTAAATCACTAGCGCCATCAGTAAGGCTGGTATCACCTAAAACATTTCTATGAATATGTACTGGGCCGTCTGTACCATCTACCACTTCGTTAGCACCAATTGCACTACCATCTTCTGCAAAACCTACCTTGGCCGCAACACCCATACCACCAACACCTAATGGCACTGGAGATGCACCTGCACCCGCAACACCTGGTGCGCCATAGCCACCTAATGGTGTACCGCCCTGCGCTACAATATCTGTTCGCGTGCTATTTAATTCGTCATTTAATTCTGTACCTGCGTCATAGGCGTTTACCATATAAGTATAAGTGCCAGGTGTAGTAGGTATTTTAATGCTGTCTAAGCCAGCGAAGGCATCATTGGTTGGTATTAACATGGCTAAAATAGAAAGATGCGTTTTATCCATGGTATCAAAGGTATAGTTTTCAGTGGTTGATGGTGCGCTTAAACCATCAATACGATGCCAAGTATTTGAAGTATTATCAGTATCTGTTGGTCCTAAAAGTGCTTCAAAATTCTGCCCTGAAGATGCAGCATTTTGAGCATCATCAATCACGCCAGCTTCGGCAAGCCAAGCTAAAGCAGATGTTGCTTCAACACCAGGTTCAAAAGCGTCAACTGTATTGTCATGCGCTATCACTAAACGTGGCGTAAAGTGTTGAGCATGTGTGAGGTTGGTAATTTGAATATCAATAGTTTGCGCCATTAGCACCGAGCTTGAACAGGCCAGTGCAATAGCAGATGCAGTTTTAATAAGTTTCATAAGTTTCCCTTGATGACTAAATGATTACGCACTTAGTATGCAAAGCAAACATTGCTAAACTTTCACAGAGTTATCACAAATGTGTCACAATTTTATAATTTAAAAGTAATGAAATTTATTTGTTAATTAGCGTGTCACGACCTTTACTCACGCCAAAAACGTCTTCAGGATAAAAACCTAAAGTGACATGGAAGTCTTTATTCTTTAACAATAAGTTTTGACGAATAAATTGTCCATCAGGTGAGGAGGCAACAACAAAGTAGCTCTTTTTCTCATCTTTTTCGACTCGTCCTAAGCCATGTAAAATAACACGAAATTGTGTCTTTGGTGCTAATTTAGCTTTATCAATGGTTTGATATTCGTAAGGGTTTATTAAAGTAACATGGAAAGATTGATGATCACGTGCCGCTTGGTGCTGTCGATATATAGCAAATTGTTCTTCACCTAACTCAGCTTTCAATTGCTCTAAATAGCCGCTTAACTCAGCATCTGAAACTTTACCGCCTAAATAAACTAAACCGCTGTTATCTCTAAGCTCACTAATCTCAAGGTTTAGGGTTCTGTCTTCGTAAAACGATTTTTCTGTCAGTTTATTATCCGACTGCGCCAGTGCTCTAGCTAATGGTGTCGATTTTTGTTGTTGTGTAAGTTGTTTATGCTTTACTTCAGTATCAACATTTTTAGTCATATCGTTATTTATTAATAACGATTTTTTATGTTCTGATATAACCGAGACAGTTTCTTTATCAGCGTTAAGTTGTTCAATATATCCACTTGCCGTAGCCACAATATTTGTAGCACTAAGCGTTACAAATAGCGCAGATAAAACCGTAATTTTAAAATTAATATTCATTCAATGACCTAGTTTATTGAGTGATGAAAATTCATGCACTTAAGTTAATATTTTTAAACTCGTGCTTTCAAGTTAATGCTACTATTTTATGACAAGAGGAGTCGAAAGTCTGCACGAAAAAATTTACATCGGCATACACACCTGAGTTAATTTTTATTCTGTAATAGTAACCTATCACTGACATTTCATCGCGTTAATCGATATACTTCAGGTACGTTGATATTTTCAACTTTACAAAAACATAAACTTTTGTCTCCTCACCTGAGTTTTCACCCGTTTATGTTTCTTTACTTTAAAAATATCCAGCAGGAGTTATTCTTTACTTAATGCTTTCTTCCATCAGCCCAGAACTTTTTAATTATATTGCCATTACATTTGCCCGATTTAAATGGCAACTTTTAGCGTGGAGTTGTTTTTTCTTCATATTATTTATTGGCTTACAGTCGCAAATTCAACTTAAAACACCCAGTGTATTAGTTTGGTTAGCGATCTTAATATTATTTATTGCGATTGAAAGCTTGATAGTGGCTGCGTTTATGTTTTTCTTTCAGGTGCTACCTTCAACTCGAGAGGAAAATGTGTCTTTGTTTAAGTTTTATCGAGCCATAGAGTGGTGTGAAACAATACTATTTACGGTGTTACTCCCTTTGCCAATAGTATTGTTTATTTATGCTTTTATCCGCTTAGCTATTTAACTGTTTCTCTATCTTAGCTACTTAGCAGTGTGATCATTTCATCTTCGGTTAAAACACTGACACCAAGATCTTGTGCTTTTACTAATTTAGAGCCCGCTTTTTCACCAGCCACTAAATAGTCTGTTTTTGCAGAAACGCTACCTGAAACTTTCGCCCCTAGCGCTTGTAGTGCAGCTTTGGCTTCATTTCGGCCCATTTTACTTAAGGTGCCTGTTAACACAAAAGTTTGATCTTTTAAGGGTAACTCATCATCACTTTTACGCTCAATATCAGGCCAAGACATAATATTTTCAAGCTCTTCAACTACCTCAACGTTATGATCTTGAGCAAAAAAATTGACAATGTTTTTTGCAACTATGACACCAACGTCAGGAACTTTTTGTAATTGCTCTGCGTTTGCCGATTTAATTGCATCAAAGTTCAGAAAATATTGCGCTAAGTTGGCAGCCGTTGTTTCACCGACTTCTCTAATACCTAACGCATAAACAAATTTTGCCAACGTTGTAGTTCTAGCCGCTTCTAGTCCTTTAATTAAATTAGTCGCTGACTTTTGCCCCATGCGTTCCATGGTACTAACATCAAGTTCAGTCAATTTGAATAAATCTGCTGGGGTTTTAATTAAACCTTCATCAACTAATTGTTCTACTAATTTATCACCTAAACCGTCAACATCTAGTGCTTTACGAGAAGAGAAATGCTTTATTGCTTCTTTACGTTGGGCTTGACAATATAAACCGCCAGTACAGCGCAAAACAGCTTCACCTTCAGCTTTTAACACAGCTGATTGACACACTGGACACTCGCTTGGAAAAGCAATAGCGATGGCATTATCAGGGCGGCGTTCAAGTACAACGCTAACAATTTGAGGGATAACATCTCCCGCACGACGAATAATAACCGTGTCGTTTATTTGTATGCCTAAACGGTCAATTTCGTCTTGATTATGCAACGTAGCATTACTCACAGTAACCCCACCAACAAATATCGGTTTTAAACGTGCCACAGGCGTAATTGCACCTGTTCTGCCCACTTGAAAGTCAACCGATTCTAGTATGGTGAGTTCTTCTTGAGCCGGAAATTTATAGGCCGTGGCCCAACGCGGTGCTCGTGCTACAAAGCCAAGCTTTTGTTGCAATGCAATGTCGTCAACTTTAAATACGGTGCCGTCAATTTCATAACTTAATGCTTCACGTTGCTGTAAAATATCTTGATAAAAAGCTTCCACCTCAGTGGCATTGTTCAATAACCGAACTTCAGGGCACATAGGTAGACCCAATGCTTTTATTTGACATAAACGTTGGTGATGAGAATTAGCAAGCCAACGTTCGTCAATACTTTCAGCTTCGCCAGCTAAGGTATTATCGATATCGGCTAATGCGCCAACATAACCAATGCCGTAAGCGTAAAAAGCTAAATTTCGTTTTGCTGTAATTTTAGAGTCTAATTGTCGTAAACTACCAGCGGCAGCATTACGTGGGTTAGCAAAACCTTTTTCGCCTTTTTTAATTGCTTGCTTATTTAACGCTTCAAAGCTCGCTTTGGGCATAAAAACCTCACCACGCACTTCTAAAACATCAGGAAAGCTGCTGCCTTGTAAACGCAATGGAATCGACTTTATGGTACGAACATTTTCAGTGATATTTTCACCAACCGTTCCATCACCACGGGTTGCGGCTTGTACAAAAACACCTTTTTCATAGCGTATACTCACTGCTAAACCATCAAGTTTTGGCTCTGCACAAATAGCAAAATCGAGCGTTGATTTCACACCGCTTTTAGTTAGACGATCGCCTAAACGTTTAACAAATGCCAACCACTCTTGTTCAGAAAACACGTTATCTAGCGACAGCATTGGTAATTGGTGTGTCACTTGGCTGAACGATTTTAGCGCCGCTCCGCCAACCTTTTGACTTGGCGAATCAACAGTTTTTAACTGCGGATACTCTGTTTCTAATGTCGTTAACTCACGCATTAATCGGTCGTATTCTGCATCAGGAACACTAGGTTCATCAAGCACGTAGTATTGATGATTATAGTGATTGATCAACTGACAAATTTCAGTGATTCGATTAATAACGGTTTGTTCAGACATAAGATTTATTTACTTTGAAGGTGAATATTTTACCGTCAACAATATATTTCTATTTAACTTATATTATTGACGGTAAATTTTAGCGATAAGAATACTAAAGTGAGCCGATACGACTTTTGCGTTCAAACTCGCGAATTAGACCAATATAATGCTGCTCGGTTTGTTTGGTCATTACACTGCGCTTGTGATCTAGTAGTTGCCCACGAAATTCTACGGCAAGCTGTTTTGCCGCATTTAACATTTGCTCAAATACTTCAAAAGCATCACCAGGGTTAGGTAAGGTCATAAAGAGTGTGATGCCTTGCGTGCTAAAGTTTTCAATATCATCTAAATTAAATGTCCCTGGATTCATCATATTCGCTAAGCTAAAAGTAACTTTACCGTTACCTGCGTTATCTTGATGACGGTGAAATATATTCATTTCGCCGTATTTCATACCTAAGGTCAACAATGAGGGTAATAACGCAGCACCCGACATACTTCGCCCCTCTGGCATGACAACAGATAACACAATAACTTGTGGCTCAATTTCAACAGGCGCTGGTTTTTTGTTTTCATTGGTCGCCGGTATACTCGGCATATCCTTTATTGCTTCATCACCAAAGTTAATTTCCATTTGGTTGCGTTTAACAACAGGTTTACGCACGCTTTTTTTACGTGAAACGGGTTTGTTTATTAGTATTTCTGGCTTTGCTTGAGTCACAGGCTGTTGATAAACCGGTTCAGAATATATCGGTTTTTTAACAATAACTTCTTTACTATCTTCAAGAGCAACCTCAGATTCAGAAAGTAACTCTTCGCCGTAATTAGGTGCATCTGATAAGGCTTGCTGTTTTAAATGCTCAGGTACAGCTTCGGTATCATTGAGTAACTCACCAAAGTTATCACCTTGTTCATGAAATTTGTCTTCAAAATTTCGAGGAGGAATTGCGCTAGGCATAGGCTCATCACTGTGAAAATCAGCATGGCTTTCAACCTGATGAGATTTTACAACACCATCTGCTTGAGCGTTTGAACCGACCACTTTAGGTTTACTTACGCCATCTTGATCAAATCCAGAACCATCGAAACCGCGCGACTGAGGCACAACTGGCTCCGCCTTAGCTTTCAATTTATAAGGATTTTTATTTTTTCTTATGGTCCAGTAACCATGAATAAAAATGGCTGCTATCACGATAGCACTGATAATAATTAATGTATTTCTGAAATTATCTTCCATTACCTAACCTATTCTTATACTTCTGCCATGGCGATTGCTTCGTCAATATCTACCGCTACCATACGTGAAACACCTGGTTCAAACATGGTTACTCCGGTTAAATGTGACGCCATCTCCATAGCTATTTTG
>TARA_R110000764_G_scaffold237978_1_pt1 | contig 17805 bp, 13 predicted proteins | sample TARA_R110000764 | Tara Oceans TARA_R110000764 (sample SAMEA4398111) | marine metagenome | biome: Polar Biome; feature: [SRF] surface water layer (ENVO:00010504); material: water (ENVO:00002006), including particulate matter (ENVO:01000060) such as... | depth 5 m | reverse complement strand
CATCAGCCGCATGAGAGTGGCCATGCGCCTCGTCGCTGGTCTGGGCAGTCGCCGCCGGCTCTGTAGATGCTGAGCTCGGCGAAGCATTAGCTGCGGGCGCCTGCTGTCCCGTTGATCCCATTTCAAGATGAGCATGAATGTGATCATCTCGGCTGATCGGATACTCTTCACGCATCGTGGTGTGGAACAGACCATGAGTCTGCATCAGAAACAGCGCGAAGCCAGCGAACATCAGTCCCGCGTTTATGAAGACGCTTGCAGATCCAAAATGCGTTGTGCGTCTGAGCAGGTTCAAAGCGAGCCACATCACAACGAGCGCAGCGATCTGACCGAACTCCACGCCCACATTGAATGACAAAATGTGCATCAGCAGGCCGGAATCTTCTCGTATTGGAAGCTGCTGCAGCCGCGTCGAGAGGCCAAATCCATGGATCAGGCCGAACACCATAACCATCAGCAACAGATTGGGTGATTTTGTGCCGAACACTTTCGGAAAACCATCCAGGTTTTCAAATCCCTTGTAGATCACCGTCAGAGCGATGATCGCATCGATAAAGAAGTAATTAGCCGTGATGCCCAGATATGTAGCAGTAATCAGCGTGATCGTATGGCCGATCGTGAAAGCTGTGACGAAGCGCAGGATTGACGAAAAACTCGTCAGGAAGAACATGACCCCAAACAAGAAGAGCAAATGATCATACCCAGTGATCATGTGCTCGGCGCCCAGGATCAGATATTGAAGATCTCCCCCTTCCAGCATTCTGCGCCGCGCTTCCTCCGAAATACCATGCGCATGGGCGACAGGTGAAAGCAGGACCATAGATGCGGTCAGCGCCGCAACTGCCTTCATTCGCACAAGGAACATCTCAAACTCCAATACTATGGGGATTACATCAGATTTGGCGAATTGCCGGCTTGAGGCAGGGGGTACATCTACCCTCAAGCCGGCAACCGCCCGAGCGCTTAGTCCAGAACCCAGGTTGCGCGGGCGTAGAAGTATCGTCCGAGCAATGAATAGGTCAGGGTATCGGTATTGCCGTCCGACCAAGAACTGACATAAGGGGCTTTCTTGTCGAACAGGTTGTCAACACCCGCGCTCAATTTCAGGCTTTCTGTAAGCTGATAACCACCCTGGATATTGTGATAGAGGACAGCATCAATGTCGGTTCCGACTGATCCGGGCGTACCAAAGTAATCCGTTGCCGAACCAATAAGCTGCGCACTGTAGGTTCCGTTCCAGGGGCCAGAACTGGCCGACCAGGATCCCGTCGCGCGCCATGACGGATAGCCGCCATCACAACAACCAACGCCGCCGTCATACACGAAGGGCGTGTCCCCGTCGAAAGCTGTTACCTCGTATTTCATGAGGTGAGTGGCCTGAACTTCCACCGAGTGCTCTATGTTACCCGTTGCAAAATCATAGGTCGCGCTGATGTCGATACCCTGCATGACTTCATCACCTGTGTTGGAGCTTTGCGCAGACAGGAAATCGATATCTCCGGTCAAGGCATTGCGCGAGTGATGAGTCGGTCCACAGAAGGGATGGGAAAGACCAACGGACGTGTAGCAGGATGCAAGTTTTGTGGAGCCCGACGTCTGGCGGATGGCGTCCTGGATATCGATATCGAAGTAATCGACTGTGATCGAAAGTCCGGGAACGATACTAGGCTGATAAACAGCGCCGATCGTGAATGTTGTCGCGTCCTCCGGTTCCAGGTTCGGATTACCCCCCTGGTCGGTCAGAATGACTGACCCCAGCTGTGTGTAACCAACCGGCACACCTGCAGCCTGGCAATTCTGATAGATGTTGCTGGACGGATCCATCGACGACCAGTTGGAACAGGGGTCGGTTGTCGGAATCTGCCCCTCACTCACGCCGGAGAAAAGCTCTGTGACACTTGGGACCCGGAAGGCTGTCGAATAGGTGCCGCGTAGTTTGAAGTCGCGGACCAAGCTCCAGTTCAGTCCAACCTTATAGTTTTCATCCGAACCGAAGAGATCATAGTCGGAATACCGCACGGCCAGATCAAGATCGACGGCTTGAGCGAGCGGAAGGTCTCTTAGCAATGGCACATTCACCTCTGCGTAGAGCTCCTGGGCCTCGATCGAACCGCTTACCGGATCCTGCGCATTGCCGAGTGCAAAACCCGCGACAAGCAGCGAATCCGGCTCAAGCCAGCCCTTGTCTTCACGATACTCGAACCCCGCAGCGAACCCGACAGGCCCGGCCGGCAGGTCAAACAGCGCGCCAGAGATATTGCCGGTAAGGCTGATCTGCTCATTTCCGCCGGTATCACGCTGGTTGATCAGGATATAGTCGCCTACTGCCGAGGTCAGGTCGCCTTCACCCAGAATATCCGCGCAGGGTATACCGTTTGCCCCACAAAGCGCAGGATCGAGGGTTTCGGCCAGGCGTTGCGTATTAATATTGTTCTGCAGCGCATCGACGGCCGTGTTCCTGCCCCAATTAAAAGACAGGTCATAATTCCAGCTTTCCCACAGATCGCCCTCAATACCAGCGACCAGCCGCCAAGTCGAAACATCCTGCTCGAACTGCCTGGAACCGAATTCGGCCGTACGGCGGCGCAGGAGTATGATGTCTTCGCCGGTGGGGTTTGTCGGATGGGATGCATCGAATGCAATATTGGTCAAAGTTGCCGGTGATCCGGGCTGGTTCGACGTACGCCAGTTGAACAACGCTTCACTGAAGAACCGTATCGAATCCGTGATTTCATAATTACCAATGGCCGCAAAGCTTACGCGCTCGACGGGATTGGAGGCATTGAAGAATGGATTGGAATTGAATCCATGCGCGGCAAGGCTGAAGGGCTCATACGCATCGCCGCCAATGAAATTGATCTGATCGCCATTCGGCAAAACTGCCCGCCCACCGGCCGTGCTCGAACTCCCCGATGTACACTCGAGATCGCCATCTCCATCAAGGTCCGCCAACGCACAGGGCGCCCGCACATCAAGCGGCGCGTCAAGATTGTTCTGGTAGCTCGCATTGAACATCAGGCTGCCGCGGTCATTGACGACACCCCATGTCATGTCGAGGAGATATTCTTCGGCGTCCCCGTGATCGGATATGCCGAATTTCGAATCGAGCCTAAACCCCTCAAATTCATCCTTGGTAATGAGGTTCACGACACCAGATACAGCATCGGCGCCGTACACAGCTGACGCTCCATCCTTCAGGACTTCGACACGCTGGAGGAGCGAGACCGGGATCATGTTAAGATCTACCGAGCTGTTTGCGCCGGAACCGCCTGCCACAACCCGCCGCCCATTAAGCAGCACAAGCGTTCGGTTCGCGCCGAGACCGCGCAGATTGACCTGCGCCGTTCCCCAGCCTCCCGACACCCAGTAAGCGGCATTGGAATTCCCGGCAAAGCCCGCCGAAAACGACTGGGTCTGAAGGAGCTCTTCCACATTTGTTATGCCGGTCGCGTATATCTCTTCATCATCGAGAACAGCGAGCGGGCCCACACTTGTCAGGTCGCTACGCTGAATTCGGCTACCCGTCACCACCACTTTTTCCTGAAGCGCTACATCATCTCCCTGGTCAACCGGGACAAGTTCGGCCTCCTGCGCGGACGCGGCACCTGCGACTATGAACGAGACGCTCAAAGACATTGCTGTCGACACCATGAGCTTGCTCGCAAACCCCCTGGTGTTCTTCGAACCACTAAATTTCATTTCATCACTCCCATGATTGCATCCATTAGCTACCCGAGCAGTTTCGAGCCTAATGACGGTTAGACTAAAGCCGAGGCGCCTCATCGATCTTCGGCGCCATCGCCGGCAATCTGATTAACCTCGAACAAAAAACCGACTGACAATCGGTTTTGTGCATAAATTGCAGGCGCAGGTCGGCCCATGCCCCATCACCCCCGGACTGCTTTGTGCAGCCCACTGATGAAAATATTTGACTCAACTGGCACTCCCCTCGGCTAGCGTGCTGAATTCCGCTGTATTCAGTCTAAAAGCCATCGAAGATCCCGTCCGACAACTTCATTCCAGCACTAACGCGATCTCCGAAATTTGGCGAAGAGCCCCTTTCGAAGAACCACAGTGTTATTGTGAAAAAAACAAGCGTCAAGATTTTTTTGACCGAGTAATTGTTATTATGCATGCACATAACAAATTTTAAGCACCGTCTAAAAAATGCAATAAGCGCCCCGAATGAAATCTTGATGAAGCAAGACAACCTGGATTCAGTGTTTGATGCACGCGCCGGATATCTTGCAAAAAAAGCTGCTCCACGAACGCGTCAACCGAGCGCCAGCCTCAAGACCTACTCGAGACCGTGATGAACCGGTTCGGCGACGATGAATGACACGATGACCGAATAGCAGATCAACCGTTCGATAATCATTGTCCCGCTGTTGCGCCTTGGCGGGGGCGTTTGAACAAGCCAAGCAATCCGACGCTCCAGTGACTGTCCGAGCACAGGGGAAACTGAAAAGGATGCAGCGTCCGACTCGCGCGAATGTCGTTGCAGCCGCAATCGACCGAGCGTCACGAGCGCCTCTGCCACAGCAAAGCTGTCGCCGCACTGGCTGGCGGCGTACCGGTCGCATTCATGCTCTACAGACATCAAAAACTCTTTCGTCAAACCGCGCCGGGCTTCGGGAAAGAAAGGCATGGTCAGCACCTGGAGCGCGAAGAGCGACAGAACGTCGGCGCGCCGCGCGTGCGCCCGCTCATGATCAAGGACGATCCGGACCTGCTCATGAGCAATGCTCTTTAGCAACTCCGCACTTATGATGATCCGCCGCCGAAATATGCCGATGCAAAATGCGGAAATCGCCTCGGACTCAAAAACCGAGGCCCAAAGCCCCCGTTCATACCGGCCAAGGGTTTCCAGATCTCGAAACTCTCTGCCGTGCAAGCGCATGCGGCGCACAAATAGAATGATAATTGGGACGGTGAAAAGCGCAAGCACCGCCAGAAAGCCGAGAAAAGTGAAGCTCGTGAGCCCCAGCCGGTCCGCTTTTCCAGAGGTACTGCAGAATGGAAATTTCGAGAGGGCCTAAAGCAATTTTGCGGGTACGCACCGTCATATGTGAGCGCTTCTGGCCTAGGGGCTGAATTCGATATGGTTTCAGCCTAGAGAAGTCTCGACAAACCCGCAACGGTCACACCTCCGCTCGGTGCCTCATGCCCAGAAAATGCCCGTCTCAAATGCATTTGGCAGTGTTTTGGTCGGTAATGCGCAAAAATCCGCCCAATGCATTCCCGCAGCCAGGATACCGCACCAGAAATCGCTAAAGACGCGAGTACAACTGATACCCCTCGCGATAGAAAAGCTTCATCGTCGTGACGAATTCACCGGCGAGGGACGTGGTTCTGTCGATTGCGAAAAGCGCATCCCCCTCATTGCACTCCAGCGCGCTCGCGACATCCGCACCCGCCGCGACGGCACTGAACGAAACATCGCCGCTGGAAAATGGAACCGTCTGAACCAGCCACTCATTTGCGCTGACTGCGTCTAATGGCGCGTTCCGTATCTGAGGCACAACTTTCATATTGATCCAACGCGCCTCATACGCGAAGGGTCGGCCATCGGCCAGATGCACCGTGTCCAGTTGTAACGCCTTGGCTCCCTTCTCCAGACCAAGACGTGTGCGAATTGACAGGGGCGGCACTTTTTCGACCTTCCGCAGAACTTGGTGCCGGTAGTGTCCACCAAATGCTTCGACCTGCTCACGCACGATCGGTATGTCGAACTTGGCTTGTCGGACAGGCATATTGCAGACACGTGTACCACCTTTTCGCTTGCGAACGACAAGCCCTTCATCTGCAAGTCCCTGCAGCGCACGATTAATCGTTGTGCGTGAACAACCATATTCTTCAGCCAGTGCGACCTCGCCCGGGATAAGTTCCCCGAGCGCCCATCCCCCATTCTGAATCCGTTCGAGTATGGATTGGCGAATGGTTTGGTGCGTCACTTTATTCATATTGTTCCCCTGAGTCGCATATTCAGCTCGGAATATGCCGCACTTATCTCGTGACGATTCTTATGCCGACCGCCTCTGACCATATGCCGCCCCGCCGACCAGACATCGGTTATGATGTCATCCTTGCCTGCAAATATCCATGCATCAAGTACCGCGTCCTCTTGCAAGGCGCCCACGACTGGCGAGTTGCTGTCGAGCGCGATCAGGTCTGCCAAGGCACCAATTTCAATACGGCCCGAATTGCGCCCGAGGGCACGTGCCGAACCGCGTGCCGCGCGCTCATACAGATACCGGCCATTCGACAATGTCTGGTCATCTGTGAGGATCGAACGCCTGCGATCCCGTAGCCTCTGAGAGACCTCAAGCATCCTTAGCTCCTCCGTTAGACCGATCCTGACATTCGAATCCGATCCTATACCGATCATTCCGCCAGCACCAAGAAAGCGCTGCCCATCAAAGATCCCATCCCCGAGATTGGCCTCGGTAATCGGACATATCCCCGCCACCGCCCCAGATCGGGCCAAGCTTATCGTCTCGTCCGGCTCCATCTGTGTAGCATGGATCAGGCACCAGCGCTTATCGACGGGCATATGGTCGAGAAGCCAGCGCACCGGCCGGGAGCCGAGAGCTTCGACGACTTCCTTAACTTCGCCGACCTGTTCTGCGGCATGAATATGGATCGGCCCCTCCGGGCAGAGACTCAGCGCCAGCTCAATACCTTCTGTTGATACGGCCCGCAGCGAATGTGGCGCAACGCCGATATTAAAGTCAGACGGCATATCACCAAGCCTAGACGCGATGCGCTCATATAGCATCGTAAATTGCTCGAGATTGCAGCCGAAGCGGGCTTGCCCGCCCTGCAGGGCCCGCCCATCCAGCCCACCCTGCATATATAGAACAGGGAGATGGGTATAGCCGATGCCGGTTAGCTGCGCGGCCTTGAAATGCCTCAGCGACGTCTCATCGAGCTGGTCATAGGGTTTGCCACCAGGCGCATGATGGAGATAATGAAATTCCGCCTGCGCAGCATATCCCGCCTCCATCATTTCCATCTGGACCTGCGCCGCAATGACTTCGATATCATCTGGAGAAAGTAGCTCCAGGAACCGGTACATGACCTGCCGCCAGGTCCAGAAATCATCAATCGCCGTCGGGCCGCGCTTTTCAGCCAGTCCCGCCATCGCCCTCTGGAAACTGTGACTGTGAACATTGGCCAGAGCGGGCAGAAGCACCCCCACGGAATGGTCGCAATGACCATCGCTTTCCGCAATGCCAACTACGAATCCTTCTGTGTCAATCGTGATCTTTGTATCATGCAACCACCCGCTTGCGGATAGCACTTGTCGAGCACTAATTTCAATCGTCATCTTGTCTTGCATGCCCATTTTATGTGTGTACATATTAATTTGCTGCTGCCATAAGACAAGAGCGATGACACAACAAACCCTCTTTACCGATTGCACTGTTGCAACCCTGAAATCTGGTCAGCCGAATTACGGGCTGATTGAAGATGCCGCGATTCTTCAGCGCGATGGTCTGATCGAATGGTTCGGCCCGTCTGGTGCCGTCCCTCTAAAACGGAGCGAGATGGCTGAGCAGTCTTTGCAGGGCCGACTCGTCACGCCCGCCCTCATCGATTGTCACACACATCTGGTATTTGGCGGTAATCGTTCGAAGGAATTCGAACAGCGTCTTAAGGGTGCGAGCTACGAAGAGATAGCCAAGACAGGTGGCGGCATCAATTCCACCGTCGAGGCAACCCGCGCCGCCTCTTTCGACGCGCTTGTTTCCGCATCACTGCGACGCCTTGATGACCTGATCAGTGATGGGGTTGCGGTCGTGGAAGTGAAGTCCGGATACGGGCTCACCATAGACGACGAGATTCGCATGCTCCAGGTCGCTAGGAAACTGGAAGGATTGCGGCCCGTGAAGATTGTCACGACCTGGCTGGCAGCGCATGCCGTACCACCCGCCTTTAAAGGCCGGGCTGATACCTATATTGACCAGATTGTCATTCCGGGACTGGTGCGCGCAGCAAACAAAGGTCTGGTAGATGCGGTGGATGGTTTCTGCGAGACGATCGCCTTTACATCGGGGCAGATCGAGCGCGTGTTCCAGGCTGCGGGCTCACTGGGTCTTCCCGTCAAGCTGCATGCCGAACAGCTCTCCGACCAGAAGGGCGCCCTCCTCGCCGCCCGCTATTCGGCCCTTTCGGCCGATCACCTGGAATACCTCTCAGCCACAGACGTCGAGGCCTTTGCCGCCGCCGGAACTGTTGCCGTTCTGCTTCCCGGCGCGTTTTACACGCTGAAGGAAACGAAACTGCCGCCAATCGCCGCCTTGCGTCACCATGACGTCGATATCGCCATTGCGACTGACTGCAATCCTGGCAGTTCGCCAATCTCATCGATCCTGACCGCCATGAACATGGCCTGCACCGAGTTTGCGCTGACGCCTGAAGAGGCTTTGGCAGGCACGACACGTTGCGCCGCAAAGGCATTGGGGCTGTCAGGCGAGTACGGCGAGATCACAATCGGTGCCCGTGCGGAGCTCGCCGTTTGGGATGTCGAACACCCCTCCGAACTTTCATATTGGTTGGGCGGCTCTCCCCTTCACAAACGGCTCTCGCACGGGATTGCAGCATGACGACTTCACTCAATCCCGGCTACGTATCGCTCAGCGACCTCGAAGCGATCTATCGTGGCCGCGGCGCGTTCCGGCTCGATGAGACAGCTTACGCGCGTGTCGCGGAATCGGCCGCTACTCTGGCGCGGCGGATTACGGACGGGGATGCGATCTACGGCGTAAATACAGGGTTTGGAAAGCTCGCATCGATCCGCATCAGCGACGACAAACTCACAGCCCTTCAAAAAAACCTTGTGCGCTCGCATTGCGCGGGTGTGGGGCAACCACTCTCTGCGAACGTCGTCCGCCTGATCATGGCGCTTAAATGTGTTTCCCTTGGACGGGGCGCCTCAGGCGTTCGCCCTGAACTCATTCACCTGATCCAGAATATGGCCCGGGCCGATATCCTGCCTGTCATTCCGGCCAAGGGGTCGGTCGGCGCATCGGGTGACCTCGCCCCGCTCGCCCATTTGGCCGCCAGCCTGATCGGCGAAGGGGAAGTCTTCTATCGCGGCGAGCGGATGCCTTCGGCAAAGGCGTTGCAGGCTGAAGGCATCGCGCCCATCGAACTGCAGGCCAAGGAAGGACTGGCCCTCCTGAATGGCACGCAGGTCTCGACCGGGCTCGCGCTCGCAGGATTGTTCGGCGCGTGGCGACTGTCTGTATCCTCACTCACCACGGCGGCGCTGTCCATTGACGCGGCCATGGGGTCGAGCGCGCCGTTCACCGATGAAATTCATCAGCTCCGGGGGCATCGCGGGCAAATCGATAGCGCACGCCGCCTGCGCGAACTGCTTCAGGGGTCGGAGATCCGGGAGAGCCATATGAGCGGCGACGAGCGGGTCCAGGATCCTTACTGCCTGAGGTGTGCGCCCCAGGTTATCGGCGCATGCCTTGACCAACTCCGGCAAGTTGGCGCGACCTTGCAGGTCGAGGCGAACGCTGCGACCGACAACCCACTTGTCCTGTCAAATGGCGAGATCGTCTCCGGCGGTAACTTCCATGCAGAGCCGGTGGCGCTCGCCGCCGATCAGGCCGCCATCGCCATCTCAGAAATCGGCAGCATCGCCCAACGCCGGATCGCCATGCTGGTCGACCCCGCCCTTAGCTTCGGTCTACCGGCCTTTCTCGCGCCAGACCCCGGACTCAAATCAGGCCTCATGATCGCCGAAGTCACGTCTGCTGCCCTCATGAGCGAAAACAAGTCACTCTCCAATCCGCGTTCGGTCGACTCCACGCCAACCTCAGCCAATCAGGAAGATCATGTCTCCATGGCTTGCCATGCGGCACGCCGGCTGCTGGAAATGAACACAAATCTGGCCGGCATTCTCAGCATTGAAGCCATGTGCGGTGCGCAGGGCATTGAGCTGCGCGAACCCCTACAGACCAGCGAACTCCTCTCCAGCGTTATCAGGACCATTCGGAAGCACTGCCCCCCGCTCGACGATGACCGCATGGTCAGCGCAGACATCGAAGCATTGACCGATCTTGTCCACGAGACCGGAGCGCTCTGTGATCTGAACAGCGGCACCTCGGCCATCGGATTGGTCGTATGACGCCGGTCACAATCATTCGCGGCTCGGGACCAGTCATCCTCGGCCAACCCCATTCGGGAACCTACGTGCCGGATGACATTTTCGCTCAGTTGAACGATCTTGGTCAGCAATTGCGCGACACTGACTGGTACATTCCTCGGCTCTATGATGGCCTCCTCGACAATGTCACGATCGTGCGCGCCAATTTCAGTCGCTATGTCATCGATGCCAATCGCGACCCTAAAGGCACGAGCCTCTATCCCGGCCAGAACACAACGGAACTGGTGCCGACCAGCACTTTCGACAACGAGCCCATATGGCGTGCCAACCCGACAGAATCGGACATCACGCATCGCCTCGGATCATACCACCGCGTCTATCACGCAGCCCTGGAAGCGGAGATCGCGCGGGTGAAGGCAGAGCACGGCCTCGCGGTCCTATACGACTGCCACTCCATCCGCTCCGAAATCCCCCACCTGTTCGATAACCAGCTGCCCGACCTCAATATCGGTGACAATGGCGGACAGACCTGCGCTCCCACGATCACGTCTGCGGTCGCCGCCGCATGCGCTCAATCGCCCGCATACAGCCACGTCGTGAACGGCCGCTTCAAGGGCGGCTGGACGACCCGCCACTATGGCCGCCCGGAAGCCGGCGTGCATGCGATCCAGATGGAACTGGCCCAACGCCGCTACCTCACTTCCGAAGTACCGCCATTTGCCTATGCTGACAGCCGCGCGAGCGAACTGCGACAGCTGCTACGCACCATCCTCGCCGCCGTTCAAGACAAGGCGAAATCAATACTCATGACGGAGATCTGACATGGACAAGTCCCTGAAGAACCGACGCGACATTAAGAGCCCGACGGGCCCGGAACTCAATTGCCTGTCATGGAGCACAGAAGCACCCTTCCGTATGCTCCAGAACAATCTCGACCGGGATGTGGCCGAAAATCCTGACGAACTCGTCGTCTATGGTGGTATCGGCCGCGCCGCCAGGACATGGGCCGACTTCGACAAGATCATCGAAACCCTAAAAACCCTGACGGAAGAAGAGACGCTGCTGGTTCAGTCGGGCAAGCCTGTGGGCGTCTTTCGTACACACAAGGACGCCCCTCGCGTCCTGATTGCCAACTCCAATCTCGTGCCGCACTGGGCAACCTGGGATCATTTCAACGAGCTCGATAAGAAAGGCCTGATGATGTACGGCCAGATGACAGCTGGCTCATGGATCTATATCGGCACGCAGGGAATTGTTCAGGGTACTTATGAAACATTCGTGGAGGCCGGGCGCCAGCATTATGACGGCGATCTGAAAGGCAAGTGGATCCTGACCGGCGGCCTCGGCGGCATGGGCGGCGCTCAGCCCCTCGCAGCGGCCATGGCAGGCGCCTGCTGCCTTGCCGTCGAATGCAACCCGGAAAGTATCGATTTCCGCCTGCGTACAAAGTATCTCGATGAAAAAACCGACAGCCTCGATGAGGCCCTTGCCCTCATCGAAACGTGGACCGCAGCCGGCGAGGCAAAATCAGTTGGCCTTTGCGGCAACGCGGCAGACATCTTCCCCGAACTGGTCCGCCGCGGCGTTCGCCCAGATCTGGTGACAGACCAAACCTCCGCTCATGATCCCATGAACGGCTACCTTCCCATGGGCTGGACCATAGCCGAGTGGAAAGAGAAACAGGCCAGCGATCCGAAAGCGGTCGAGCGAGCCGCCTGCGCCTCGATGAAAGTACAGGTCCAGGCCATGCTGGATTTCTGGAATGCGGGCGTTCCGACGCTCGACTATGGCAACAATATCCGGCAGGTGGCGTTTGATGCAGGTCTCAAAAACGCCTTCGATTTCCCGGGCTTCGTTCCTGCCTATATCCGACCGTTGTTCTGCCGAGGCGTGGGTCCTTTTCGCTGGGTTGCGCTCTCGGGCGATCCGGAAGACATCTACAAGACAGACCAGAAGGTCAAGGAACTGCTGCCGGATGATGCCCACTTGCACAGATGGCTCGACATGGCGCGCGACCGGATCGCCTTCCAGGGCCTGCCGGCGCGCATCTGCTGGGTCGGGCTTGGCGACCGCGACCGCCTCGGGCTCGCCTTCAACGAGATGGTCGCCAACGGCGAATTGAGCGCCCCGGTCGTGATCGGCCGCGATCACCTCGACAGCGGATCCGTTGCCAGCCCCAATCGAGAAACCGAAGCGATGAAAGACGGCTCAAGCGCCGTCTCCGACTGGCCACTCCTGAATGCGCTGCTCAACACGGCGTCTGGCGCAACATGGGTCAGCCTGCATCATGGCGGCGGGGTCGGCATGGGCTATTCCCAGCATGCCGGAATGGTGATCGTCGCCGATGGCACCGCAGATGCTGCCCGCCGTATCGCACGTGTGCTCTGGAACGATCCCGCTTCGGGGGTGATGCGCCATGCCGATGCCGGCTATGAGGACGCAATCGACTGTGCGCGCGAGAAAAACCTGAACCTTCCAGCGATCATTCCAGGCGGTGGGGATGCTCACCACTCGGATGAGGCGATTGTTCCTGAAAACCCGCCTCGAATTAAGGCACCCTTCCAGGCTATTTGAACAGGTCTCCTCGTCCTGGCCTCCCGCCTCTCCGTGCCTGCCGGCTGCAACTTCCTAACTTATCAAGGTACCCCATGAGCAGAAAGATTTCATTCAAAGTACGCCAATGGCACAAATGGCTCTCGCTCATCATTGGCGCGCAAGTGCTCCTCTGGCTCGCCAGCGGTGTGTATATGGTCGTGATAAATCTCGACTTTATTCACGGCGACCATCTCGTCCGGAACATGACCAGCCACCTGGCGGATGACGCCCCACCGGCCGTCATCTTCGCCGATGTGCTCTCTGAATACCCTGAAGCAAGCGAGATCGCCCTGGTCAGCTGGACGGGGCAGCCCGCCTATCGGGTTCAGTCCCCAACTGGTGCCCACCTCGTCAATGCGATGACGGGCCTTCAAATATCGCCGCTGACGGAAGCCGACGCGATTAGCGTGGCTAGGTATCACTATACGCGAGCCGGCAAGATCAAATCGGCGACCCTTCTGGTGGATCAGGCAGATGCGCCGAGCGAAATCCAGTCCCGCAAGCTCCCATTGTGGAGGATCGATTTCGCCGATGCCGGGTCGACCGCTTTTTATGTATCACCGGACGACGGATCACTCATCACAAGGCGACACACTTACTGGCGCATCTTCGATTTCGCCTGGATGCTGCACATCATGGACTATGAAGAACGCGCCGACGTGAACAACACCCTTCTGCGCATCGCTGCCGGGCTCGGCATGGTTCTCTCAATTCTGGGCACATGGTTGCTGTTCTTCAGCTTCAAGCGCCGCCGTGGAGCTATCTAGATGATGACGATTGTTCGACAGGCACACAAATGGATCGCACTCATCCTTGGTATCCAGCTCACGCTGTGGATGCTAAGCGGCCTTGGCATGGCGATCCTTCCCCACAGCAAGGTGCTAGGTGACCATCGCATGGCGGAACGCGCCGCCCCTGCTCCGCTCCTGAACGCCGCGACCGGCCAAATCGGTCTGCCTGCAGCCGTGCACGGCACCGACGTCCAGCAGGTCCGCCTGCGGATTCTGAACGGACTTGTGATATACGATACGGTAACATCTGACGGATCCGTGCTCTCGGATGCAGTCACCGGAGCGCCCGTCATCGTTGACCAGGGACTCGCCACCCAGATCGCGCTTGCCGATTATGCCGGTCCTGGTGACGTCGTGAGCGTCCGGCATATGCTAGAAACAACGCTGGAATTCCGAAATCATCAGGCCCCTGCATGGCGGATCGACTTCGACGACCCGGAACGGACCACAATCTACGTATCGGGATACAACGGTCAGATCTTGGAGCGGCGCAACCATTACTGGCGCGCCTTTGACATCTTCTGGATGCTCCACATCATGGACTATCAGAGCCGGGCGAGTTTCAACCATCCACTCATTATCACCGCTGCGCTTGTCGTGCTCTGGCTGGGTCTCAGCGGAATCGCTCTGTGGTTTGACAGCTTCAGGCGCAGCGATTTCAACCTCGTCGGCAAGTGGCGAGGCCGCGGCAAGGTCTTCCCACTGTCACTCACCGACAGCGAAGGCAGCGCGGTCAAGATGGCCAGCGCCCGACCGATGCAATCCCTTTTCGCCGCAATGGACGAGCAGGGTTATCCACTTCCATCAACATGCGGCGGCGGCGGCACGTGCGGTCTATGCAGGGTCCAGATTGGCACCGCCCTTCCAATACTACCCGCTGACCGCAGGCAAATCCCGGAAAGCGAACTGGCATCCGGCTATCGACTGGCGTGCCAGCACCGGGTGGCAGCACCGCTCGTGGTCACCCTACCGCACGGCCTGCTCGACGCGAAAAACCTTCAAGGCACGATCGCGGCTAAAAACTTCATTACTCCTGACATGTATGAGCTGCGCATATCGCTCCCCGAGCCGCTCGACTTCAGGGCTGGCAGCTATATCCAGGTCAAGGTTCAGCCCTTTCGCTGGGATCTTGACCGGTCTGATCTGCCAAACTCGGTCAAGACCCGATGGGAAACCTCGGGAACAGCCAGGGCTGTCGGGACCGCCGAGACGGTCTACCGGACCTATTCTCTCGCGAATGCCCCGGGCGAGCTTGACCATGACATCATCCTGAGCATCCGTCTGGCGCTCGCAAAGCCTGATGCACCAGGTGCTTCAGCAGGCATCGGGTCGACATATCTCGGCTCTCTGATCGCCGGTGATACAATTGAACTGCGGGGGCCGTTTGGAGACTTCCATGTCGACTCCGGAGCAAAAGAGACCGTGTTCATCGGCGGAGGGGCCGGCATAGCGCCGATCCGCTCGATGATTGTCGACCAGCTGACCACGCACGGCCGCACTTCGCAAATGTCGCTCTGGTATGGCGCCAGGACGCAGGAGCACATTGTCTACAAAGACGACTTCGAGAAGCTGGCAAGCGTTCACCCGAATTTCTCCTGGCATGTGGCCCTTTCAGACGTGCCGGAATCGAATGACTGGGCGGGTGCGCGCGGCCTGATCCACGACCTCGTCCGCGATCAGTATCTCGCCTCGCATCCGGATATCGAGCGCTGCAGTTTCTACATTTGCGGCCCGCCACAAATGCTGGAAGCGGTCCTGTCATTGCTGAAGTCCCTAGGCGTGCCTGACAGCCGAATTGCATTCGATGATTTCGGCAACTGACGTTGCACTGCTCCCAACAAACTGGATCGTTTTTGGTTATAGTTTCCGGTATTCTGGAACCTGGCTGGGCGGAGACGAGACGATGCGAGCATCGAAATTCACAGACGCGCAAATGGCGTTCACTATCAAACAGGACGAAGCCGGGATTACGGTGGCAGAGATCTACCGAAAGGCGGGGATCAGCCAGGCAACCTACCTCAACTGGAAAAAATGCTACGGCGGTCTGATGTCGTCGGGGTATTGTCATGTGTGGACGGCCCCGGTTCTGCAAGAGTAAAGTTTGAGGATTGTTGATCTGCGGGGATGCGGTCATGTGTCCGGCCTGTTGACGCGGTCTGTGACCGCTGGCCCTGATGAAGTCCGCTGGCCAGGTCCCTCTCAGAGGAGCGGGCTATGACGCCCTGACAATACCTCGGGGTGTTCCGGCTGCGGTCCCTTTTAGATCATCATCATCTACATTCTGCCCTTACAGTCTGGAGCGAACAGGTTTGACTGCCCGCGGTTCGTATTCGGTTATGCCATGGCCGGCGCACGGTAGGCTTCACCGCGTGCCAGCACGGCCCATGCTATCCTTGCGGTTTTGTTTGCCATGGCGACAGTGGTGACCCGCGGCGGCTTGCGTGTCAGCAGCGATCGCACCCAGGCTCCGGTCGCAGACGGGTTCGTCTCTGCCCGGCGGATGACGGATGTCGCCCCGATGACCAGCAGGCGGCGCAGGTAGCCATCGCCCATTTTCGAGATACGCCCGAGTCGGTCCTTTCCGCCGGACGAGTTCTGCCGGGGCGTCAGCCCGAGAAAAGCGGCGAACTGGCGCCCGGAGCAGAACACGGACGGATCCGGTATACTGGCCGCCAGCGCCGTCGCGGTAATGATCCCGACACCGGGTATGGTCTCCAGCCTCTGGCTGGCAGCATCCTGTCGGTGCCAGGTGAGCAGCTGTCGCTCGAGCGCATGGATCTGCCGCGCGAGGGCGTCGAGTTGCAGGCCGATCCCCAGAAGTGCCGTTCGGGCGATTTCTGGCAGGTCCGCACGAGCGCCTTCGCGCATTTGAGCGACTAGTTCCATCACCTTACGCGGCCCCTGCGGTGCGATAAGGCCGAACTCGGCCAGATGCCCCCTCACCGCATTGAGCAGCATGGTTCGTTGGCGCATCAGAAGATCGCGAGTCCGGTGCAACACAAGAACACCCTGGCGCTCCGCACTCTTGATAGGCACGAACCGCATCGTCGGCCGGGTCACCGCCTCACAGATCGCCTCAGCATCCGCCATGTCGTTCTTGCCGCGTTTGACATAGGGCTTCACATAGGCGGGCGGCATCAGCTTCACCTCATGCCCGAGGGCAGATATCTCGCGGGCCCAGTAGTGCGCCGTCGCGCACCCCTCCATGCCGACAAGGCAGGGCTCTAGCATCCGGAGCGTGTCGAGCACGGCGCTGCGGCGTAGCTTCTTCCTGATAATGACGGTGCCCGCCTCATCGACGCCGTGAAGCTGGAAAACAGACTTAGCAAGATCAATCCCGAGTGTGGTAAGAGTCATGGCGGACGGTTCCTTCCTGTTGCCTGGTTCATGACAGACCCAGCATGGCACATCGCGATGCCGGTGGGAGGGGCCGTCCACCCCATCAGTGGAACCGGCCTTGAGCTGACCGACCCTGGTGATTAGCCTTCTAATATGGCCAAGAACCCATTCCGCTACTTCAAGACTTCACCCGAAATTATCCAACTTGGTGTGATGATGTATGTCAGATTCCCGCTGTCTCTGCGCAATGTCGAAGACCTTCTCCACGAACGCGGCATTGATGTCTGTCACGAAAGTGTCCGCCTCTGGGTCGATCGGTTCGGCACATATTTCGCTCACAAGATCAGGAAGCGGCGCTCCGAGTCGATGCGGCGCAGCCCGCAATGGCAGTGGCACCTGGACGAAGTCTTCGTGAAGATCCGGGGCGAGCGCCATTATCTTTGGCGCGCTGTCGACCACGAAGGTGAAGTCTTGGAATCCTATGTCACAAAGAAGCGGGATAAGGTTGCTGCGTTGAAATTCCTAAGGAAAGCAATGAAGCGGTACGGCAATCCGGATGTCGTCGTGACTGATAGATGTCCGTCTTATCGGGCCGCAATGAAGGTCATCGGAAATGAGAGGCGCCAGGAAACCGGGCGCCATCTCAATAATCGCGCCGAGAATTCGCACTTACCGTTCCGAAGACGGGAGAGGGCCATGTCTCGCTTCCGGCGCATGCGAAGTTTGCAGAAGTTCGTTTCAATGCATTCGTCAGTGTACAATCACTTCAACTTCGAAAGGCACATCAACGCCAGAGTTCGGTTTAAACAAAAACGAGACGCCGCGCTTCGCGAATGGCGCGATCTTCTCGTCGCCTAGGGCCTGCTCTTTTGCGAAAAACGGAGACTGGTTCGCATTAGTCTGACACCACCATTGAAAACACCTTTCTGTCCCTATCCCGGGATTAAAAAGGGTGTC
>TARA_R110000764_G_scaffold218729_1_pt1 | contig 17876 bp, 18 predicted proteins | sample TARA_R110000764 | Tara Oceans TARA_R110000764 (sample SAMEA4398111) | marine metagenome | biome: Polar Biome; feature: [SRF] surface water layer (ENVO:00010504); material: water (ENVO:00002006), including particulate matter (ENVO:01000060) such as... | depth 5 m | reverse complement strand
GGGGGGCGTATAAAAGGAGTCGGAAGCGGGATCAAGGGCTTTTGATACGTGTATTTCCTGCGCTATGTTATTTCCATGAGGAGAGCCGATGCCCAAGCTTGCTTACGAAGTCCTGCACCCTGACAGGAATACGTCCTGTGTGGTGTTCGCCTCGCCCCATTCGGGGCGCGATTATCCGTGGCGATTCTTGCGGACGACGGTGCTGAACGAGCATCAGGTGCGGTCGTCGGAAGATGCCTTTGTCGACAAGCTGTTTGATTGTGCCCCCCGGTTCGGAGCGAGCTTTCTCAAGGCCGGCGCGCCGCGCGCTTTTGTGGACCTGAACCGGGCGGTGGACGAGCTGGACCCCGCGTTGATCGAAGGGGTGCGTCCCAAGGGGCACAATCCGCGCGTGGCGTCGGGGCTTGGCGTGGTGCCGCGCGTGGTGGCGAATGGCCGTGCGATCTATCGCGGCAAGCTCAGCCTTGCAGAGGCCGAGCGGCGCATTGATCTGTATTGGCGACCCTACCACACGATGTTGCAGCAATTGCTGGACAGCGCACACCGCCGTCACGGGCAGGCGATTCTGATTGATTGCCATTCGATGCCGCACGAGGCGATGGACAGCGTGGTGCGCGGCGGCATGAAGCGGCCTGATGTGGTGTTGGGTGACCGCTTTGGCGCGGCGGCCGCGGGCGAGGTCGTGGACCGGATCGAGGCCGCCTTTGTGGCCGCCGGGTTTGTCGTGACGCGCAATGCGCCTTTTGCCGGCGCCTATATCACGCAGGCCTATGGGCGTCCGGCGCGGGGGCAACATGCGGTTCAGGTCGAGATCGACCGGTCGCTGTATATGAACGAGGCGCTGGTGCGGCCCAACGGCGGCTTTGACGACATCCGCGCGCGGCTGGCGGCGGTTGTGGCTGACGTGGCGCAGATCGGTCAGGGGCGGATGCCCCTGGCAGCCGAGTGATCTGACGTCCCGTTACGCTGGTCTCCGGGGCGATTGCAGGTAGCGTTGCCTGAACGGTACTCAGGGGAGAGAGAGCGATGGATCTGGAACAGGCAATGTCCGAGCGGCGCAGCATCCGGGGTTTCAAACCCGATCCGGTGCCGCGCGACCTGTTGGAAGAGATTGTCGCGCTGGCCAATCGCGCACCTTCGTCGATGAACACGCAGCCCTGGCATTTTCATGTGCTGACCGGTGCGCCGCTGGAAGCTGTGCGCGCGGGCAATTCCGAGCGGATGCTGTCCGGCGTGCCGCCACAGCGCGAGATCGTGGATCACGGCGCCTATCAGGGTGTTCACCGCGACCGGCAGGTCGAGATTGCGATCCAGTTGTTCGAGGCGATGGGGATCGAGCGTGACAACAAGGAAAAGCGGCAGGACTGGGTGATGCGCGGCTTTCGCCAGTTCGATGCGCCGGTGTCGGTGGTTGTGACCTTTGACAGGGATCTGGACGGCGGGACGATTGCGCATTTCGACTTGGGCGCCGTGACCTATGGGCTGGTGCTGGCAGCATGGAGCCGTGGCCTGGGGGCTGTGATTAACGGTCAGGGCATCATGCAGTCGCCGGTGGTGCGCGAACATGCGGGCATTCCCGACGATCAGGTGATTCTGACCTGTGTGGCGCTGGGCTGGCCGGATGAGGAGTTCTCGGCCAATTCGGTTGTATCGCGGCGACGGGATGTGAGCGAGATGGCGCGGTTTGTCGGGTTCGACTGAAGGCTAACGCAATGCTCGGCCCTTGACGATGGCGTCGGGGCCAAAGCGGCTGCGGATTTTGTCGGTGGCGCGTTCGGCCTGGGTGCGCTTGGTCTTGTTCGGGTCCAGAAGATCGCCCTCGGTGTCGGCCTTGTCCGCATCTGTCAGGTCGGAAATGCCACAGCCCAGCAGCCGGTAGGGGCCTTCGTTGCCGACCTGATCGAACAGGGCACGCGCGGTGCGATAGATGGTGTCGGCCATCTGCGTGGGACTGTGCAGCGACACGCGCCGCGTCAGAGTGCTGTGGTTCGCGCGCTTGAGCTTCAGCGTGACGACGCGGCCTGCCATGTCCTTGGCCTTGGCGCGGTCTGATACCTTTTCCGCCATGCGCCACAGGTGGCCGTCCAGAATATCGGGATCGGCGGTGTCGTCGTTGAAGGTGGTCTCATTCGAGATGGATTTCATCGGCTCGTGCGCCGTCACCCGCCGTGCGTCAATGCCGCGCGCCAGATGCCACAACCGGTCGCCCATGGCTCCGAAGCGGGCGATCAGGTCCTGTTTGTCCCAGCGTTTGAGGTCGGCAAAACTGCGGATACCTGCCTTGTCCAGCGAGGCCTGCGCCGCACTGCCCACACCCCAGATCAGCCGCACCGGCTTGTCATGCAGAAAGCTCTCGGTTTCGGCCTTGCCGATCACCGAGAATCCGTGCGGCTTGTCGAGGTCCGAGGCGATCTTGGCCAGAAACTTGTTATGGGACAGCCCGATTGACCCGGTCAGCCCCAGTTCGCTGCGCATCCGTTTGATCAGGCGTGCCAGCATCACTGCGGGCGGCGCGCCGTGCATCCGTTGCGTGCCGCTGAGATCCATAAAGGCCTCGTCCAGTGACAGCGGCTGGATGGCGGGTGTCAGGTCCTCCATCATCGCGCGGATGGCCCGCGAGGCATCGACATAGGCGGCCATGCGCGGTTTGACGATAATCGCGTCCGGGCACAGCTTCAGCGCCTGGAACATCGGCATCGCGGAGCGCACGCCGCGAATTCGTGCGACATAGCAGGCAGTGGACACCACGCCACGCCGCCCGCCGCCGATGATCAGCGGTTTCCCCTCCAGCGCGGGGTTGTCGCGTTTTTCAACCGAGGCGTAGAAGGCGTCGCAATCCATGTGGGCGATGCTCAGGCTGTTCAGTTCGGGATGGCTGACGACACGCGGACTTGCGCAGGCCGGACAGCGGCGCGCGGTGTCGAATTGGTGCAGGCAGTCTCGGCAGAGGGCAGGCATGGCTTTGCATCTGTGCTAGAGTGGGGATCAGTCTAGCGCGGGGATGCGGAAATGAACATGCCATTTGCAGGCGCCAAGCTGGCGCTTTTTATTGGCACGCGGGTGGCGGTGATCCGGCGCGATGACATCGCGGGGATTCCATGGCCTGACTATTTGGACCTCCCCGGCGGCGGACGCGAGGGGGATGAAACGCCTTTGGCCTGCGCCTTGCGCGAGACACGCGAGGAACTGGGGTTGGTGGTGCCCGTGCCGGTGGTGACCTGGGGAAAGCGGTTTACCGAAGGAGGTGGCGACAAATGGTTTTTTGCCGGACATTTGCCCGAGGAAGTCGCGTCACAGATCGTTTTGGGGGACGAAGGCCAAAGCTGGCAACTGATGGCGCCGCAGATGTTTATTGCCCATCCCAAGGCGGTTCCGCACTTTCAGACCCGGCTGGCGCTGTATCTGTCGGGCGTGTCTGGGGATGATTTTGCGGTTTGAAATCCGGTGCTTTCAAAAGAAAGACCCCCCGCAAAACAAGCGGGGGGAGGTGACGAACTTCAGGAAGAACCAGTTCGTCGGGGAGTATCACCTGTCTTTTAACATAGCCGAATTTCGCCTTTCAGGCGAGTAAGGAAATCCAGACCCTACCTATATGCGGTGGCCTGTGCCAATTTTCCCACATCCTGTGCGATCAGGGCAGGCTGGCGAGGATGTCTTTTGCTGCATGTGTGGGGTTGGCAGCAGCCCAGATCGGGCGTCCGACGACGATGTGATCCGCGCCGTCGGTGATGGCCTGCGCCGGTGTCGCCACCCGTTTCTGATCGCCCAGATCAGCCCCTGCAGGGCGCACGCCGGGGGTGACGATCAGGCGGTTCGCGGCCTCGGGCAGGGCGCGGATCATCGCGGCCTCTTGCGGCGAGGCGATGATGCCGTCGGCCCCCGCGTCAAAGGCGCGGCCTGCGCGTTCGACCACCAGATCGGCGGTGGCCCCGTCCTTGATCAGGCAGGCATCCAGATCGGCGCGGTCCAGTGAGGTCAGGATGGTGACGGCGAGGATTTTCATGTTCGACCCTGCAGCCCCCTCCTTGGCGGCACGGACCACGTGGGGGTCGCCGTGCACGGTCAGGAAATCCAGATCGAACTGCGCCAGCCCGCGCACCGCTGCCTCGACCGTGGCACCGATGTCGAACAGTTTCATATCCAGAAAGATGCGCTTGCCCTGTTCCTGCTTCAACTCGTTGGCCAAAGCCAGCCCCCCGCCTGTCAGCATCCCCAGTCCGATTTTGTAAAAGGTGACAGCATCGCCCAGATCCTCGGCCAGTTTCAAACCGGCAACGGCATTGGGAACATCAAGGGCAACGATCAGGCGGTCATTTGGGGAATGGGTCATGTGCGGGCTCCTTTGCGCTGGCATGCGCTTAGCGCGAATGGGCCTGTTGCGGCAAGTCCGGGGTGCGGTGGGGCTATGGGCAAAAAAAGGCCCGGATGGCACAGGGGCACATCCGGGCAGAGCATCAGAGACCTAGCAGGCAGGCACGTGTCTCTGGTTGTGCGGCGTCATGAAGGATCGGGGACAGAAACGACCTTCAGAATGTGCCGCGATGCTATGCTGCGAGGCGTCGCAACATGGCAATGGGGTCCATCGAAAGCTTGCGGCGCACCTTGGTTGCGCCGGAGCGGGCGCGGGCCTGAGCGGCGGCAAGAGCGGTGGAAGACGACAACCCGCCGCGCCCGGCATGGCGCCGCAGCGCCTGCGTGGCGAGGCCAGAGGCCGCGTCGGAATAGGTCATGGTGATCGGCGCATCAATTGCGCAGGCATATTTGCGCGCGCCCTGTGGTGCATGTACCGTGACCAGAGCTTCGAAGCTTTGTGTCGTCGCGTTGTAGATCACACTGTTCAGCTCAACGGGATACTGTTGCATTTTGACACCTATTTGTTGTCGTCTGCATAATAAACGTTTGACATGCTTCTACGGTTTCAAATTTAGTTAACGATTTTTTGACACATTGATTTTTAAAGATTTTTTATGAGGGGATTGCACCCTATGGGAGAGTTGTCCGCTTTTTGACCCGAATCACACCGGCCTGTCTGTGCAATCTGCCAGTCGACGGCAGCCGATTGACCTCGGCGGCAAGGAAACCCTGTCTTAGCGTCGAAAGAGGCAGATTGTGGCGATTGAAATCTTGAACCCGAAGCTGCCAGCGCCCACCTAGTGATCAAGGCCCTTCACCGTCGTGTGTGCTGCAAATTCAGGCGCGCGACATCATCAGGGCGCTTTTGAAAAGGAGACTATCTATGGACTTGTCCAAGTTCACGGAGCGGTCGCGCGGCTTTGTGCAAGCAGCGCAGACGATCGCCACACGGGAAAGCCATCAGCGTTTGGCGCCCGAGCACATACTCAAGGCATTGATGGATGACGAACAGGGGTTGGCCAGCAACCTGATCGCACGCGCAGGCGGCAATCCCGCACGCGTGACCGAGGCACTGACTCTGTCGCTGGGCAAGATGCCCGTCGTCACGGGCGATGCGGCACAGGTCTATCTGGACAACACAACTGCCAAGGTTCTGGCCGAGGCCGAGGCCCTGGCCCAGAAGGCTGGCGACAGTTTCGTGCCGGTCGAACGCATCCTGATGGCCCTGTGCATGGTCAAATCCGGAGCCAAGACGGCGCTGGAAGCGGGGTCCGTGACCGCGCAGGCATTGAATTCCGCGATCAATGACATTCGCAAGGGACGCACAGCCGATTCCGCCAGCGCAGAAGACAGCTATGAAGCGTTGAAGAAATATAGCGCCGACCTGACCGAACGCGCCGAACAGGGCAAGATCGACCCGATCATCGGCCGCGACGAGGAAATCCGCCGCACCATGCAGGTGCTGAGCCGCCGGACCAAGAACAACCCCGTTCTGATTGGCGAGCCGGGCGTGGGTAAAACCGCGATTGCCGAAGGTCTGGCCCTGCGCATCATCAACGGCGATGTGCCCGAAAGCCTGCGCAACAAGAAACTGTTGGCGCTGGACATGGGCGCGCTGATTGCCGGTGCGAAATACCGTGGCGAGTTCGAGGAACGTCTGAAGGCGGTTCTGAACGAAGTAACGGATGCCGCGGGCGAGATCATTCTGTTCATCGACGAAATGCACACGCTTGTGGGCGCGGGCAAGGCTGACGGTGCCATGGATGCGGCGAACCTGATCAAACCGGCACTGGCGCGGGGTGAACTGCACTGTATCGGTGCGACCACGCTGGATGAATACCGCAAATATGTCGAGAAAGACGCGGCTTTGGCCCGCCGGTTCCAGCCCGTCATGGTGCAGGAACCCACGGTCGAGGATACGATCAGCATTTTGCGCGGCATCAAGGAGAAATACGAGTTGCACCACGGGGTGCGTGTCAGTGACAGCGCGCTGGTCGCAGCGGCCACGCTCAGCCATCGTTATATCACCGACCGGTTCCTGCCGGACAAGGCCATCGACCTTGTGGACGAAGCCGCCAGCCGGCTGCGCATGGAGGTGGACAGCAAGCCTGAAGAGCTGGACGCCATCGACCGCCAGATCCTGCAATTGCAGATCGAGGCCGAAGCCTTGCGCGCCGAGGATGACACGGCCAGCAAGGATCGTCTGGGAGCCCTGGAAAAAGATCTGGCCGACCTGCAGGATCGCAGTGCCGAAATGACGGCGCAATGGCAGACCAATCGCGACGCCATCGCCTCGGCGCAGGGCATCAAGGAGCAGTTGGACCGCGCCCGTGCCGATCTGGACATCGCCAAGCGTGAGGGCAATCTGGCGAAAGCCGGTGAGCTGTCCTATGGCGTGATCCCGCAACTGGAGCGTCAGCTTGAAACGCTGGACGCGACCGAGGCGGATGCCAAGACCGCCGACACAGTGCGCCCCGAGCAGATCGCCAGCGTCGTTGAACGCTGGACCGGTATCCCGACCTCGCGGATGCTGGAAGGCGAGCGGGACAAGCTGTTGCGCATGGAAGAGCAGTTGCACAGCCGTGTGGTGGGCCAAGACAGCGCCGTACATGCGGTGGCCAACGCGGTACGCCGTGCGCGGGCCGGTCTGAACGACGAAAACCGTCCCTTGGGCAGTTTCCTGTTTCTTGGACCAACCGGCGTCGGCAAAACCGAGCTGACCAAAGCCGTGGCAAACTTCATGTTCGACGACGACAACGCCATGGTGCGTCTGGATATGTCCGAGTTCATGGAGAAACACAGCGTTGCGCGTCTGATCGGTGCGCCTCCGGGCTATGTCGGCTATGACGAAGGTGGTGTTCTGACCGAAGCCGTGCGGCGCAGGCCTTATCAGGTGGTGCTGTTCGACGAGGTCGAAAAGGCGCACCCGGATGTGTTCAACGTGCTGTTGCAGGTGCTGGATGATGGTGTGCTGACCGATGGTCAGGGCCGCAAGGTCGACTTCAAGCAGACGCTGATCATCCTGACCAGCAACCTTGGGGCGCAGGCGCTGAGCCAGCTTCCCGAAGGCGGCGATATGGCAGGTGCCAAACGCGATGTGATGGACGCGGTGCGGGCGCACTTCCGCCCCGAGTTCCTGAACCGTCTGGACGAGACGATCATCTTTGACCGCCTCAGCCGTGACAACATGGATGGCATCGTCGATATCCAGATGGCACGCCTGCTGAAACGTCTGCAAGCGCGCAAAATCACGTTGGATCTGGACGACAGCGCCCGCAAATGGCTGGCCGACGAAGGCTATGATCCGGTGTTCGGGGCGCGTCCGTTGAAACGGGTGATCCAGAACACGCTGCAAAACCCGCTGGCCGAGATGTTGCTGGCAGGCGATGTGATGGACGGGGATTCCATTCCCGTGACAGCAGGCAGTGAGGGGTTGATCATCGGTGACCGTGTTGCGGGCACCAACCGGCCCAGACCGGATGATGCCGTGGTGCACTGAACCACATAATGAAGCTGCAAGGGGCGCCCGCATCGGGCGCCCTATTGTGTTTGTGATGGCGATTGATGCCGGGGCGGGGTTTGGTAAACCTGCTGTGTTGGAGTGAGGGATATCAATTGAAACGTCGCTGGTTTTTTCGCGTTCTTCTGATGGTGGCGCTGATGGGCGTCGCGGTGATGGGCTACACCAAGGTGATGGCGCGGATTTCTCTGGCAGAGCCGCCGTTGCAAGCTGCGGACGCGCTGTTGGCGGATCACCTCATCGTCTCAAAGGCTGACAGAAGGTTGTACCTGATGCAGGACGGCAGAGTGCTGCAATCCTATGATATCGCTATGGGTGCACGCTGGGACGGTGGGCCCAAGCAAAGCGAAGGGGACGAGCGCACGCCGGAGGGTGAATACCGGATTGACTGGCGCAATCCGCAGTCGGTGGCGCACCTCAGCTTGCATATCTCTTATCCCGATGCCGCCGATCAGGCGCGTGCGGCGCAGGGTGGGTACGATCCCGGCGGCAATATCATGATCCACGGATTGCCGAACGGATGGGGTGCCATCGGGCCACTGCATCTGCTGATGAACTGGACGGACGGCTGCATTGCTGTGACCAACAGTGAAATGCGCGAGATCTGGGCGCGCACGCCGGACGGGACGCCGATCACGATCAAGCCCGAGTGGACCCCCGAGGCTTAACGCTGGTTTAACTCCGGGCGCGTGCCTGTTGGGCCTCTGCAATGCGCGGCATCGACACTTCGATCCAGTCGGCCAGCCCGCGCACCTTTTCCGCCACCTCGCGGCCCAGTGGAGACAGGCTGTATTCCACATGCGGCGGCACCACGTCGAAGGACACGCGGTTGACGAACCCGTCGGCGGCCAGGGCTTGCAGGGTCTGCGCCAGCATCCGTTCACTGACGCCGCCGATCTGCTGGCGCAGGGCGCTGAAACGCAGCGTGCCGTCCTCAAGCGCCATCAGCGCCAGCACGCCCCAGCGGCTGGTCACATGTTTCAGCACATCGCGCGAGGGACATTGCGCTGCCATCAGATCGCCGCGCCGGACACGGTCCGACAGCGGCTCGGGCGTCAGAGCAGGGAGATGTTCGGTCATGGATGGCTCCGCAGGTCAGAAATTTTTCACTTACATTTTTGTACGTACTTACTATTCGTAAGTAAAGGGTCTAGCTCTTTTGGCAGAACATGACGTTTTGAAAGGACGATCCCATGACAGTTGCAGTAACAGGCGCCACCGGACAGCTGGGCCGATTGGTCGTTGCAGGCCTCAAGGACAAGTTGGACGCGGGCGACATCATCGCGCTGGCGCGCAGCCCCGAAAAGGCCGCCGATTTGGGTGTGACCGCGCGCAAGGCGGATTACGATGCGCCCGAAACACTGGTCCCCGCACTGGCGGGTGTGGACACACTCCTGTTGATTTCCGGCAGCGAGATTGGCCAGCGCACAGCCCAGCATCGTGCAGTGATCGAAGCGGCGAAATCAGCGGGCGTGGGACACATTGTCTATACCAGCCTGCTGCGGGCCGATACCTCGCCCATGTCGCTGGCGGTCGAACACCGCGAGACCGAGGCGCTGATCAAAGCCTCGGGCCTGACATACACGATCCTGCGCAATGGTTGGTACACCGAGAATTACACCGGGTCAGTGCCGGGGGCCGTGCAGGCGGGTGCGTTGGTCGGCTCTGCTGGTGACGGACGTATCAGCTCGGCCGCACGTGCGGATTATGCCGATGCGGCTGTCGCGGTGCTGACGGCAGGTGATCACGTGGGCCAGACCTATGAACTGGCGGGCGACGCCGCCTATACGCTCAGCGATCTGGCCGCAGAGGTCAGCGCGCAGACGGGAAAGACGATCCCCTATCAGAACCTGCCACAGGATGAATATGCCAAGGTTCTGGTGTCTGTCGGCCTGCCCGAGGGATTTGCGGGCGCTTTGGCAAGCTTTGATGTCGATGCGTCGCAGGGCGCGCTGTTCCATGACGGCAGGGATCTGTCGAACCTGATCGGACGGCCTACCACGCCGCTGTCGACATCGGTGTCTGAAGCGCTGGCCTGACATCCCTGGGGTGCCCGTGACAGGGCACCCCTAGCGCATGATCCGCGCCGCGACCGAGGGCAGCAGGCGGTTCAGAACACGCAGCATCTTGGCCTTGCCGACCCAGACCTCGGGCTGTCCACGCGCCAGCCCGGCAATCACCTCGGTTGCAGCGCGGTGGGCCGTGATTTTCCCCGATCCGCGTCCTGCGGTCATATCTGTGTCCACCAGCGCCATGAGCGCCTCGGTCACCATGATATGCGGGGCGTTGTCTTCGCACTGATAACGCAACGCCTGGCTGAACGCGCGCGTGGCGGCCTTGGTGGCGCAATATACCGGCGATGCAGCCTTGGGGGCGATGGCAAGCCCCGAGCTGATGTTGACGATGGCTGATCTGCTCTGGGCCGCAAGAGTTGGCAGCACTCCCAGGGTCAGGCTGACCAGGCCGTCCAGATTCAGCGCGATCTCCTGACGGGCAGAGGCGATGGACGTCCCGACGGGATCGCCGAACAGGTTCATCTCCTGCTGGAGGCCCGCATTGTTGATCAGGATACTGAGGTCGGGATGCTCTGCCCTGATCAGCGCGATCAGCCTGTCGATCTCTGCCTGTCGGGACAGATCGGCCTGCACCGTGATGACATTTGGCCCGCTCTCCGATTTCAAAGCGTCCAGATGCCGCATGTTGCGCCCCACGGCGACAACCGTGCAGCCTTGCGCGATCAACTGGCGGGACAGTTCCAGACCGATCCCCCGCGCTCCGCCTGTGACCATCGCGCGACGGCCTGCCAACGCGTTGCTCATGCGCTGACCTCTCGTTGAAAGGTCTGATGGCCGTTTTCCAGCGCAGGAATAATGTCGATGACATCAAAGTAGGGCTTGCCGAACAGGGGTGTGTTGCGCAGCCGTTCGACGACAAAGTAATAGGCCCGCAGATCGCGGGTCTCGAACACCGCCACGTCCGAACAGGTGCCCGAAAACGCCTCGGCGTCATAGAAACGCATCGAAACCTGATCGCCCAGGCCCGCCTGCGCCAGACAGTCGGCTGCGATACTGTCGCGTTCCGTGATGGTGTGGCCCAGCCAGTGGGGCGTGGCCCGCAAGAGCATGAAGATTGTCCAGATCATGTCGAATTTCCTTTGCGTTCGAGGACACTCACGCAATATTCGAGCGAATACTCACATTTCTCAACTCGCATTCAGGCGGCAATGAAGCAGGCACAGATCAACCCAAGAAAGACACCCAAACAGGCGCGCGCCAAGGCGTCGGTTCAGGCCATTCTGCAAGCGGCCGCTCATATTTTGGAACGCGGTGGATTGGAGACACTGACGACAAACTACGTGGCCGAAGTTGCTGGCGTCAGCATCGGCACACTGTACCAGTATTACCCGTCGAAAGAGGCGATCCTGACCGACATCATCCGTCAGAAGCGCGCCAGACTGCTGGAAGATTTGCAAGCTGCCACGCTGGCAATGCGAAACGAATCCTTTGACGTGACCCTGGCCAAGCTGTTGCGAGCCGCCGTTGGAAGCCAGTTGCACTGGCCGAAGCTGTCCAAGGCGCTGGAATATGCCGAAAGCTTTTTGCCGCTTGAGCAGGAAACCCGTGTCCTGAACGAGCAGATCAATCAGACCATCGTGGCGTTTCTGGAGCATCATCAGGTGGCCTGCGCCCCAGTGGCTGCGCGCGATCTGGTGTCAGCCTTGCGTGGCATGATCGATGGCGCCGGGCTGGCGGGAGAGACCGATGCGCAGGCGTTGTTCGAGCGGGCGCTGAGACTGGCCAGGGGCTATCTTGCCTGAGGTGCTGCCGTTGGCGGATACAAAAAGGGACGTTCGTTTCCAAACGCCCCTTTCCGCAGTCAGACTTTGGAGGTCATCAGGTGAATGGCACCGGTTCGGTGTCAAAAATAAAGTCACTGGCATCCAGATCGGCCACTTCGACGTTCTGCAGCAGCAGGCTGTCGCGGTCAGTGAACTGGATGAACACGTCGTCACCGACCTGTTGGAAAGTCATGTCATCAACGCTGGTAAAGCCCCAGGCGGTCATGTCCAACCGGTCCTCGCCATCGGTAAAGTCGGTGATGGTGTCGGCACGCATCCGGTCATCGAAGACAAAGATGTCAGCGCCTGTGCCGCCGGTCAGATTGTCGTCACCCCACCCGCCGTCAATCGTGTCATCGCCGTCGCCGCCGTCGATCTGGTCCTTGCCGGCACCGCCTGAAATCAGGTCGTTGCCCGCGCCGCCCCAGATATTGTCGTTGCCGTTTTCGCCGTCCAGCGTGTCATTGCCGCCCGCGCCGTAGATGCGGTCATTCTTGTTGCCGCCGTTGACATAGTCGTCGCCGGTGCCAGCAAGGATCAGGTCATTGCCCGCATCGCCGTAGATCACGTCGTTGCCCGCATCTCCGTAAAGCCGGTCGGCCCCCGAGCCACCCTGGATCAGATCATTGTCATCACCGCCCTCAATGGTGTCCTTGCCTGCGCCGCCCATGACGGTGTCATCACCTGCGCCGGCGCGAATTCGGTCGCTGCCGCCCATCAGGTCAATGGTATCGGCAGCTTCGGTGCCCCACAGGTTGTCGCCTCCCTCGGAGGAGACCATTTCAGGGGCCTGGTCCAGGATAAAGTCGGCGTTGGTCAGATCGCCTGCGTTGACGCCGGTCAGCTCGACATATTGGAAATCACCAAAGTTGATGCGGGCATTGTCACCCACCTGGGTGATGGTCAGTTGGCTGATGTCCCAGATGTCCAGCTTTGACACATCCAGACGATCCTCGCCGCTGGTAAAGTCGGTGATCGTGTCGCACCCCATGTCGCTGGCATAGCGGAAGATGTCAGCGCCGGTGCCGCCGGTCAGCAGATCGTTTTCCTTGCCGCCGTCGATGTCGTCATCGCCCGAACCGCCGTCGATCGTGTCGTTGCCTTTTTCACCGATCAGCGTGTCGTTGCCTTCGTTGCCCCACAGCATATCATCCTGGTTCTGGCCATTCATGCTGTCGTCGCCGATGCCGCCCCACATGCTGTCGCGGCCATTGCCGCCCTCGATTGTATCGTTGCCGTCTTCGCCCCACAGTTTGTCGTTGCCGCAGACGCCGTTGATATAGTCGTCGCCCAACCCTCCCCAGACCTGATCCGAACCGCCAAGCGCGATGTAGGTGTCATTGCCGCCCAACAGATTGACGCGGTCCGAGGTCATGTTGCCGACGATATAGTCGTCGCCTTCGGTCGGAATGCTGGGGTCGACGATGTCTTCGAGCGAAATGGAGTAATCCGCGGTGCCGCCGGTTTGCGAGACTGTGAAATAGGCGGTTTCGGTCGCTTGTGCGGTAAAGGTTATCGTGACCTCATAGGTGCCATCAAGACCTGCAGCCGTTTCCGTCTGATCGCCAAATCCGACGGCGAATGCGCTGTCGGCGTTGGCGGTGTCGACCACGACAACGAAAGTATAGGTGAACCCCGCGGTCAGGTTCAGCGCAATCGCATCCGACGTGTCGGTCTGCGCCGCCCGTTGCAGGCCAAGGCTGCCATTGATGTTGTCGAAAAGGGCGATGTCGATGGGCATGTCATTGTTGAAACTTTCAGCAAAGCTGTCGGTGTCGAGTTCAACGGTCTCTGTGTAGGTGGTCGGCATGTGTGTCCCCATGGTCTTGTCGATGTTCTTGTTGCCACAACGTTATCATGCCCGCCCTCTAAAGGTATGTGTAAACAGAGTTTTGTCTGGGGTATTCCCGTGGTTTTGGCGGGCGGACTTGGTACATTGTTGATCAGCCAAGCACCAATGGTGCTCCGCGAGGTGCTTCTGTTGCGGGTTCGGCGCTCGGCCCGACGAATCCGCGCCACAGTGTGACACCGGCGCGCCCTTGCGTTGGCGTGTATGTGGCTTAACTGTGCGTTAAACCTTGGAAACAGCGAGAATGCGACATGTCCTCACCCCTGACCGTTCTGGAAGTCCTGGCCTTTGCGTTTATCGGAGTGATCGGCGTCGGCCTGTTGTGTGTCATTGTTCTTTTCGCGATTGACCGGCTACAGACCGAGGACGCGATACGCCGCAACTATCCGGTGATCGGACGGTTCAGGCACATCTTCTCGACGCTGGGCGAATTTTTCCGTCAGTATTTCTTTGCCATGGACCGCGAAGAGCTGCCCTTCAACCGCGCACAGCGGGACTGGATCAAACGCACGGGCGAGCCGCACAGCAACACGGTTGCCTTTGGATCAACCCGTAATCTTTCGATTGTCGGCACCCCGATTTTTGTCAACGCTGCCTTCCCGCCGCTGGACGACCAGTTCGCCAGTTCGGAACCGATGGTGATCGGCGCGGGTGCGCGCATGCCCTACACGGCGCATTCGTTTTTCAACATTTCAGGTATGAGCTATGGTGCGCTGTCGCGCCCTGCGGTGCGTGCGCTTAGCCGGGGGGCGGCCAAGGCCGGCATCTGGATGAACACCGGTGAAGGCGGCCTCAGCCCGTTTCACCTCGAAGGCGGTTGCGACATCGTTTTCCAGATCGGCACGGCCAAGTTCGGTGTGCGCAACGAAGACGGATCGCTGAACGAGGACAAGCTGCGCAAGATCGCCGCCAACGCCTGCGTCAAGATGTTCGAGCTGAAACTGGCCCAAGGGGCCAAACCGGGCAAGGGCGGCATTCTGCCGGGCGCCAAGGTCACCGCCGAGATTGCCGAGATCCGGGGGTTGCGGGAAGGTGTCGATGCCATTTCGCCCAACCGGCATGTCGAGATCGACGATTGGGATGACCTGCTGGATATGATCGTGCGCTTGCGTGACATCACGGGGAAGCCGGTGGGCATCAAGACAGTGGTTGGCGACAGGGAGTCGTTTCGTGACCTGATGCAGACCATCAAGAAACGGGGCGACGACTGCGCCCCCGACTTTATCACCATCGACGGGGGAGAGGGCGGCACGGGCGCGGCACCGATGCCGCTGATTGATCTGGTCGGGATGTCGGTCCGGGAATCCCTGCCATTGGCTGCCGACCTGCGCAACGAGGCGGGATTGAAAGACCGCATCCGGCTGGTTGCCAGCGGCAAGCTGGTCAATCCCGGCGACGTGGCATGGGCGCTGGCGGCGGGTGCCGATTTTGTCACCTCGGCGCGGGGCTTCATGTTCTCGCTGGGCTGCATCCAGTCGTTGAAGTGCAACAAGAACACTTGCCCCACGGGCATCACCACCCACAATCCCCGCCTGCAAAAGGGGCTGGTGGTCGAGGACAAGGACCAGCGTGTTGCGCTTTATGCCAAGGAAGTCATTCACGAGGTCGAGATCATCGCCCATTCCGTCGGCGTGGCCGAACCACGCCTGTTGCGGCGCAGGCATGTGCGGATCGTGCAGGACAGCGGCCGGTCTGCCCCGATGAATGAAATCTATCCCAGCCTGCGCGCAGACGGCTGACGGCTGCCACCCAGCCCGTTTTGCAATTGTTACACGGGGCCAACTTCGCGTGATCTGGCTGGCCTGAGCGTTTGTTCGTCCCACATTCTGTGCATAACGTTGTGAAACGGATGAGGAGACGATCCAAATGGCCAACCGCTGGACGAACACATTGACCGAACGGGATGTCACGCCCGAAGCCGCCTTTTTGAACCGGCGGCAACTGATGGCTGGTGCGGCGGGGCTTGGTTTGGTCGGCCTGGCGGGAACCGCCCGTGCGGCGCAAGAGACGCTCGAGCCGAATGTCTGGGAAGATATCACCCAATACAACAACTATTATGAGTTCGGCACCGGCAAGGAAGACCCGGCGGAATATGCCGGCGCTTTGACCACCAAGCCCTGGACCGTGAAAATCGACGGCATGGTCGACAAGCCTGCCGACTATGCTTTGGAGGACATCCTCAAGGCGATGACCATCGAGGAGCGCATCTATCGGTTCCGCTGTGTCGAGGCCTGGTCGATGGTGGTGCCGTGGAACGGGTTCGAGCTGGCTGACCTTTTGAACATGGCCGGTGTGCAGTCGGGTGCGAAATACGTGGCCTTTGAAACCGTGCTGCGCCCTGACGAGATGCCTGGCGTGCGCTATCCCGTGCTGGACTGGCCCTATGTCGAAGGGTTGCGCCTGGATGAGGCCATGCACCCGCTGACGATCATGGCGACCGGTATCTATGGCAAGGACATCCCGAACCAGAACGGCGCGCCCATGCGTCTGGTGGTGCCGTGGAAGTACGGGTTCAAGTCGATCAAATCGATCGTGCGGATCACGCTGACCGACAAGGAGCCGCCGACCAGCTGGAACAAGGCGAACGCGCGGGAATACGGGTTCTACAGCAACGTGAACCCCGAGGTCAGCCACCCGCGCTGGTCACAGGCCACCGAACGCCCCTTGGGCGGCGGATTGTTTGCCCGCCGTGTCCCGACGTTGATGTTCAACGGATATGAAGACGAGGTGGCCAGCCTGTACGCAGGCATGGATCTGAAAGCGAATTACTGATCCTGTCAGCCACCGAAAAACACCGCATGCATCACGCGGCCGGGCAGAAGGGTAAAGGCGCCGGGCACCAGAAGGCCGATAAAGAAAAGCATGCGCATCATGCGGCGGTGTTTGTTGATATTGCCCTGCCGTGCTGCGCGCACGGCAAAAGGCAGGCTGACCAGCGTGATAGCCGACAGGATGTGGATGGGACTGAATGGACCGAACAGGCGAAACTCGTGGATCCAGAAGCTCGACAGCGCGACGATGGCCATGATGCCCACCCAGACGCGCCCAATGAGGCGATGCTGCGGCGTGCCTTTGGTCGCCAGCATTTGCCATATGCCCAGAACCAGCGCGCCGATGGCAAAGGTTGCGTGAATAAAGATCGTGGGGCCTGCTTGAACCAGGGGCTGCACGCTAACGCTCATAATGCACCTATCAGTATCGCGGCGCGTCAAGCCCCGCAGGGAAAGAGTTGAGTTTGTGATGACAGCCTTTGTGAATCGTATCAACAGTGCAGCGCGCAGTGTCCCCACATGGGTCGTATATATAGTGTTGCTGCTGCCAGCGCTGTTTCTGGTCTATCAGGCGTTTTTTGGCGGTCTGGGTCGCGATCCGGTCAAGGCGCTGGAGCACGAGCTGGGACAATGGGCGCTGAAGCTGATTATCGCAGGGCTGGCGATCACGCCGCTGCGGCGGTTCGCAGGCGTGAACCTGATCCGCTTTCGCCGTGCCGTGGGGCTGATGGCTTTCGCTTATGTCTGTCTGCACTTTGCCGTCTGGCTGTTCCTTGATGTGCAGATCTGGAGCCAGATCTGGGCGGACATCGTCAAACGTCCCTATGTGACCATCGGCTTTGCCGCCTTCGTGCTGCTGATTCCGCTCGCCGTGACTTCGAACAACTGGTCGATCCGCAAAATGGGGCCTGCATGGCGCAAGCTTCACAAGCTGGTCTATGCGGCCGCAGTGCTGGGTGGGGTGCATTACATATGGCTGGTCAAAGGCATCCAGATTGAACCACTGGTCTATATGGCAATCATCGTGGGGCTGCTGGCTTTGCGCCTGCGCTGGCCCAAACGGGCAGCTGCGTGAGGGCAAGAGAGAGCTCTGACTGGTGATTCATGCGGAATCGGGCGATTTGTTCTCGGTTTGCACATCGAAGAGGCAACTGAACCGCCCCTGAGCTGCGTTTCGCAGCGCTTATCAAAGGCGGGAATCGCCGAAGTTCCTCGAAAAAAGCGGTGAAACGGTGGAATCGCTGCCCGCGACTCGCGTGAATCGCGGTGGCGGGCAAAGAAATTTCAAAGAATCTGCTGCAGAAACCGCGATCGGCACCCCGAAATTGCGATTCCCAGGCGACGAGTCGGCGCTATTGCTGGTGCGAGTCTGTGGATAAGTCGCCTGAAGTGTTGTCTCGCGCTAACATGATGGGCGGGATCGCGTAATAATCGACCGATCTGACCGGGCGTCCTCGAAATATTGCGAACCCAAGGGCATGATTTTCTTAGGAAATTCGGTTTTTTTCAGAAAACTGTCATATTGCTGAAAAAAGGGGTTGCGGG
>TARA_R110000764_G_scaffold80823_1_pt1 | contig 17976 bp, 16 predicted proteins | sample TARA_R110000764 | Tara Oceans TARA_R110000764 (sample SAMEA4398111) | marine metagenome | biome: Polar Biome; feature: [SRF] surface water layer (ENVO:00010504); material: water (ENVO:00002006), including particulate matter (ENVO:01000060) such as... | depth 5 m | reverse complement strand
CCCGAGCCAGTCTTTGCCCTCCAGTCTGTGCACGTCACGGGGGTTCGTCAGGTTGGCGCCAACCATGTCCGCTTCATCGCGGAAGATGCTGGTGGCCGGCTCGAATGTATCGCATGGCGCGCCGCTGATACGCCGCTCGGGCAGGTGCTGACGAATGGCGCGCGCGTGCATTTGATAGGCAAACTCAAAGCCGACGAATGGAACGGACGCCGCCGCGTCCAGCTCGACGTAGCTGACGCAGTTACAGGCTGAACAATCTGCAGATAGGGGGCAAAATCGGGTTGCCCTCATCGGAAACAGCCGCTATATCGCCACTTCTCGAAACCGGTGCGGTCCCTTCGTCTATCGGTTAGGACGTCAGGTTTTCAACCTGAAAAGAGGGGTTCGACTCCCCTAGGGACTGCCAGGTTTTTCTTCCCGTTATCAAGGACTTGTTCCGGGAAAGCTGAACTTTCCAGCTTTTGTTGTGAAGATCGCGTGACAAGCGCGCCTTCGCCTTTTAGGTTACCTCCTTGGGGAATTTGGGTTGATGACGAGAGCTGTGGCAAAATCCGAATCAGATGTGCCGGGCGCTGAGCCTGTCGTGCGGGTCATTGGCCGTGTTAAGTGGTTCGATGGCGCCAAGGGCTATGGATTCATCGTTGCGGAATCGACATCTGACGCGTCACTGACAGGCGATGTCATGCTGCACGTGTCCTGTCTGCGTGATTATGGTGAAACCTATGCCGACGAGGATGCGCGCATTGTGTGCGACGCGGTCCATCGTGGCCGGGGGTGGCAGACTGCGCATATTATCGAGATGGAGCGCCCGCGCGCCGTAATCGCCCGCGAGAAGGGCGTCGAATTCGACTACACAACCGTGACACTGAAATGGTTCAATCGCACACGCGGCTATGGCTTCGTGCACCGTGATGGCGTCGAGATCGACATATTCGTGCATGCGGTACACCTGAAAAAGGCGGGCTATGATGATGTCGAGCCCGGCACCCTGTTGGACGTCCTGATCGAGAACGGTTCCAAGGGCGAACACGTCACTGCGGTTAAACCGCGCTAGAGACCGTTTCCTGCAGCCAAGATCGCTTGCCCAGCCCTGAATGCGCGGCTAAACCAACGCCCATGACCCGTTTGATCGCCAGCCTTTTCGCCGCCGCGTTTTTCCTTGTTCAGGGCGCATTTGCCCAGCTGGAATCCGGCCCGCTTGAAATCGATACCGGCGACTCGGTGCACAAGTTCACTGTCGAACTGGCCAACGATCCTGACGAAATCCGCACCGGTATGATGGGTCGGGAATCCATGCCGCCAAATGCCGGCATGCTGTTCGATTTTGGCGAGCCCCGCCCGGCCAGCATGTGGATGAAGAACACGTTGATCTCGCTCGACATGCTGTTCATCGCGCCCGATGGTAAAGTGCTGGCGATTGCGCGCAATGCCGTTCCAGGTTCGCTGCGCACGATTGGTCCCGGCGTGCCGGTGAAGGCCGTGCTTGAGCTCAATGGCGGTCGTGCAGAGGCCTTGGGCATCGAACCCGGCGATATCGTCCAGCACGAACTGTTCGGCAATTTTGGCGGATGATCTGCACGGCGTCATGAATCCGCCGCCTCAGGGCTTTGCGCCGACTCCTTCGCGCGGCAAGTTCACCTTGCATAACGGCCCCACCTACAGGGCCACGGCCGAAGGCGACATCCGCACTGGTATGTGGGTGCTTGACCGTCACTGTAACGGCATGGGCTTTCTTCATGGAGGCATGATCTCTGCCTTTGCTGACAGCGCGCTCGCCTGGGCCGTCTGGAGCGCGACGGGCCGCATGTCCGTTACCATCAAGCTTACGCTCGAATTCATGGACATCGTGCCCGAGGGCACATGGCTGGAGGCGCACCCCGAAGTGACGGCTGTGGATGGAGACCTCGTCCATGTCAGCGCGCGATTGATGAAGCCGGGCGGGCACCTCGCCGCCCGCGCCGATGCCGTATTTCGCTCTCTGCGGCGGCGCACCACATGAGGCAGGATGGCACGCGACAACGTTGAGCGCGCACACTTGAGCGAACTGTGTTAACCCGTTTTGGATGAAAACTTCCAGGGGGCTTTATACCGATGGAATTTGACGCACTTCTTCTCTCGCGAATCCAGTTCGCGTTCGTCATCGCCTTTCACATCATGTTCCCCGCGTTCACGATCGGCCTCGCGGCCTTTCTCGCGGTCTGCGAAGGCTTGTGGTTGAAGACCGGCAACGAAGTCTTCAAGCGCCTCTATCTTCATTGGGTGAAGATCTTCGCGCTGGCGTTCGCCATGGGCGTCGTGTCGGGCGTTGTGATGAGCTATCAGTTCGGCACCAATTGGAGCGTGTTTTCCGAAATCACCGGCAGCGTGATCGGCCCGCTTCTCGGCTATGAAGTGCTCACTGCCTTTTTCCTCGAAGCGACATTCCTCGGCGTGATGCTATTTGGCTGGAACAAGGTGGGCCGCAAGCTCCACTTCACCGCCACCTGCGCCGTTGCCATAGGCACGACAATTTCCGCGTTCTGGATCCTGTCAGCCAACAGCTGGATGCAGACGCCGGATGGCTTCGCGATTGATCCTGAAACCGGCAATTTCTACGCGACCGACTGGGTCAAGGTCGTCTTTAACCCAAGCTTCCCGACACGCTTGGTCCACATGCTGCTTGCTGCCTATATCACCACCGCTGCTGTCGTCATGGCGGCTGGCGCATGGCAGGTGATCAACAACCGCGTCACCCAGCCCACCCGCTGGCAGATGCGCATGGCCGCCGGCACACTCGCCCTCTTGATGCCGATTCAGATCATGGCCGGTCACCAGTCCGGTGAAGTCGCCCACCATTACCAGCCTGCCAAGATCGCAGCAGCCGAAGGCTGGTGTGAAAGCAAGCCGGTTCAGGGAACGGTCCTGCTGGCCTGGCCCGCCGATAATGAGTGCGGCCATTCCGGCATCACTGTTCCGGGCACCAGTCCCTACCTGTTCGCCAATGCCCCCAAAGGGGAAGACCTCAAGGGACTGGACGCCTTCGCAGAGGAAGATCGTCCCCCGCTATGGCTCGTCTTCTACAGTTTCCGCATCATGGTCGGCGCAGGGCTCGTTATGCTTGGTATTGGTGTCTGGGGGTGTTTCCTGTGGTGGCGGGGTGGACTCGACAAGAAAGGCATTTTCCACTGGCTCGCAGTGCCCAGTGGCGCGCTCGGCTTCATCGCAGTGATCACGGGCTGGATCGTGGCAGAAGTCGGCCGCCAGCCCTACACGGTCTATGGCGTCTTGCGCACGGTCGACAGCGTGTCGCCCGTTTCGACCGCACAGGTCGCCACATCGCTGCTGGTCTTCATGGTCACCTACGCGATCATCTTCACCGCTGGCACGGTCTACATGGCGCGCATCGCGACCCGCGGTTTCGACGACGATCCCATGGGCAAGCCAACACGCGAGCGCCGGGCACCTGGTTCGCCTCTCGGCGCCGTGGACGATCCCGCCGAGACCGGCGAAGATATTGTAGCAGCGGACTAGGAGAGAACAGATGGCACTCGACCTTCCACTGATCTGGGGCTTCATCCTCGCTGTTGGCGTCATGATGTACGTCCTGCTCGACGGCTTTGACCTCGGCGTCGGCATGCTCACTTTCGTCGCCCGCTCCGATGAAGAGCGCAACATGATGACCGCAACGATCGAACCGGTCTGGGACGGCAACGAGACGTGGCTCATCATTGGTGGCGGCGGCCTTTTCGCAGCCTTCCCGACAGCCTACGCCATCATCATGCCCGCCTTCTATTTGCCCGTTCTCATCATGCTCGCGGCACTGATCTTCCGCGGGGTCGCGTTTGAGTTCCGTCACAAGGCAGTTCGCTCCACCACACGCAAGTTCTGGAACGGCGCCTTCTTCGGCGGTTCGGCCACGGCGGCGTTTTCGCAAGGGCTCATGCTGGGCGGTATGATTCAGGGCATCAGCGTGGAAGGCGGGGCCTTCGCTGGCGGCGCGTTCGACTGGCTGACACCCTTCTCCGTGCTTGTCGGGCTCGCGGTCGTGATTGGCTACCTGATGCTGGGCGCGTGCTGGCTCGTGCTCAAGACAGAAGGCGACCTCTTCCTGAGGGCCCGGAAATGGGCGCGCCTCTCGCTCGCCGGTGTGGCTGTCGCCTTCCTGGCAGTCAGCCTCGCCACGCTGGCTATCGACCCAACGGTTGGTGAGCACTGGGGCTTCTCGATGACCCATATCGACTTTGCGAAACTGTTGCCGCTGTCGCCTGCGCCGCTGGCTGGCATGTTCTTCTGCGCCTGGCTCTGGCGCGACCTGTCCATGAAACCCGGACAGGGTGGTGCGCCGGATTGGCGACCTTACCTTCTGGCGGCTGGCATCTTCCTGTCCGGCTATATCGGCCTTGGAGTCAGCCTGTATCCCTACATCGTGCCGTTCGAATATACGCTCTGGGAAGCAGCGGCCCGCGACAATGCGCTGGCCTTCATGTTGGTCGGTGCAGCGATCATGTTGCCGGTCATCCTGCTTTACACGGCCTTCGTCTACCGCCTGTTCTGGGGCAAGGTGAAACCGGGTGACGGTTATCATGCCTGACCCGGTATTCCGCCCCGTTGAGCCCCTGCCGGACGACGCACCAGAAGGCCCGCTGGGCAAGCGCGTCCTCTGGTTCGTCGGCATTGCGCTGATCTCAATGCTTGTCGTCGCCGCTGTGGCTTATACGCTGAGGTCGTTGTTGTTCCTCTGAGGGAACCGCCCGCTCAGATAGCGGGCTAACATCACTTTCGATTGCCATTTTCGCGTGGTCGGACCAATCTCCAGACAGCCTGCCAAGGTGAAGGGGATGATCACATGCGGACACGGAACGATGTCAGAGCCGTCACAAATTTTCTCGCATCGATAGTCGGCATTTTCCGAGGATCAATCGCTGCGTTGATCATCTGCGCGATGGGGCAGGGCGTTGCAGCGGCCCAGGCGAAGGTAATGACATGGCCATCGACAGAATTTGTGGTTGTGATGGAAAATCCGCATCTCAATGACGTGCAGCGCGCGGCCATTGCTGCAATAGGCGTTCTGGATAATCAGACCGGTCTCATGGACGAGGCGATGCAGCCGCATATCGAGAAGATCGAAGCCTATCTCCACGAGGTGGCCCTCGAATACCAGAGGATGGATTTCAAGGCACCAGCGCTCCCGATTGTCGATGGGCGCTATGAGGTCAATCTCTACCCATTCGAAGTTGGATACGGAGCGCCTGCCCGTGCGGAGTGCAAAAATCCGACGCATCTGGAAGTAGACGTTGATGCTGTCATCAAATGGGGGAAGTGGGACGACCGTCTCTACGAGCATCTGGCGCACGAACTCTTCCATGCGGTGGTCGCCTCCTATGATCATTGCGACATCGATATCAATCGGTTCTTCACGGAGGGCGTGGCCCAAGCCGTAGGCGTCGACATGGCGTACAGGTTGCGCGGGCAGGAGCCAACACGCTCAAATGCGGGGCGTTGGGGTGCCAGACGATACGACATTCCGCTGCATCATCCGAAAGATAAAAATGATGCATATGATACTGAATCGTTCTGGCGATACCTGGGCGAGCATGTCACGGCGAAGGCCCAAGGCAAGAGCGCAAGTGTGGATGAAATCCCGGCGGATTACTCATATTTGCACACAATAATGCTCGAACCGCTGTCCTCAGGCGATGACACAACCGTACTGCGTTGGCTTGACGCTGGCCTGAAAAAGGCACTCAACCAGCCGCTGGATCGTGAATACGCGTTCTTCCTGTCGACCTTCGCCGGATATGGTGAGGGACGCTATACAAGCGCGACAAGGACGCCGGATGAGGTCAACGCGCTGGTGCAGGATGCCGTGTTCGACCAGTGCCAAACATTGTCTCTAAATGCAAAACCGGCAGGCGTATCGTCCACACTGAACATACTGCCTCTTGCGGGCGAATGCATCCGGATTGATGGGGACGATGTCAGCCGCCCGGAAGGCCTTACCTTGGTGATCCAGATGGTTGCCGATTCCACGAAGCAGCTAAATCAGATCTGGCTCGGTGTGGCTGGAGATCAGAAGACATCGCAGCGCCTCGCAGCGGCGGGTATGACCGCAACGGGCAAGCATTATGCCCGTTGGCATGTTGACCTCATGCCCGAGCAGCAGATGACGCTGATCGCCACAAACATTAATACGTCTCCGTGGAACACGGTGCCATTCATTGGTGAAGTGTCTATCGATTCCACATTCGCACGATTGGATAGCACTTTCGTCGGGCCGCTGCCGTCTGCCTCTACGCCGCCCGTCTCAACCAGCACGGTTGATTCCAGAAACAAGCAGGCCGCTCGAAAGCTGACATTCAATGGTCCGTCATCAACCCGGGTGGTGATCGATGCGATTGATCGCAGCATCCACATTTCATTGCAGTCAACGCCTGATATCCTGCATGTATTGTCCGGCGTCAATGCAGAGGGAGGTGAGCTGGAACACCTGATAACCAAGGGCGAGATATTGAATGAAACGCTTGCCGACATGAACAGCACGTTCTCCAATCTGTCTGCACTCGAAAAAAGCATGCCGGGAACAACCATCGACATAGACATTCCCTATTTCGACTATGGTTTCACCGGCACACTGCCGGGAGTGCGCATCTCAACGAACAATTATGACAGCGGGCAACTTTACACTGTGGGTCCAAAAGACTCGCTGCCGGGCGGGCAACGTGAATTCAAGCCGTCGGGAACTGTCACGATCATCCAGTATTCACCGACAATCCTTGAGGGCCGTTTTGTCGCAAACTTCACCGATCCGAACGCCTTGACGCCAAAGCAAATGCAGGAATCCCAGCCGACACTGGATATTGTAGGCACCATTAATGGTTACTTCCGCATTGCTGCTCCGTGGCAGGACGACACCCGTTACGAACCGGACCTGTCCGTGCCGCCACTGGATGATTTGCGTTATGACCTCATCGCGCGGATGCCTGCTGGTCAGGAAGATCTTGTCGATGCCGTTCTGGAGGCGGCTGAAGAGGGGAAGAGGACGGGCCGTGACCCGGACATTTCATCAATTGCGGCTGCGTACGGTAAGGCGCCTGCGAACTGTGATTGCTCATGTTCCGGAATGGCGAATCTCGAGGCCATGGGCGAAGCGGTTGAAATGGCCAGCCGCGCGCCAACGCCAGCTGAACTGGCGATGGCAAAATGCGGCCTCACCTGCATGGCCGAATACCAGCGCTGCGAATAGGCTAGCGCTCCGGGACTAACCCGTTATGCCGCCGGGGTGAACAACCGGCGTGCGCCCATCCAGTCTGACAGGTGCTTCACGGCTTGCGGCAACAGGTCGGGCCGTTCGATATAGTAATGATCGGCGTCCTTGATCGTCACCATCTGCTTGTCTTCCGATCCGACGGCGTCAAACAGGCGTTGTGCATGGCTGGGCGTGCAGGCCAGGTCGGCCGTATTGCTGATCACCAGGACGGGGCAGGTGATGCGCGACGCGTTGCCAAGGCCATCGGCGCGGCTCTTGTCATAGCTCCACTGCGACAACCACGAGCGCAGCGTCGTAAAGCGGCCAAGCCCGACCGGACCGTCATTGGCAATCTTCGGATCACCCAGATAGCACGTGCCCGGCTTGCGGTCGGACGGGTCTTGCGTCGGGTCCAGCCAGCGCACATCGCTCATCGTGCCCTGCACCACAAAACACCGCTCGGCGTCGGGATCGGGCCCGGCCTTGATCTCGGCGAGCTGTGTCAGCACGCGATCGGTGATGCGCCGGTTGCGTGCCACTTGCGCGGCCCGGAACCGAGTCACGAATTCCGGCGTGTACGGAGGTCGATTCGGGCAAGCGGAATCGTATATGTTCAACTCGACATCCCGCTCGAAAGGCTTTTCCTCATCCAGGATCGACGGGTCGATCCATTCGGTCATCGTGTGAGAGCGGCTGACATGCGCCGCCAGCAGCAGGATGGCGTCGGCCGGGATCAGGCCTGCGCCGGCAAGGTCCGCCGGGTCACCCGCCGGGGTTTCAGTAATCGTCGGATGCTCGGCCTGGTCCTGGTAGAATGTCGATAATGAGCCGCCGCCTGACCATCCGCCCAGAACCACCTTGTCATAGCCGAACCGCTTCTTGGCGTCGGCAATACATGCGCCTAGGTCCAGCGCGCATTTCTCCATGATCAGCGCCGTGTCATTGCCGCGATAGCGCGGGTTGCAGTAGATGACATGGTGGCCGGCATGGGCCAGCGACGTCACCAGTGGCAGGAAGCTGCCACCGCCAATCGGATGACTGAAAATGATGACCGTATCGGCGTCTGATTCATCAGGCCGAATGCGCATGCACTCAACGAACACCTGTCCCGCAGGGCCGCCATACGTTTCCTTCAACCGTCCTGAATCCGCGTGAACAAATCCGTAGGGTTCCCTTGCGATAGCCATTCTGCGTTCCTTGCCCTTGTTTTTTATGAAGCGCATACTTGCCGAAAGAACGATCAGGGGAAAGCAGGAAAGGCCCGAGGAATGACCAAACCGTCCCGGCCGCAACCAAGCGGCATACATCACATTGCCATCATGGCATCAGACATAAAGAAGCATATCGCTTTCTTTTCGGAGGTCATGAACTTCCCGCTCGTGGCCTTGTTTGACATGCACGGTGTCCCCGGCGGCCTGCATGCTTTCCTGCGGATGAATGATCACAGCTTCTTCTCGATCGTCCAGTTGCCCGATGTCGATAAGATCCCGGTCACGCTCGGCGTCACCCATTCCGGCAATGGCGCGCTGCCCAGCGCGGCTGGCACGATGCAGCACCTTGCCTTCCGTGCTGATGACGAGGCCGGTCTCCTCGGCATGCGCGACCGCCTGCGCAGCCACGGCATCAATGTCATCGGCCCGCTCGATCACGGCTTCTGCCGGTCGATCTATTTCGCCGGTCCTGACCAGCTGACACTGGAAGTCGCGGCTCCGGTGACAACGGTTGATCCGAAGCAATGGATTGATCCCGTGGTTCTGGAAAAAGCAGGTATCTCGGCTGCAGAAGCCGAATCCTACAAGGCACCGGCACCCTATGCCGGGCAGGGGAACGAGCCCCAGCCGGCCTATGATCCGGCCCAGCCGCATATGGTCTATCCGCCGGAAATGTATCAGGCCATGCTCAAGATGCCGGACGACGTCATCGCCAGTTCGGCCAGGTTTCCGGGGCCGCCCGTCCCAGCCTAGGCAGATCGGCCCAACCAGCGCTCAAGGATCGTCGCCGTGTCTTCGCCGACACTGCGGGGTGCTTGCTTGCGGATTGACCCCGGCGTCGAGGAGAATTTGGGGAACGTGTTCTGCATGGTCACGGGGCCAAGCTCCGGATCATCCAGCGTTACGACGGACTCACGCGCCGCATAGTGGGGGTCTGCCAGCATATCTTCGGCATCATACACTTTACCCGATGGTACGCCGTGTTCCAGCAACAGCGCTTCGAGTTCCGCGACTGCCAGCGTGCGCGTCCAGTCTGCGATGATGCCATCCAGTTCCGTCTGGTTCTCGCCCCGCGCAAGGTGCGTGGCATAGCGCGGGTCCTGCGCCAGGTCCGGCCGTCCCATCGCATCGCACAGGCGTCTGAAGATCGGGTCCTGGTTGCCACCGATCAGGAAGTTACCATCCCTGCACGGATAGACATTCGACGGTGCAATTTTCGGCAGAATGGAGCCAGTCCGCTGGCGCTTGTGACCCGATGTTGAATAATCCGCGACATAACTCTCCATCACCTGCAGAACGCTTTCATAGAGCGCCACGTCGATGATCTGACCTTCGCCCGTCTTGTCGCGGTGATGGAGAGCCGCGAGGATGCCCATGCAGCCATAGGTCGCCGCCAGCGAATCCCCAATGGAAATACCCACGCGTGACGGCATCCGGTCCGGCTCGCCAACAATCCCGCGCAAGCCCCCAAAACCCTCACCGATCAAGCCGAATCCCGGCCGCTGGGCATACGGTCCTGTCTGGCCATAGCCTGACATGCGCGACACGATCAGGCCCGGATTGGCCTTGCGCAACTCCTCCGGATCGAGATTCCATTTTTCGAGCGCGCCGGGCCGGAAATTCTCGACCAGAACGTCGGCCTTCCCGATCAGGTCGCGCGCCAGTTGCTGGCCCTCGTCGGTGCGCAGGTCCACGGCCACGGAATATTTGTTGCGGCCAATAACACGCCACCATGACGGCTTGTCGCCCTGGCCCCATTCGCGCATCGGGTCGCCCTTGCCGGGCGGCTCGATCTTCACGACTTCGGCGCCCATGTCGCCCAGCAACTGGCCGCAGAAGGGGCCTGCGATCAGCTGCCCCATCTCGACGACTTTCAACTCATGCAGCGGCCCGTTTGGTTTGGATGTCTCGGTCATAGGCTGCCTGTACCGTATTCATTTCCGCTGTGACAAGCGCTTCCGCAGGGGCGCGCGACGGATGCGCCATCGGCTTTGCATTGACCCGGGCGCTGTTTTTTCATTCTCTCCCCGCCTATCAGGGTAAACAAATATCCGGGGGCAACGTTTTGCTTAAAGCAGATTATCTCATCATCGGTGCGGGCGCACTGGGGATGGCGTTCGCAGATGAGATGCTGACAGTCTCGGATGCCAGCCTTATTATTGTCGACCGCCATCACATGCCCGGCGGCCACTGGAACGACGCCTATCCCTTTGTCCGCCTTCACCAGCCGTCAGCCTATTACGGTGCCGGCTCACGTGTACTTGGCAGCAACAGCGTCGACGTGTCTGGTCACAATGCGGGCTGTTACGAACTGGCGTCCGGGCATGAAGTCATCACGTATTTTGACTCGCTCATGCGTGAACGCTTTCTGCCATCCGGCCGAGTCCAGTATTTTCCGATGAGTGAAGTGCGTGAAGACGGCCAGATCGTATCGCTCATTTCCGGCGAGACCCAGCCCGTGCGTGCGCGGAAAAAAACTGTCGACGCCACCTATTTCAAGACAGCGGTACCCTCCACGCATAAGCCGAGATACGAGGTGGCCGATGGTGTTGACCTTGTGACGCCAAACGATTTGCCTCGCGCGGCGGCGCACCACGGCGCTTTCACGGTTATCGGCGGGGGCAAGACGGGCATGGACGTGGTCGGCTGGTTGCTCGAACACGGCGCTGATCCCGACACGATACGCTGGATCGTTTCGCGCGACTCATGGATCATCAATCGCGAGATGACCCAGCCCGGCAATGCGACTGATCTCCGTTTCATGACGGGGCGCGCCCACCAGCTTGAAGCCATTGCCAGCGCAAAGACGCAGGACCAGGTTTTTTATGCTCTGGAGCGTACCGGGCAGCTGCTCCGGCTGGATCCAGCCGTCCGGCCGTCCATGTATCACGCAGCAACGATATCGCTGGGCGAGCTTACCGCGCTTCAGACGGTCAAGCATGTCGTCCGGCAGGGCAGGGTCCAGCGCATCGAACCCGACCGCATTTTCCTTGATCGCGGTGACGGTACGGTTCAGCCGGGCGAACTGTTCATCGACTGCACGGCGTCTGCGCTTGGAAATGTCGACGTCGTGCCGGTGTTTAGGCAGGATCGCATTACGATCCAGATGGTCCGCGCGGCCCTGTTCTGCATCAGCGCCGCAGCGATTGCCTTTGTCGAGGCGACGCATGAGTCACTTGAGGATGCAAACCGTTTGTGCACGCCCATTGCGACGCCAGACGCAGATACGGACTGGATGCGCCTGATGCTTGCGGACATGCAGGTCCAGAGACGGTGGAGCGCGGATCGAAACATGCGCCAATGGGCATCGCAACACAGGCTGACCGGTGCAAATTTGCGCACACCAGGCTCAGCCGGGCCTGACGCCGATCTCACGGCGATCAGGAGCCGGATCAGGCAATTCGCCGAGCCGGCAGAAAGAAACCTGCACGCCTTGCTCGCCGTATCACCCTGAAGGAATAAGGCCGCGCCTGCTTAGGTTTTTCCCGCCTGCGTCTCCGCGAACGCCTTGATCGTCTTGTAGTCCGCCTTGCCGTTCACGGCGCGGCCAAGGTCCGGCTTGAAGAAGATGCGTTTGGGTGATTTGAACCGGGCAATCTTGGTCGCCACGAAGGCGCGCAGGTCTTCCTCGCTCACCTCGCCGTCCAGAGACACGACCGCCGTTACGGCCTGGCCCCACTTGTCGTCCGGCAGGCCGACCACCAGCGCGTCGCGCACGGCATCGTGCATCTTCAACGCCTCTTCGACCTCTTCGGGGTAGACTTTCTCGCCGGCTGTATTGATGCAGTTCGACCCACGACCCAGCAGGGTCATCGACCCATCGGCCTCCACAGTGCACCAGTCGCCCGGGATGGAGTAACGCATGCCATTGATCGTCGGGAAGGTCTTCGCCGTCTTCTCCGGGTCTTTGTAATAGCCGAGCGGCACCGCGCCGCCGCGCGCCACGAAGCCCGCCTCGCCGCTGCCCGGCTGGATCTCGCGATGGTCCTCGCTGAATACCTTGCAGTTCGGGCCGAGTTCGAACTTGCTTGTTTTCACTTCGCCGTCCGCCGTCATGGCGGACGAACCGAACCCGACCGCCTCGGACGCGCCGAAACTGTCCATCATGGCGGCCTGCGGCATGTGCTTTAGCAGGCCGCGCTTGATTTCGACCGACCACATCACGCCGGATGACACGATCGCGACAACTGTCGACAGGTCGTATTTGCCGGGGTTCTCTTCCAGCTCCTTCAGCATCGGTTTGCCGAAGGCATCGCCGACAATCGCCATATTGGTCACACCATTGCGCTCGACAGTCTCCCACAGGTTCTGTGGGCTGAAATTCTTGTTCTCGGTCAGGGTCACGATGGTGCCACCATTCAGCAACACACCCATTGCCGTGAACAGGCCCGTGCCGTGCATCAGCGGGCAGGCCGGGATGATGCGTGCATGACGTCCCAATTCCAGCGCGTTGGCCACATGCTCGGCCAGGTCTTTCGGCACCACGCCGCCCGCCTTGGCAACGCCGTCCATGCCAGCCTGGCGCCAGATGCCGTGAGACCACATCACGCCTTTCGGCATGCCTGTCGTTCCGCCCGTATAAAGAAACAGCATGTCATCGCCTGAGCGTTCGATGCCGAGCGGCGAGGCATCGCCATTGCTCGCCAGCGCTTCATACGCCACCGCATAGTCCGGCACGCTGTCGCCGCCGATCTGCACCCATGCCACGACGTTGGGCAGGCGCGCGCGCACGCGGTCGACCTGTTCAATGAACTCCACATCATAGAATACGACCGTGGAGTCCGAATTTTCGAAAATATAGACCAGCTCATCATCAAGATAGCGATAATTGACATTCACATGCGTCAGCCGGCCTTTGAAGCAGGCGGCGAGAGCTTCGGTATATTCCGGCTGGTTGCGCAGGTAAAATCCCGCCTTGTCGCCCGTCTTCGCGCCCATGTTCCGCAGGTTCCGCGCCAGGCGGTTAGACCGTGCAGTCATCTCCGGCCACGAGATCACCCGGTCACCGTGGATCAGGGCCGGGGCATCGTCGCCCAGCACCTCGCCCAGCGCATCCAGCATGTCCCCGAAATTCCAATCAAAAGCCTTGGCCACGGTCTGTCTCTCCCTGATTTTGTTTTCGGCAAGTGTAAGGCCTTGCCGCGAGGGCAGCAAAGCCTGAAACGCAAATGGACGCTGCGTCGTCCGTCAGATCAGCGCGGCGCCATCCTTATCGCCCCGTCGAGGCGGATCGTCTGGCCGTTGAAATAGCCATTCGTGGCAAACTGCATCGCCAGCGACGCAAACTCTTCCGGCTTGCCGAGACGCTTGGGGAAGGGCACCGACGCGGCAAGGCTGTCGAGCACCTTTTGCGGCGCGCCCAGCATTAGTGGCGTGGCAAAGATGCCCGGCATGATCGAGTTCACGCGAATGCCAAGGTCCATCAGGTCGCGCGCCAGCGGCAGCACCAGCCCGTTCACGCCGGCCTTGCACGACCCGTAGACCACCTGTCCGATCTGCGCGTCCATCGCGGCAACCGAAGCCGTCAGCGTGATCACGCCGCGCTCGCCATCCTCGGTGATCGGCTCGGCATTCGCCATGCCCAGCGCAGAGATCGACGCGACACGATAGGAGGAGACCAGGATGCCCTGTGCGCCGAATTCGTAATCCTCGGTCGGCAACCGCTTGAAAGCGTGGCTCTCCTTGTCAAAGCGCAGCGTCTTGCCGCCCTTGGCGGTCATCGCGCAATGCACGGTCACGCGTTCTTGTCCGTGGGCCGCGCGGGCCTTTTCAAAGCCGTCGAGTACCGATTGCTCGTCGAGGATGTTCACCTTGCAGAACAGGCCGCCAATCGCCTTGGCGACGGCCTCGCCCTTTTCCTCATTGATGTCGAAAATCGCGACAGGGGCGCCCGCCTTGGCAAAGGCTTCGGCGGTGGCCTGTCCCAGGCCGGATGCGCCGCCGGTCACGACAAGCGGGGTATTTTTGCTGATCTGCATGGGTTTCTCTCCTCGGATTGTTCTTTTTCCAATTTGTAGACCCGCCCCCGCGCCTTGGAAACGCCTGCCGCTGGGAGAGGCCCTTGCGTCAGCGGATCCTGCCACCGGTAACCTGACCATGCGGCAGCTATGGGCAAGCGCCCGCTTCGCGCTTAGCCTTGGTTTCAGAAAACAGGGAGAAAACAACAATGGCTATCGATTTCACCATTCCGGATGATGCCAAGGAAGTCCGCGAGCGCGTACGTCAATGGGTGCAGGATGAATGCATCCCCGCCGAAAAGGAAATGTCCGCCGGCAAGGCCTACAAGACCGTGCTGGCCGAACTGCGCAAGAAGGCGCGGGCGCAGGGCCTCTGGCTGCCCTTCATCCCTGTTGAGCATGGCGGCATGGGCCTCGGGCCCCTCGCCAACGCCCTCGTCCAGATGGAACTCGGCCAGAGTCATCTTGGCGCCCTCTCAATGAACTCGCAGGGGCCTGACGATGCGACGATGCTCACCCTGCTCGCGCACGGCACCGACTTCCAGAAAGAGAAATACCTGAAGCCTCTGTTCAATGGCGAGAAGCGTATCTGTTACTCGATGACCGAGAAGGCCGCTGGCGCTGACGCCACCGGCATGCAAACCGCCGCCGTGAAAGACGGCAAGGGCAACTATGTTCTGAATGGCGAGAAATGGTTCTCCAGCGCGGCCAGCGCGGCTGACATTGCCGTCGTCATGGCGAAGACCAACCCGGATGCCCCGCGCCATCAGCAATACTCCACCTTCATCGTCGAGCTGCCTAACCCCGGTTACAAGATCATCCGCGATATCCCCACAATGGCGGTCCATGGTGCCCATTATGAAGAGATGGGCGGCGGCCATGCCGAGGTGAAGATCGAAAACCTCATCGTGCCGGAAGAAAACCTGCTCGGCGGCGAAGGTGGCGGCTTCAGCATGGGCCAGCACCGTCTCGCCTATGGCCGCCTGCGTCACGGCATGCACAATGTCGCCATGGCCCAGCGCGCACTTGATCTGGCAACGGAGCATGTCACCAAGCGCACCACGTTCGGCAAGGGTCTCGAAGACCGTCAGGGCGTCCAGTTCATGCTCGCCGAATGCGCCAGCGAACTCTACATCGCCCGCCTCATGCTGATGCATATCGCTTACAAGGCCGAGAATGGCATGGACCTACGCCAGGAGAATGGCATCGCCAAGGTCTTCCTCGCCAACATGGTGCACAAGGTTGTCGACACCGCCATCCAGCTTCACGGTGCCCTCGGCTACAGCTTGGATACACCGCTGGCCGCCTGGTACACGCACATCCGTTCCCAGCGTCTCGTCGACGGGCCGGACGAAGTGCACAAGTGGATCACCGGCAAGAACGTCATCCGCGCCTTCAAGAAAGATGGCACCACAGCTGCAGCCGCCGGCGGCGACCTGCTCTAGGCGCGCCCCCGCTTGACAGGGCGTCTCTTTCATTAGACTACAGATGTAGTCATAAAATGGAGGAGACGCCCATGTCGCGTGTATCACTACCAGCCATTCTGCTCGCCACGGCGCTTGCGCTGCCCGTCGCCGCAACAGCCTGCGCCAGCGAGCCTGTGGCCGAAGCCGAAGCGGCCGAGGTGCTTGCCGAGACCGCCGACAGCGAAAAACAGCCTCATCGTGTCATCGTCAAGAAGATGCACAAAGTGTCCCTGGATGAAGACACAGAGGTCAATGTCCACAGCAAACACGGAGAGAAAACCATCGTCCGTGTCATGGAACACGGCAAGCACACAACCCATGTCGCCGATTGTTCCGTCGGCGAAGGGGAAGACGGCCCCGTGAAATACGAATTCCGCGATGAGAGCGAAGATGGCAGCGATGTGCAGGTCAGCGTCATCTGCCTGACGGGCGACGAGGCCAAACCTGAAAACAAGGCCGCCGCACTCGAAAAGGCCATCGCCCACATGGAAGCCGAGGGCGAACGCGAAGCGGCCCACCGCGCCCGCACGCTGGAAAAGTTGAAAGCCGAACTCGCCAAACTGAAAGCCGAATCCGAATAGGCGTTTGTCGCCCCAAAAGGCGCAGGGTCATTTCGCCATTTCCGCTTCGAGTGCCGATCTCACTTCGCGCACCTCGTCCAGAACCAGCGCGTCCAGGAACAGCATGTTCGCATGGACTTTCAGGACGATCTTCATGGCTGTTGCCACATTTGCGTCCGCGCGCATGCCATCAAGATCGACATGCACAACAGAAACTTGCGGACGCCTCACGGTTGCATCCGACACCTCGGTCAGATCGATGTCCAGATAGGGCTGGAGTGCCGGAAGCAGCGTCGAGGAATCGGTCGCATTGCCGTCATAGGCGCGCGCCAGCAATTCAATATGATCATTCAGGCGCATCAGCGACGTGCGCAATTCGCGGTTCTCGATCAGTCCCATCTTGCCGGACGAGATCAACTCCTGCAGGGCGGCAGATGATCCGGGCGGTATTGGGTAGGAATCGATATCCTCAGCCAATTGCACAAGCAGGCCCTGATCCACAGGTTCCTCCCGGCCGAGATGCCGAAGCATGGTGCGCGTGGCATCCACCGATCCGCTATAGCGCTCGACATGTCTTGCCAGCGTAGTTTCGATCACGGCATGCTCAGACTCCAGTTGCTCCAGGTACTGGGCCTGCTGCTGCTTCAGTGATCGTTCGGCGTTCCAGTTGTTCACCTGCAGGCCGAGGAATACGCCAAGCACGACGATCAGCGTTTCAACCGCAACGGTGAACCAGTCCTGCTTGCGGAAGGCGGTGGAGATGCGGCGGAGGATCATTCAGCCGGCGCCCGTTTTGTGCCGGTTGAGGCGTGCTCCAGCACACCGATACCTTGTTGAAGCGAATACATGGAGCCAGCGAGGTCGCCTCGGGCGGATGATATACTGGAAAAATGCAGCCGGAGATCTGGCAGGAGTTCCGGGTCGCTCAACAGAGCTTCAGCTGCCATCGCCCATTTTTCGTCCGAAACATTAAGGTTACAGTCGGATCGAAATCCAGTGACATTTCCAATCTCATCTCTTTTGTCGCCGCAACTTTCTCGGATGGCGCGTTGAATCTCGTGAGGAATAGTTCGGCGAACTCGCTGGCGATAGGGCGACGTCAGAATGTTTTGGGCCGCGTTGTTTGCGGTGACATCTGTAAAGTACGAACCCCAACCGTCCTCCACAAAATCCGGCGGCAACAAGCCAATGTGGCCAGAGGACACGATTTCGTCCCAAGTTGAACTCGTCGGTTGGTGGTTTGCGTATTCGGTGGCGCGGTAGGCATTGACGACCAGTTCCTGAGGGTTCGGTGAACTGCTGGTCAGCAGGGCAGCCGTTCGCTCGGCGCTATCATCGACTGCTTCATAGTAAGCGAGAAGGTTGCCCCGATCCTGGATATCCGTTCGAATATCAATGACAAGTCGTTGAGCATACGCGCTCCCACGTCGCATGTCCGCCTGTCGTTCATTCCAGTTGTTCACCTGCAGACCGATGATGACGCCAAACACGACGATTAGCGTTTCCACCACAACGGTGAACCAGTCCTGCTTGCGGAAGGCATTGGTGAGGCGGCGC
>TARA_R110000764_G_scaffold126742_1_pt1 | contig 18058 bp, 16 predicted proteins | sample TARA_R110000764 | Tara Oceans TARA_R110000764 (sample SAMEA4398111) | marine metagenome | biome: Polar Biome; feature: [SRF] surface water layer (ENVO:00010504); material: water (ENVO:00002006), including particulate matter (ENVO:01000060) such as... | depth 5 m | reverse complement strand
CGGTAGCACGCCCTGACCAGAAGGCCGAGCAGAGCAATCCGAGAGTGAGCAAACTGAATAACCATCGGCATTCAATTTGTTTGGCGATCTGATGCAACAAGCTACGTGCAGTTAACACCCTGAGCGACATAAACCCGCCAGCTACCCATGCGACCGGCGAATCAAATAGCAGTTTCACACAGGCAAACCCAGGCCGTACCAACTAATCCAAAACTACCCCAATCAACGCACTACCAGTAGTGCGCCACTAACGCTCGATCCGCGCGCATGACAGCGTCATGCGCCGAAGGTAAACTGTGCCTGCCTGCGGCTGCCGAGCTGCACGGCACTTATCCTTCGATATCCACCTCTGCCGGAGTCACCGGCCAGGACTCCAGCATGATTCGCATAAACGAGCTGCAACTACCTCTCGATCACCCCGCCGATGCCCTGCGCCCAGCCATCGTTAGACGCTTGAAAATAACCGATGCCCAGCTGCTGGATTTCACGGTGTTCAAGCGCAGCTACGATGCGCGCAAGAAGAACAGCGAAATCACCTTCGTTTACATCATCGACGTCACGCTGGATAACGAAGCCTCGGTGCTCGAACGCTTTGCCGATGACCGTAACGTTCGCACCGCCCCCGATACCGGCTATTACCCTGTTGCCAAAGCGCCTGACGACCTGACTGAACGCCCGCTGATCATCGGCTTTGGTCCTTGCGGCCTGTTTGCCGCGCTGACGCTGGCACAAATGGGCTTCAAACCAATCGTACTGGAGCGCGGCCGGGATGTGCGCTCCCGCACCAAGGACACCTGGGCGTTGTGGCGCAATAAAGTGTTGTCGCCGGAATCCAACGTACAGTTTGGTGAAGGCGGTGCCGGCCTGTTCTCCGACGGAAAACTGTACAGCCAGATCAAAGACCCCAAATTCTATGGCCGCAAGGTCATGCATGAATTCGTCCGCGCCGGTGCACCGGAGGAGATCATGTTTGTCAGCAAGCCGCATATTGGCACCTTCCGCCTGACCGGCGTGGTAGCCAGCATGCGCGAAGAGATCAGGGCGCTAGGCGGCGAGGTCCGGTTCGATAGCCGCGTGGAAGACTTCCTAATCGACGACGGACGCATTGAAGGCGTCAAATTGACCAACGGCGAAGAGCTGCGCAGCCGCTATGTTGTTCTGGCGCTGGGCCACAGCGCGCGCGATACCTTCCGCAAGCTTTACGAGCGCGGCGTCTATGTAGAGGCCAAACCCTTTGCCGTGGGCTTTCGTGTCGAGCACCCGCAATCGCTGATCGACAAGGCGCGACTCGGCAAATATGCCGGCCACCCTGAGCTCGGCGCCGCGGATTACAAATTGGTGCACCATGCCAAGAACGGGCGTGCAGTTTACAGCTTCTGCATGTGCCCCGGCGGCATGGTGGTCGCGGCCACCTCCGAGCCTGGCCGCGTGGTCACCAACGGAATGAGCCAATACTCGCGCAACGAGCGTAATGCTAACGCCGGTATCGTGGTCGGCATCCACCCGGAGCAGGACTTCCCCGGCAGCCCTCTGGCGGGTGTGGAGTTGCAAGAGCAGCTTGAATCTCGCGCCTATGAACTCGGCGGCAGTGACTACTGTGCGCCCGGTCAGCTGGTGGGCGATTTTATCCGCGGTAAAGCCTCAAGCAGCCTCGGCGCGGTGAACCCCTCGTACCAGCCCGGCGTGCTGCTCGGCGATTTGGCACAGGCGCTGCCTGCCTACGCGATTGATGCCATTCGGGAGGCTTTGCCTGCTTTTGGCAAACAGATTCGCGGCTTCGACCGCCACGATGCGGTCCTCACCGGGATCGAAACCCGTACCTCTTCACCGGTGCGTATCAAGCGCGACAACCTCTCGCTGCAAAGCCTTAACACGCGCGGCCTATACCCCGCAGGTGAAGGCGCAGGCTACGCCGGCGGCATTCTCTCGGCCGGAGTAGACGGTATCAAGGTTGCTGAGGCACTGGCCACGGCAATGTTGGCGGATTTAAAGAGCGAGTAATGCCAGCAAGGCCATTTAGCCTTTTATCTATCCGGCGAAGATCAAAGATGCCCTTCGCCGGTCTGCCGGTAAGGTGGCAAGACTGGCGCATTTTCAGGTACCGGTTGCGCTTTTAACTCAGCTATCAAAGCCTTCATCTCAGCAATTTCCCGCACTTGCGCTTTTATGATGCCGTCGGCCAACTCGCGCACGCGCGGGTCGCGAATACGGGCACGCTCGCTGGTCATGATCGCAATGGAATGGTGTGGAATCATCGCGCTCATATAACTCACATCATCAACCGTCTGCTGGCTGCGCACCAACCAAAGAGACCCCGCAAAAACAAGCACCGATACGCCCAGGATCGCGCTATTCAGTAGCTTGTTCGCGTACATCTTCCACATGAACGCCATCATCACCACAGCCATGGTGGCCCCCATCAGCAAGGCCATCCAGGCTCGCGTCTGACTGAAGGTCGCGTGTTCCACAGCGTAAGTATTGAGATACATCAAACCGAACATCACGATGGTTGACGTGGCTATCATGCTGAAAAACATTCGGTAAGACATACTTCCTCCTATCAGATGGTTTTTACCAACATCCAGATGGCCATGCCGACCATCATCAAGTTTTCGGTAAGCGAAATAAAACCAAGTGGCACATTGCTGTCGCCGCCTACACAGGCGCATTTAAGTTCGCGCTTATCAACATAAACCGCTTTGAACACCGATACAGCGCCAATGGTGCCTATGATCATCGCCAGCGGGATGGCCAGCCAAAGGAACGCCCCGGCGATCATCAATATGCCGGCAAGCGCCTCACCGAAGGGGTACAAATAGGCATACCGAACCCAGCGTTTCGCCAACAGGTCGTACCCTAGAAACATATTCGAGAAGCTTTCCAGGTCACGCAACTTGAGTATCGCCAGCACGCACATGGAAATGGCAACAAACCACTCCAGGGCGCGCACCGTAAATAGGGTGTCAAAAGCCGCCCAAGCAAACCCCAACGCGATGAGCGCAGCCGTGGCAAAAACCGCAATAACCGGCTGATAGGTAACTTCATCCGGGTCCTTTACCGACTTGCCAAAATAGCGGCGCAAGTCGTCATAACCACCTACGCGCTGGTTATCGATAAAGGTCTGCGGCGTGGTGTCAACATCGTGCTTGTGCTTGAAAGCATCGGTTTCTTCCCGCGTTGTCAGCCAGTGATCTTCTACCTGGTAGCCTTCACGCTTGAGCAGATCCCGGGATTTCAGCCCAAAGGGGCAGATATGGTCTTTCATCACCATGCGATAGAGTTGTGCGTCGCGTTGTTGATCCGTCATAACCTCACCTCGCTTTGTCAGTTACCAAAACTGCAGTTACCGCTGCCGATATCAGCCGAACGGCTAACAGGAGCATCACTGGTCAATCAATACGCCGGTGGAAGCGCCCCTTGGTTATTCCGACCCGCTGTGCCCTTGCCCTGTTCCGCTGCCAGCTAGAGCATCAAGCGCACGCCAACCACCGCAAACCAGGCTTGATCAGACTCCCCATGCTCTGCGGCAAAATCCGCAGTGCGCCCAAAGCTGCGCTCATAGACCACGCCAACATAAGGCGACACGCTGCGATCAATCAGGTCGTAGCTTAAGCGTAGGCCCAGCTCCATGCTGCTCAGCCCGGCACCCACGCCAATCTCTTCATCATCCGAAAAGGCCGCGTCGAGCTCAGCGGAGGGCGTTAATATCAGACGATTGCTCAGCAGGATTTCATATTCGGCATCCAGATCTATAGACACATCGCCCCGATCGCTGACATACAGGTTGCTGTCTAACTCAAACCAATAGGGCGCCAGACCAGCCAACCCAACAAAAGCGTACTGCCGATTCTGCCCGTCAGGCGTGTCGAAGCGCAGCCCAGCTTTGGCATCAAAGAAGGTGGTGACCGGAACCTGCAATGCCAGCTGATTTTCCAGCGTCTCGTAAACCTCTTCCTGGAAGTCATACTCCCCTTCGGTGATCCAGCGCAGCTTGAGATCATCGGTGCCGTAAAAGGCATCGGCACTCCAGTAACCCAGCTCCTCGCCGCGATCACCCGCGCGGTACTCCAACTCCTCGACCTGCACGCCATAGAAATAGCCGCTGTGCATCGAATGCTTCATTTGCGCTTCCATCGCCTGCAAGGGCAAGGCTGGCAGCAAGCCGGTTGCCAGCGCAAAAATTACTTTTCTCATTGCGCACCTCCTGCTGCTGTGGCCGGTCCACCTTCTACAATCACGGTGCGAAACATGCCCGCCGCCGCGTGGTAAGACAGGTGGCAGTGGAACGCCCATTTACCCGGTGCATCCACTTCGGTCTCCATGTATACGGTGGTGCCCGGCGCCACGCTGATCACATGCTTGACCGGGTTCCACTTATCCGCACCCACGTCCAGAATCGACCACATGCCGTGCAGGTGCATGGGGTGAGTCATCATGGTTTCGTTGACGAATTTGAAGCGCACCCGCTCGCCATACTGCAACCGAATGGGCTCAGCATCCGACTCCTTCACGCCGTTGATCGACCAGATATAGCGCTCCATATTGCCCGTTAGGCGCAGTTCGATTTCGCGGGTGGGTTCACGGTCGGCGTATAAGGGTTTTTGTGCCCGCAGGTCTGCGTACGACAGAAACTTACCCTCGTTGTAGGCACTCGGAATCAGGCCGCTGCCAGCGACATAGAAGGGGTCGGCAGGCAGCGCCGATTCGCCCATCGCCATCTTGGAGTGATCCATCCCAGCCATACCTGACATGTCCATCTTCGAATGATCCATGCCCTGCATACCTGACATATCCATCTTCGAGTGGTCCATGCCCTGCATATCCGACATATCCATCTTCGAGTGGTCCATGCCACTCATGTTGCCGTGGTCCATGCCCATATCAGCCATGGTTAGCATTGGCGCGGGGCGTAGCGCCGGTATTGCGCCTTGCATCCCCGCTCTCGGCGCCAAGGTGCCGCGCGCATACCCGGAACGCCCCATCGACTCGGCAAACAAGGTGTAAGCTTTGTCGTCCTTGGGCTGCACTATGACGTCATAGGTTTCCGCGACACCAATGCGCAACTCATCAACCTGCACTGGCTGCACGTTATTGCCATCGGCTTGCACCACCGTCATTTTCAAGCCCGGGAGCCGCACATCGAAGTAGGTCATGGCGGATGAGTTGATTAGCCGCAGCCGCACTCGCTCACCAGGATTGAACACCCCAGTCCAATTCTGCTCCGGTCCTTTGCCGTTTATCAGACCGGTAAAGCCCTGCACATCTTCCACATCAGCAGCCATCATGCGCATCTGCCCCCACATCAGCCGGTCATCCAGCGTCGCGGCAACACCATCACGCTTGCTGTCGGCCCAAAAACTGGCGACAGTCTGCTGCTGGCGATTGTAATAATCAGGCATCATCTTCAAATTGCGCATGATGCGATCGCCCGAATGCGGATGCTTGTCGGTGAGTTGCACCACGTAGTCGCGGTCATACCGATAAGGTTCGCGCCCCTGCGGCTCGATGACGATGGCGCCGTAGGCCCCATCCGGCTCCTGAAATCCGGAGTGACTGTGGAACCAGTAGGTCCCGGATTGCTTGATCGGAAAGCGATAAACAAAAGTTTCACCCGGCGCAATACCGGCATAGCTGATACCCGGCACGCCATCCATTTGAAACGGCAGAACCAGACCGTGCCAGTGAATCGAGGTCATCTCGTCCAGGTTATTGGTTACTTTGATGACGACGTCTTCGCCCTCTTTAAACCGCAACACTGGCCCCGGCGAGGCGCCGTTGTAACCGATGCCCTGTTTTTGGAAGCTGCCGACATCGATCATCACCCGATCAACCGTCAGCGCGTATTCACCACCCAGCGCCATCATCGGCGCCAGTAACACCAGTAGCAGCATCTGCCGCATCGCATTCATATACATCCGCATCTACACCTCAGGTATTGGTCGCACCAGCTGATCCACCCCATCTGCTCACTGCACGCTAATCTCACCCTGCATGCCCGCTTGATAGTGGCCTGGCACATTGCAGGCAAACTGCAGATTGGCCGTTTTAGCGAAAGTCCAGATGATCTCGCCCTGTTCACCGGGTTCCAGCAGCACACTGTTCGGATCGTCATGCTTCATGGTCTGACCATTGCCCATATCCATCTCCATCATGCTGCGATCCAGCTTGTCGCCTTTCAGCACACCGTGCTGCACCATCATCAGCATGTCGGCCTGATGCCCTTCGTGCATCGCCGCAGTACCAATATTGAACTCGTGTACCAAGCCGCCCTGATTGGTAATCTCAAACCGCACCGTTTCTCCGTCGCTGACGCTGAGGTTTTCCGGTTCGAAGTAGTTATCGTGCATGCTGACCTCAATAGTCCGCGTCACTTCGGAGGCTTTGCCCGGCTGGCCCATGGGCGCCGCAGCAGCGTGCTGATCGTGACCCGCAGAGGCCTCTACGCCAGAAACAACAACCAATGCCAACAGTCCTGCGCCAGCCGATAATAAAATCTTCTTCATAACGTCCCGCCCCTGCTTCACAAGCGAATGCACACGACTCCGAGCACTCACAAAAAATCGGTTTGAATTGACAACCACCCTGGTGGCCGATGCACTCTCACTGCCAGCTAACCAGTGATTAGGCGCTCAGCATGTCGCGCGAAACTGAATCCTGACTGAACACACCTGAAAAAAGAGGCATCCCATGCGGCTGCTGTTGGTAGAAGATGATCCCTTGCTGCAAAGCAGCTTGCGCCAGAGCCTGGAACAAGCTGGCTTCGCGGTAGACGCCAGCGACTCGGCCAGCACAGCAGCGCAGCTGGGGTTGCAGGAAAGCTATCGAGTAGCGGTGGTGGATATTGGCTTGCCCGATGGCAATGGGCTGGAGGTCATGCAGCAATGGCGGCAGGCCGGCTGTGAGATGCCAGTGCTGCTACTGACTGCCCGCGACAGCTGGCAGGACAAGGTCAACGGATTAAAAGCCGGAGCCGATGACTACCTGGCAAAGCCGTTCCACTGGGAAGAGCTACTGGCTCGGTTGCACGCACTGATCAGACGCAGCGAAGGGCGGACCTCCAGCACCATTGAGACCGGCCGTTATCGCCTCGACGAAGAGCGTCAGCGGGTGTGCACCCCCGATGGCCAATGGCACGGGCTGACCGGCACGGAATTCCGGTTGCTACGCTGTTTCATGAGCCGCCCCAACCGGCTGTTTTCCAAGGAAGAGCTACTGGAGCAGCTCTACAACCTCGAAGCCGAGCCCAGTTTGAATACCATAGAAGCCTACATCCGCCGGCTGCGATTGTTGATTGGCCGCAATGCAATTCAAACCCAGCGAGGCCAAGGCTATGTCTTTACTGCCCAAGAGTAAGCCGGGCCGCTCGATTCGCACCACGCTGCTGTGCTGGCTGCTGCCGTTCGCCGCCATCTTCATGGGCGTCGCTTGGGTTCTGCACGGGGTAATACTGGAGCGCATGACCCGCGACTTCGTAAAAGACCGCCTGTACCAGGAAGCCGCCTTTATCGAACAGAATCTACGCGTCACGCCTGCCGGCGAGGGCAATCAAATCGCCTTCCAACACGATTCCTTTAACGCGGCGTCCCACCACGTTTATGCGGTAAGCCTGGCTGGCCGCGAGCTATTCTCACACCCGGACTGGAGCGCCCAATTGCAACCTTGGCTGACCCAATCTGAAACGGGCCTGCTGACCTTGAGTACGCAGCTGCCAGGCCAGTCGGCCCCCAGTCACTTCCTCGCCTACCGCGCTACCTCGTCGGTAGAAGGCCAACCGCTGATCATCGTGGTGGCTGAGGATTACAGCGTGCTCAAGGCCGGCGAACAAGAACTCCACCTTTGGACCGCCCTGGTCGCCGTCGCTCTGCTATTGTTGTTGATCGGCATGATCTGGCTAGCAGTGCATTTGTCTCTGCGCCCCACCACTCAGTTGCGCCACCAGTTGCAACAGCTGCGCCAGGGCGGACGATCACGGCTCGACGAAGCCGTCCCAGCAGAGTTTCAGCGACTCACGCAACAGCTCAACCAATTGCTCGATACGCTGGACCAGCGCCTCGAGCGCTCCCGGCAAACCAATGCCAACCTCTCACACAGCGTTAAAACCCCCATTGCAGCCATCACCCAGATGCTGAGTAACACCCAACAACCCATCGATGGCGCGATGCGCACGCAGATAACCAGCAAGCTGGCGGAAATCAACCTTCAGCTCGATACCTCCATGCGAAGCGCCCAAGCCGCTGGCCCTCAAGCAGGTAAAAACGCTAACCCCGTAGTTCAGGCGCGCGACATGCTTTGGATGCTCGGACGCTTGTATGCCGACAAACGCTTTGAGCTCGACATCCAAATAGACGAGTACCAGCTGTGGCCGATCGAGGAGCAGGATCTGAATGAGTTACTGGGCAACCTGATCGACAATGCCGGCAAGTGGGCGCGCTCGCAGGTCCTGGTGTGCTTGCAACAGGATGCACAGGCGTTCGAAATCCAGGTCGCGGATGATGGTATTGGCGTCGCGGAAGAACAACTCGAGCAGCTCGGCACACGCGGGCTTCGCCTGGATCAGCAAGTGCCCGGTCATGGCCTTGGTTTAGCCATAGTGAGAGAAACCGTAGCGCGCTATGACGGCACGCTGAGGTTTGCGGCCAGCGCTCAGGGGGGCTTACTAGCATGCGTTCGCTTGCCCCGCCAATACTGATCTACAGACACAAACAAAGAGGGCGCCCGATGGGCGCCCTCTTTGTTGTTTCCGGTATTGCCAGTCAGCTTACTTCTTGCTGCTGGTGAATTCCGGATAGGCTTCCATACCGCACTCGGAGATATCGACGCCTTCGTACTCTTCTTCTTCACTAACGCGCAGGCCCATCACCAGTTTGATGATGCTCCATACGATCAAGCTAGAGATGAATACCCAGAGGAAGATAACTACGATGCCCAGCAGCTGCGCTTTCAGAGAAGCGTCGCCGTTGGTCAGGCATACAGCCAGCAGACCCCAGATACCGACCACACCGTGAACGGAGATGGCGCCGACCGGATCATCGATCTTTAGCTTGTCCAGACCCAGTACCGCGAAGACGACAATCACACCGCCCACCGCACCGATCAGAGTAGCTTGCAGACCACCAGGAGTCAGCGGCTCAGCTGTAATGGCAACCAGACCAGCCAGCGCGCCGTTCAGAGCCATGGTCAGATCAGCCTTACCAAACAGGATACGAGCAACCAACAGACCTGCAATCAGACCACCGGCAGCCGCCGCGTTAGTGTTCAGGAAGATCTGAGCAACCGCGTTGGCGTCAGCAATGTTGGAAATAACCAACTGCGAACCGCCGTTGAAGCCGAACCAGCCCAACCAAAGGATGAACATACCCAGGGTAGCCATCGGCAGGTTAGAACCGGGGATGGCACTGATCTGACCATTAGGACCGTACTTGCCTTTACGAGCACCCAGCAGCAGTACACCAGCCAGTGCAGCGGTAGCACCTGTCAGGTGGACCACACCAGAACCGGCGAAGTCGAGGAAGCCAGCCGCGTTCAGGAAGCCACCGCCCCATTTCCAGAAGCCCTGGATTGGGTAGATGAAGCCCGTCATGACGACGGCGAAGATCAGGAATGCGAACAGCTTCATGCGCTCGGCTACCGCACCCGAAACGATCGACATAGCTGTAGCGACGAAGACCACCTGGAAGAAGAAGTCGGATGCAACCGAATAGTAAGGTGCATCATCGCCGCCGGCGAGTACGTCTTCAACCGAGTTTTCTGGCCCGATCAGTACGCCAAAGCTCGGGAAAATGCCGCCTTCCGGACTGGAGTACATGATGTGGTAACCAATCAACAGGTACATGGTGCACGCAATAGCGTACAGGGCCACGTTCTTGGTGAGGATTTCGGTGGTGTTCTTGGCGCGGACCAAGCCGGCTTCGAGCATGGCGAAACCTGCCGCCATCCACATAACCAGCGCGCCGCAAATCAGAAAGTAGAACGTATCAAGTGCGTACTTGAGTTGTACGATATCTTCCATTTTTCAAGCCCCCCATATAGGCTTTTTTACTGCATTCGGTGAAAGAGCGTGCCTTAAATGGCGTCGGTGTCGGTTTCGCCGGTACGGATGCGGATAGCCTGTTCGAGGTTCACCACAAAGATTTTGCCATCGCCGATCTTGCCGGTGTTGGCCGCTTTAGTGATGGATTCGATCACGCGATCAAGCATGTCGTCGCCGATGGCTACGTCAATTTTTACCTTAGGCAGGAAGTCCACAACGTACTCCGCACCGCGGTATAGCTCGGTATGACCTTTCTGCCGGCCAAAACCTTTGACCTCAGTCACAGTGATGCCCTGCACACCGATCTCGGATAGCGCTTCACGCACATCATCCAGTTTGAAAGGCTTGATTACCGCCGTTACTAGTTTCATTTTGATACTCCCGTGGAAATGTACTGCCCTGGGGGACAGGACAAGTCTATGCCGAGTTAGAGGCTTTTAGAAACGGACAATACAAAAGTGCTGCCGCAGTAGTCAGAATCACCGGCAAAGCCGGCACATTCATCCGAGCTCATATATGTTTCGGCATATGGCAAGTCCGTGGCGCTCAGAGCGATGGCCGATTTAGCCAGGGTCAAACGCTTCATTGTTATGCTCCTGATGTGATCAACACTGTTCTGGCTGCGATTTGGTGTTGCGCCCTGCAATAGGACTGCACACCGCCTTCAGCTACAGCACACATTGCAGAAAACCTGCCAATTTTGTTTTCTTCTTAAAAATCAATGATATGAAAAATATCGTACAACAAACAACCAGCCTTCACGCCCTCTCTTGCACCAGTGTAGTGCACGCCTGTGGGGCGCGCGCGCATTCGGCGCACGATCAGGGAGCGCGTTTCGGTCTGCCTGCACTCAGTGCTACACTGCGGTGCTAGCAAGGGCATATGCCCAACCAACACTAATCATCGCCGCAGGTATCCGGGATGCTGCATAAACTTGTAATAGACGCCGTCAGCAGCCAAGCAAGCAAGCTGCTAATGAGCGAAAAGGGGCTGCCAGCCCCCGACGTCGAAAAGCATCTCAAAGCCATGCTACAAAGCGCTTTGAGCAAGTTAGACGTGGTCAGCCGCGATGAATTTGAGACCCAACAGGTCGTGCTCATGCGTACCCGTGAGCGCCTGGAGGCATTGGAGGCGCGCGTCGCGGCCTTCGAAAACTCGAGCTCCGAACACCCCGATAAATAACCTTACCTACGCCTGAGCCCGGCTGTATCAGGCACCAGATTTAATGATCAAGGAGTGATCATGTCACTGGCGATAGTCCACAGCCGCGCCCGCCTGGGCATCCAGGCTCCTCCGGTTAGCGTTGAAGTGCATCTTGCCAACGGCATGCCTAGCCTGACCTTGGTTGGCCTGCCCGAGACGGCCGTACGCGAGAGTAAAGATCGCGTGCGCAGCGCTCTACAGAATGCTCAGCTGGATTTTCCGAGCCTCAAGCGCATCACTATTAATCTCGCACCCGCCGATTTACCCAAGGAAGGCGGCCGATTCGATCTTGCCATCGCATTGGGGTTGTTAGCGGCCAGCGGACAAATACCCCCTGAACGGCTCGCGGACTGTGAATGCATTGGCGAGCTGGCGCTATCCGGTGAGCTGCGTCCGGTACAGGGTGTATTACCCGTTGCCTTAGCCTGCCGCGACGCCGGGCGCACACTCATACTGCCGCGCGCCAATGCCGCCGAAGCAGCATTGGTCAATGGCGTAGAGCTGATTGCTGCAGATCACCTTTTGGCCCTTTGTGAGCATTTGCGCAACGGGCAGCCGCTGCCGCCACTGAGCCCGGCCCCCCCACCCACGCCCGTTAAAGTCGCCGAGCTGGCTGAGGTGCAGGACCAACAACAGGCCAAGCGGGCGCTTATTGTTGCCGCGAGCGGCGGCCATAACCTGTTGCTATTTGGCCCACCCGGCACCGGCAAGACCCTACTCGCCAGCCGTCTGCCTGGCATACTACCGCCTCTCTTGGAACAGGAAGCCTTAGAAGTAGCAGCCATTCAATCGGTGTGTGATCGCACGCCACTGACCTGTTGGCCGACGCGCCCTTTTCGCGCGCCCCATCATGGTGCATCAGCGGCCGCATTGGTTGGCGGCGGCAGCCAACCGCGTCCCGGCGAGATAAGTCAGGCGCACAACGGCGTACTGTTTCTTGATGAACTGCCCGAGTTCGACCGCAAGGTGCTGGAGATGCTGCGTGAGCCAATGGAGTCAGGCTGCATTCATATCGCCCGCGCCCGTGAACAACTAACCTTCCCTGCCCGCTTTCAACTCATCGCCGCAATGAACCCATGCCCATGCGGCTTTCAAGGCGACCCCAGCGGGCGATGCCGCTGCACACCTGAACAAGTGCAACGCTATCGCAGCAAGTTATCTGGGCCGCTGCTGGATCGCATAGATCTGCATTTAGCGATGCACAACGAGCCGTTTTCGCTCAGCGCCGAACACACCTTGGCGGAGCCCAATAGCGCCACAGCTGCGGCGCAGGTATTGAGCGCACGACAACGTCAAGCCGAGCGGCAGCAAGGTCTCAATGCCCACCTGGGTATGGATGGCTTGCGCGATTTTTGCGCACTGGTAACTGAGGATGCCCGCTGGCTGGAGCAAGCCAGTGTAAGGCTGGGGCTGTCGCGGCGTGCCAGCCACCGCACACTCAAGGTAGCGCGTAGCATCGCCGACTTGGCCGGTGTCGCGCAGATTGCGCGTGCTCACTTGGCAGAAGCGTTGCAATACCGGCAACTGGATCGGCAACCCGGCGGTGGCTAAACAGGGGCTCTGCTAAAGCGCTCGGCCTGCATTAGTAACAGTTCCGGATAAACGGAGCTGGCGCTCTACGCGATGTGCACTATATTAAATCGCAGCGGGGCGGCGTCGGTTTTGAATAGCATGGCGCCAGCAAAGTCGATAGTCGCCTCGCTATTCACCTTCCAACACCCTCTACCTCTCAACTGAATAGCGAAGACACCTTGTCGTCGGCATTCTGTGCTTCGGTGCGGCCCATGCTGTAAGCGTCCATGAAGTAGCACAGCTCATCAAAGGCCAAGGCCGGGCTGATGAAGTAACCTTGCACCTGCTCACAGCCCAGACCCCGCAAAACCTCCAACTGTTCGCGATGCTCTACGCCCTCTGCGACAACCTCCAGCCCAAGGCTATGCCCCATATCAATCATGGCCCCGACCAATTGCCGGTCCGCCGTGCGTTCGGCAATGCCTTTGACGAAGCTGCGGTCAATCTTCAACAGATTGATCGGCAAGCTGTGCAGGTGCACAAAAGATGAGAAGCCGGTGCCAAAATCATCCAGCGAGAAGCGCACGCCCAGTCCGGTCATCCCGTCCATGGTCATCAGCACCTGTTCGGGCTGCTGCATTACTGCCGTTTCGGTCAGCTCGAACTCTAACCAATGCGGGTCGATACCAGTGCGTTCAAGCAAGCGCTGGACAGTCGATAGCAAACGGCTGTCCTGAAACTGACGGAACGACATGTTCACTGCGACATGCACAGGCGGCGTGCCCATCTTCTGCAGCCGCGCCAAGTCCTGACAGGCCCGGGCGATAACCCAGTACCCCATCGGGACAATCAAACCGGTATCTTCCGCCAGTGGAATAAACTCGTTCGGCCCCAGCAGCCCGCGCTCCGGATGGCGCCAGCGGATCAAACCCTCGAGCCCCACGATGTTGCCAGTGCTCAATTCCACACGGGGCTGATAATGCAGCTCAAACTCGTTGCGTCGTAAAGCCTGGCGCAGAGAAGACTCAAACTCAATCAGGCTGTTGGCTTGGAGGTTGATGCGCTCATCGTAAAAATGGAAATTGCAACCACGCTGCCCCTTCGCCTGCAGCATGGCCAAATTGGAGTGCAATAACAGACTGTCTACTGTTTGTCCGCCTTCGGGGTAAGTCGCGATGCCAATACTGCAGCCCAACAATAGGCCCTCACGATTGACTGTAAAAGGCTCAGCCATTTCGTTAGTCACCTTTTGCGCGACCTGCAGCAAATTACTGGCAGTGGTGTAATCCTCGATCACCAGCGCAAACTCATCGCTGCCCATACGGCCGATGGTGTCGGTATTGCGCAGCACACTGCGCAGACGGGTAACCACCTCACAAATGATGGTATCGCCAGCGCTGTGGCCAAGGGTGTCGTTCACATGGCGGAAGTTGTCGAGGTCGATGAAGAGCACGGCGAGAGGCTGATTAGTGCGCAGCGCGCGGCGCATGCCCTGCTTGAGCCGATCCTGAAACATTTGCCGATTGCAGGTTCCGGTCAACGCATCAAAATTACCGGCGTGCGCCAAGGCAGAGCGCAACTTGTGGCGCTCGATCGCATACTGAAAACAACGGATGACTTCACTGCTACTGGACTGATCCCAAAGAACATCGTGGAGAGCGCTTCCAACACCGTTGAAATCCGGCTCAGTCGATAGATGAATCACCGGCACACCACAATCAGCCAACAGCGCAAGATTTTCTGCGCGGGCAATGACTGCCTGCACCTCGCCGCGATTGATCTGCGTCTGCAACTCGTGCCAACTTTCCTGTCGCTCAAGCATAAAAATACTGCTTTTTACGGCAGATAGCCGATGACACAGCCGCACAAAGGCACCGTGATCGGTATCAAGTAGCACAATTCGCTGCGTTGGACTCTCAGCGCTCAACTAGCGATCCCCCAAGGATCAGGACAATATCCGAATCAATTGGTACCGACTCCCAGCGTCAGCACCCTCTCAACCCACTGCTATCTATATGATTTACTTCGGGTCTTGCTTGCACAGGGCAACTACACAGGCCCTCACGCAAATGATTCAGAACACCCCAAAAAATAAGTTTCTTTTAAATTTAGTTATATACAACGCTTTTATGAAGTCAGTTATAGCGAAAATCCAGCCATTAACCAAGCCTAGTGTTTGGCTATTACACGGTCAGTTGAGCAAAAACTGCTATTATTGCCCACCCCCACCGCAGGAGAAGCCGACCAGTGGCAAGCCTCAATCCCCGTCAACAAGAAGCCGTCGAGTACATCAGCGGTCCACTGCTGGTATTGGCTGGCGCGGGTAGCGGCAAAACCAGCGTCATTACGCGCAAGATCGCCTATTTGGTCAAAGAGTGTGGCATTCGTGCGCAGCACATTATTGCCGTGACCTTTACCAATAAAGCCGCGCGCGAAATGAAATCCCGCGTTAGCCAGTTGATCAAAGGCCCGGATGCACGCGGCCTGACGGTATCTACCTTTCATAACCTGGGCCTGAATATCATCCGCAAGGAACATCAACGGTTGGGTTACAAGCCGGGGTTCTCGATCTTCGATCAGCAGGATGCTTTAGCGTTGATCACGGATTTGATGCGCCGCGACTATGGCGCCGACGACGGCATCGACGGAATTCAAGGGAAAATCTCCTCTTGGAAGAACGATCTCATCCTGCCGGACGAAGCCTTGGCGCTAGCCAAAACGCCGCAAGATCAGACCGCTGCCAGCGTTTACATCCACTATCAACGCACACTCAAGGCCTATAACGCGGTCGACTTTGACGACCTCATTCTGATTCCGGTGATGCTGTTTCGCGACAACCCCGACATACTGGAAAAATGGCAGTTTCGCATCCGTTACATGCTAGTCGACGAGTATCAAGACACTAACGCCAGCCAGTATCTATTGGTCAAGATGCTGGTCGGGACGCAAGCGCGCTTTACCGTGGTGGGCGATGACGACCAATCAATTTACGCCTGGCGTGGCGCGCGGCCAGAAAACCTCGCACAGCTTAAAGAAGATTTTCCGGCCCTCAAGGTAGTGATGCTGGAGCAGAACTACCGCTCCACCAGCCGCATTCTGCGCGCGGCCAATACCTTGATTGCCAATAACCCGCACGTGTTCGAGAAAAAGCTCTGGAGCGAACTGGGCTATGGCGACCCGCTACGCGTGATTCGCTGCCGCAATGAAGAAGCCGAAGCCGAGCGTGTGGCGGTGGAGATTCAGAACCAGCATTTACAACATAAGCGCGCCTGGCGTGACTTCGCCGTGCTCTATCGCGGCAACCACCAGGCAAGATTGATCGAGCTTAAACTGCAACATCACCAGGTGCCTTATCACCTGTCCGGCGGCACCAGCTTCTTCGCCCGGCAGGAAGTGAAAGATCTAATGTCCTACTTCCGCTTGCTGGTCAATCAGGACGACGACAACGCCTTGCTGCGGGTCATCAACGTACCACGCCGCGAAATAGGCCCAGCCACCCTGGAAAAGCTCGGCACCTACGCCAACGAGCGGCAATGCAGCATGTACCAAGCCTGCACAGAGACCGGCCTGAGCGAACGCTTGGACGCCCGCTACGCCGAGAAGCTGCAGCGCTTTATCCACTGGATGGATGGCGTGCGGATGCAATGCAGCAAGGAAAACCCCATCGACGCGCTCCGCAAAATGGTGCTCGATTTGGACTATGAAAACTGGATTCGCCAGAACTGCTCCAGCGACGATATCGCCGCCAAGCGTATGGGTAATGTCTGGTTCCTGCTCGATGCGCTAAAGAGCATTCTCGAAAAGGACGAAAGTGGCAAAACCACCATCGAGGACGCCATCGCCAAATTGGTGCTACGCGACATGCTCGAACGCCAGGAAGAGGAAGAGGACAACGACCGCGTCCAGCTGATGACCCTGCACGCCTCCAAGGGCCTCGAATATCCGCATGTATTCATCACCGGCATGGAAGAGGAAATTCTCCCGCACCGCTCCAGCATCGAAGCCGACAGCGTAGAAGAAGAGAGACGCCTGGCCTATGTTGGCATTACCCGCGCACGTAAAACGCTAACCTTCACCTTTGCCGCTAAGCGCCGCCAATTCGGTGAAATATTTGACTGCCTGCCCAGTCGCTTCCTCGCGGAAATCCCTTCCGAAGACCTGGAGTGGGAAGGCACTGACGAAGCGCCCGTCGAAGAAAAGCAGGCGCGTGGCAAAGCAGCTCTTTCTAATCTACGCGGCCTGCTCGGCCGCTGAACCAAGCTTTAACTTAAGCCCCAACGAAAAACGCCCCGCATATGCGGGGCGTTTTTTTGTACCGCCACTAAAAATCAGAGGCCGGACATATGATGGATCGCGTTCAGGATCTCTTCATCCGAGCAATCAGCGCAGGTGCCTTTCGGCGGCATTGCATTCAGGCCGGTAACTGCAGACTGAACCAACGCATCCATATCACCACCGTGCGAGTCCAGACGCGCCTGCCAAGCAGCGCTGTCGCCAGCTTTGGGAGCGCCCAATACGCCAGTCGAATGACAAGCAGTACAGAACGTGCCAAAAACAGCCTCACCCGTGCGCGGCTCGCCACCAGCAGCCGCGCCGCCGCCAGCCACTTCTTCAGCACAAGGATCGCCTACCAGACACACTTCACCGTAAGGCTTAAGGCGCTCCGCGATGGCCTCTTCGTTGGCCGTTGCAGCAAAGGCATTACCGGCAATTACTACCAGCATGGCCGCCGAGGCCAGCAAAATATTTTTCAAAGTCATCAGCTTATGCATCCTCATCATAGCTATAAGAGTCGTGCCCAAGTACGTTGCCTGGACAATGATCGCGAGTATACCGGGAAACCCCCAAGCGACAAAATAGCCAATGCCCAGAAGATACACCCGACAGTGCGGCCATTCACCGCACAAGCATGGACGCCGGAGATTTCAATGCGTATCATTGCGGCGCTGAAACCCGGCTCGCCACCGCATGGCTCCGCGCTTCACACCACGCACCAGTAGTTCAGCTGGATAGAGTACCGCCCTCCGAAGGCAGTACTCACCCTCTTGTGCCACGGTGCGGCTAAAGGTCAAAATGACCTCGTATTACCTATATGCACCCGTAGCTCAGCTGGATAGAGTACCGCCCTCCGAAGGCGGGGGTCACTGGTTCGAATCCAGTCGGGTGCACCATCTTGTTATAAAACAGCAACTTACACCTCTTCGAAATCACCAGAATCACACTTCGATCCCCGCCCCAATAAGCTAGCACTCAATTTCGAGTCAAGCAGCTGATGAATCCCATGACATCTAGCTCAAATTACGAGCAAACCCT
>TARA_R110000764_G_scaffold2954_1_pt1 | contig 18161 bp, 18 predicted proteins | sample TARA_R110000764 | Tara Oceans TARA_R110000764 (sample SAMEA4398111) | marine metagenome | biome: Polar Biome; feature: [SRF] surface water layer (ENVO:00010504); material: water (ENVO:00002006), including particulate matter (ENVO:01000060) such as... | depth 5 m | reverse complement strand
AATAATTGGTTTTTTTCACTAACAAATAGTGTATTTTATTAACAGCTTAGATAGAAGTCTTTTTTTAATTAATAATAAAGTATTACTAATCAGTAGTTTACTTTTATTTTAAAACTTGGCGCAGAACGTGAATAGTAAAAGCTAAGACAATTAAAGTAAATTTTTGAATGAGGAAGTAATTATGGGTGTTTTTTCAAGGTTCACAGATATCATTAACTCTAATATTAACAACTTATTAGACAAAGCAGAAGATCCTGCAAAAATGGTGCGCTTAATCATACAAGAAATGGAAGATACGCTAGTTGAAGTGCGTTCTTCATCAGCAAAAACATTAGCAGATAAGAAAGACTTAGCACGTCAAATTAACCGTTTTGAATCTGATGCAGCGCAATGGCAAGAGAAAGCCGAGTTAGCCTTAAGTAAAGATCGTGAAGACTTAGCGCGAGCAGCGTTAATGGAAAAGAAAAAAAGTGTTGAAAATGCAGGCGCATTGGCCGACGAGTTATCTCATGTAGATGGACATATTGCTAAACTACAAAGTGAAATTTCGCAGCTACAAGACAAACTAGCAGATGCTAAGTCTCGTCAAAAAGCGATTATTATGCGTGAAAAAACTGCTAGCTCACGTTTAAAAGTGAAAAAGAACATCGACAGTGAACGTGTTAATGATGCGTTGAGTCGCTTCGACCATTACGAACGTAAAATTGATGACATAGAAGCACAGGTTGAGTCTTACGATATGGGCAGCAAGTCATTAGCAGATGAAATTGCAGATTTGGCATCAGATGATAAAGTTGATGATGAATTAGCGCAATTGAAAGCTAAAATGAAATCAGAAGCTAAAACTAAATAAGTAGACGATACCTGCGCATGTCTTGTATTAGACAAAATTAAAGGAGAATTATTGTGGATGAGATTATCATCGCCCCAGTCATTATATTTATGGTCGTCGTAGCGCCTATTTGGTTAATACTACACTATCGAAGTAAACGCCAAATAAACCAGGGCTTCAGTGAAGAAGAGTATATTCAATTAACTGAGCTATCGGCACTTGCTGACAAAATGGCAGACAGAATTAAAACTCTTGAAGCTATTTTAGATGTTGAAACACCGGAGTGGAGAAATAAATTATGACCAGCAAATCCCGAGGTGAGTTATATAGAAATACGAGCCAAGGAAAGTTAGCTGGTGTCTGTGCAGGCATTGCCGATTACTTTGGTTGGGAATCATGGTTGGTACGCATACTGATCGTTTCAGGTGTATTGTTAGGTATGCAGTGGTTTGTGGTTATTTATATCGCTGCTTGGTTTATTTTAGATAAAAAGCCAGCTAATGTGGGTAATGCCCACAAAGGCAATTTTGCTCAAGGCAGCCAATACCAAACTAAAAAATCAGCAAGCTCGCAGCAATATGATGCTGATGATGATATTACCAATGAATCGATTAAAGTTAAGTCTCGTATTTGGCAAGCAGGGGAGCCGCCAAAACAAGCATTTCATGATATTAGACGCAAATTCCAAACCTTAGAGTTAGAATTGCAAGTCATAGAACGTTATGTAACTTCACCTGAATTTACCGTTTCTCGAGAAATTAATAAGTTATAAATTAAAGCGGCCTGGCCGCTTTTTTATTGTCAAAATATAAGTGATTAAATTAAACAAGTACTGTAAGAAAAGCGTAAAACCGCTATTATCAGGTTAAATAGCGTCTATTAAGATAATCTTCAAACAAACGTTTAAAGACGTTAACGAGATAAAAATTTTAGAAAAATACGTTAAAGTAATTGTGTAATTGAAAATATCACTTGTCATTTTAAAGTTCATCAGTAATTCTTATTCTCTTCAACATATTGAAAAACATAAAAGATAGTAATTAAGTATGGCACTTATTAATAAAGCGAAGTTAGAAAAGTTAAAACAAAAAGCTAGCGACATTGTTAATCGGTCTATCGATCAACATGTCACGCTTGCCGTAACAGGGCTTAGTCGCAGTGGTAAAACCGCTTTCATTACTTCATTAGTCAATCAGTTACTTAATGAAGGAAGTAATTCACAGCTAAGCTTTTTTAATGTTGTTCATCAAGGCCGATACATTGCTGCTAAGCGTGTACCACAAAAACATCTCCATATACCTAGGTTTGAATATGACGGTGCACTATCTGCATTATGTCAATCGCCACCCAAATGGCCGAAGCCAACGAATGGTATTAGTGAATTACGGTTGGCTGTTCGTTATCAACCGAAAGATTCAATTCTTAAATATGCTACAGAGTCAGCGACACTTTATATTGATATCACTGATTATCCGGGTGAATGGCTTCTCGACTTACCGATGTTATCGCTAACCTTCGAAGAATGGTCAAAACAAACGACTATGTTGCTTACACAGGCACCAAGAAGCGAGCACGCTCAAGATTTTTTGGATAAATTAGCCGAATTTGATCCTTTCGCCAGTGTTGATGAAGCGGTTTTAGCGCAACTATCAAAAGAGTACACCGATTTACTGTTACTTTTTCGTCATCAACTTGGTTTATCTGTTATTCAACCCGGACGGTTTATACTTCCGGGGGAGCTAGAAGATGCTCCTATTTTACAGTTTTTCCCTTACAGTGGCTTTGATGATATCGACAGTAATGAGTATCAAAATGCCAAGGACGATTGTTATATAGGTATGTTACGTGCAAGATTTATTGAATATAAAGAACGTGTAGTACGGAAGTTTTATAAAGAACATTTTGTTAATTTTGACCGACAAATTGTGCTTGCTGATTGCTTAACGCCACTAAACAAAGGTCCTGAAAGTTTTGCCGATTTGCAAAATGCTATAGCGATGATCATGGAAAGCTTTCAGTATGGTCAATCAAGTATATTCTCGCGCTTGTTTTCTCCTAAAATTGACCGTTTACTTTTTGCCGCGACAAAAGCGGATCATGTCACACCTGAACAACATGAAAACTTAGTGTCTTTATTGAATAAACTTGTTTTTCAAACTAAGCAAACACTGAGTTTTGATGCGATTAAAATGAAAACATTGGCTATTGCATCCGTTAAAGCAACTAAAGTGGGCAAAAGCCAATATCAAGGACAAACAATTCCTGTAATTAAAGGACGACAACTAAGTAATGACCAAACGATCACGCTATTTCCAGGTGCGGTCCCAGCGAGTATTCCAACGTTGGATTATTGGCAGAAGCAACCTTTCAATTATATTGCTTTTTCACCGATTGAGTCTGTTACTAGTGACGAGTGTTTACCGCATCTTCGCATGGATCAAATGTTGCAATTTTTGCTTGGGGATAAATTAAAATGATAGAAAATAAAGAAAAATACCAACAGCAAATTCTATTTGATAGTGTTGATGTTGATGACGGTCCCATTAAGGACAATACACCACAAATTATTGTTAACGAACAAGACTGGGTTTGCGACGAGCAAATAGAGAAAGTAGAAGACAATATAACTATCGAAACAGAAAAACCTAGCTGGCTATGGCGAACGATAGGACTTGTGTTTATTACATTAGTCGGGGTTGAGGCTGTACAGTTTTTTGTTAATGGTTTCAGTCAATCACCAATTATTGCCAGTTTATATGCCATATTATTATCAGGTTTATTACTTGTTTGTGGCCGAACTGTTTGGCGAGAATTTGCGGGCCTTAGACAGTTTAAATACCAAGAGAACCTTCAACAGCAGGCTCAAAGTATTTTCAAAAAAGACTCGAATGTCGATGCCAAAAGCTTATGTGATAAAATTTCAAAGCGCTTACCTAGTGATTTAGCTGAGTTTGATCATAGCTCGTGGCAAAAATTAAATCTTGAAGAGTATAGTGACGTAGAAATAATTCAGCTGTACGAGCGAAATGTATTATCTCAGGTAGATCAAAAAGCGTTAAAAGAAATTGCAAAATTTTCCTCTGAATCAGTAGTCTTGGTCGCACTAAGTCCCATTGCTATCATTGATATGCTTTTGATGTTGTGGCGAAATTTACGGTTGGTAAATAGAATTTCTGCGTTATATGGCTTGAAGTTGGGTTATTGGAGCCGCGTAAAACTCATTAAACAAGTTATTATCAATATGGCTTATGCTGGCGCAAGTGAGTTAGTTGCAGATTTAGGTGCTGATTTGTTAGGCGTAGAGCTATTAGGGAAATTATCAGCACGTATGGCTCAAGGTTTAGGCGCAGGTATGTTAACGGCGCGATTAGGACTTAAAGCTATGCATTTGTGTCGACCTATTCCTTTTTCTGATGATGCGCCAAAATTAGCGCATATACGTCAACAAGTTGTTAGCCAAGTGCAATCACTTGTCAATAAAAAATAATTTAACTATTGAAATTTAAAGCTATTTTTATATTTGTACATTTATATGTAACACAAATGTTACACATTTATTGTTCTGGTTAAAAAGTAGCCGCTTGCCAGGTAGTGCTTTTTCTACTGATGTTGCCTTACTATTGTGACAACTAAATTGTTTACATATCAAAATAAAATTAATTATAAATTTGATATGAATAAAGTAAGGTTAAAAAAATGGGGAAGGCAACTAAATACATTTCAAAAGTTGCAGATGAACATGGCAATATTGCATGGACAACGGCAGAAAATGAAATTTGGCATGCATTAATTACTCGTCAGCTTTCAACAGTAAAAGACACAGCTTGTGATGAGTTTAATGAAGGATTAACTAAGCTTAACCTACCACTTGATCGGATTCCACAATTAGGGGAAGTGAGTGAGGTTTTAAAAGCGACAACAGGATGGTGCTGTGAACCTGTACCAGCCTTAATCGGTTTTGGTGAATTTTTTAGATTATTATCTGAAAGAAAATTCCCAGTAGCTACATTTATTCGTTCACAAGAAGAGTTCGACTATTTACAAGAGCCCGATATATTTCATGAAATATATGGTCATTGTCCGTTGTTAACTAATGAGTCGTTTGCAAATTACACCCAAGCTTATGGCATGATGGGTTTAAATGCCTCGAAAGAAGACAGGGTGTTTTTAGCTCGACTTTATTGGTTTACTGTAGAGTTTGGCTTACTTAACACACCTAAAGGTTTACGCGTTTACGGTGGAGGGATTTTGTCTTCACCTAGTGAAACTGAATATGCCTTGAACGATAAGTCAGTGGAAAGAAAACCATTAGATGTTCTAGATGTACTTCGCACTCAATATCGCATTGATATTATGCAACCAGTTTATTTTATGCTGACAAAGGTTAGCGATTTAGACGATATACGTAAATTAGAAGTAGAAGATATTATGGAACTAGTAGAGCAAGCTAAACAAATTGGTCTGCATCCAGCTAAATTTGAATTAAAAGCAAGTTAAGGAATATTTATGAGTGGCGAATTATCAAATCAACAATGTGAAGCATGCCAAGTGGATGCTCCAAAAGTTAGCGACGATGAGTTAGCAAGCTTATTGTCTCAAATACCTGACTGGGTGCCTGAAGTAAACAATGGCGTAATGATGTTAGAGCGAGTTTATAAATTCAAAAACTATAAGTTAGCTTGGGCTTTTTCAAATAAAGTTTCTGAATTAGCAGAAAAAGAATTTCATCATCCGGCCATTTTATTAGAGTGGGGAAAAGTAAAAGTTACTTGGTGGACTCATGCTATTAAAGGGCTGCATAAGAATGACTTTATCTGTGCGGCTAAAACTGACCAACTTCTGTAATGTTTGCTTACAACAATAATACCAAGCCTCCTATCAATGGGGGCTTTTTTTTGTTGTAAAAATTAGTTTACAATAGCGCTATTAGATTTTGATGTTTGCTTGAGGTTAATAAATGCGTTTAGAAATTGGTTGCCATGACCGAGTAGGTATTGCGCAAAGTGTGTTGGCGATATTTGTTGAACGTGGGATTGACCTACGTGGTATCGAGCTTAAACAGCCGGGAAAAATTTTTATTAACATCCCTGATTTGGAGTTTTCAGAGTTACAAAGTTTTATGCCGCAATTACGTTTAATTGACGGAATTGTAGATGTTAAAACAACACCTTACATGCCGTCAGAGCGTGAACGAAATGAATTTGAAACCTTAGTTAAAACTTTCCCTGATCCTTTTATATCTGTTGATAACAAAGGGCAAATACGCGTGGTAAATAATATCGCGGCGCAAATAATGTGCGAATCGCTCGAACACATTATTGGAGAGCATGTTGGCCAGTGGCTAAAAGGGTTTAATTTCTCTCGCTGGCTTGATAGTGAAGAAGTGCTAGCTCAAACGCGCAGGGTTAAATTTCAAGACGACGATTTTGTTGCCGATATTATTCCTATTCACATTGCAGATGGCGATGAAAAGCAATTACTTGCTGGTGCAGTGATTATATTAAAATCTGAAGCTAGATTAGGTCAGCAAATTAGTGTTTTTAAAAAGGCTAATGAGAATGACTTTAACGGCATTCAGTCTAATAGTAGCTCTATGCGTAAATTGATTCGTGAAGCCAAGCGCATGGCCTTGCTTGACTCTTCAATGTTGATTGTTGGAGAAACTGGGACTGGCAAAGAGTTATTAGCTCGCGCTTGTCATGCTGCTAGTGACCGAACCGATAAACCTTTTATGACCTTGAGTTGTGCCGCATTACCTGACGACGCAGCAGAAACTGAATTATTTGGCTCAGGTGCTGCAGGGCAAGTAAATAGTAAACGTGGTATTTTTGAGTCAGCCGATGGTGGCACCATATTTTTTGATGAAGTAGGTGAAATGTCCGCCAAACTGCAAACAAAAGTGTTAAGGGTTATCCAAGATGGCACTTTTAGACGCATTGATGACGAAAAAGAAATTAAAGTTAATGTACGTATTATAGGTTCGACAAATCGCGATTTACTTAACATGGTGTCTCTTGGTGAATTCAGAGAAGATTTATATTATCGCTTAAATGTTTTAGGCCTTAATATTCCATCTTTACGAGAGCGACGTTCTGATATCGTGCCTTTAGCGGAACTTTTTGTAACTAAATTTGGTCAACGTATTGGTAAGACTCATATTTCATTCGATCCTGAGTGTTTGGAGTTTATTGAACACTACCCTTGGCCAGGTAATGTTAGGCAGCTTGAAAATGTGTTAATTCGGGCGGTATCTTTAATTGAAGGTAATATTATTATGACCTCACATTTACAGCTACCAGCATATACACGCGAACATGGTTATCTAGAGCAAGATTTTGAAGGCACATTAGATGCCGCTGTGAAAAATTTTGAAGCTGATTTACTGAGAAAGCTTTACCCGGCTTATCCTAGTACAAGACAATTAGCGAAAAAATTAGGACTGAGTCATACCGCGATTGCTAATAAGTTACGTGATTATGATATCAACAAAAAAACGGTAAAAATTTAACGTGATTCTGCCAATATTGTCTAGATTGATTATTGGCATTTCTCAAGGCTAATTGAGTATTATAAATGAAATTATATGGTTATTGGCGCTCTTCTGCCGCATATAGAGTTCGAATTGCAATGCATCTTAAAGGACTGGCGTTTGAATCAATTCCAGTACATTTAGTCAAAGATGGTGGAGAACAGCACAAGGCTGCCTATACTGATTTAAACCCAACGCATTTAGTACCAACGCTTGTTGATGAAGATGTTACGCTTCATCAGTCAATGGCAATTATTGAGTATTTAGATGATAAATTTCCATCGGTAAGTGTTTACCCAAAAGATATTGTAGCTAAAGCTAAGGTAAAGGCACTTTCACTTGATATAGCTTGTGAAATGCACCCAGTTAACAACCTAAGGGTGCAACAATATTTAGTAAAAAGTTTTTCGTTACAAGAAAGTGATAAGCTGACTTGGAGCCATCATTGGATGAATGTTGGCTTTGTTGCAGTTGAAAAGCAATTGGAACTGAATGCCGGGCGTTATTGCTTTGGTGATTTTATAACGATGGCTGATATTTGTTTAGTACCACAAGTATATAATGCTAATCGATTTAATCTTGATATGAGTGATTTTCCGAATATCTGCCGTGTTGTAGATAATTGTAATAAACATCCCGCATTTATTGCTTCACTTCCTGAGAATCAGGAAGATGCACAGAAATAAATAGGGTTATAATCAAGGGTATAACTTGGTAAATTCATTATTTATCATTCACTTTTTTCAATAAACAAGGGTTAATATGTCAATTCAACATACAGAACAAAAACAAACGCCTTGGGCTGTTATTGCGATAATTATAGCCGCGATTATCGCCTTTGTTATTTATTATTATGTTATTGCTGGCGACGATAGCAGTGCTATTGAAGTCGCTTCTCCAGTTGCTATTACTGCAGTTCAAGAGCCTGTTGAAATTATTGAAGCTGAGCCAGAGTTGCTTGAGCAAGACATTCTAACCGAGACAATTGAAGAAGATATCGTTGATATCGAACCTGAAATTAACTTACCTAAATTAGACGAAAGTGATAGCTGGTTTAGTACCAAATTACCTACCTTAACTTGGCGAAAAGAGTTACTTAAATTAGTGGTAACGGATGATATGATCCGTCGTTTCGTGGTATTTACTGATAACTTCAGTCAAGGTACTTTAGCTTATGAACACACACCATTAGTCATGCCAAACACTAAGTTTACAGCACTTGAACAAGAAACTGATCAAGGCACAAAATTGCAGTGGGATGAAAGTAGTGCTCGTCGCTTTAGTCTATATGTTGATCTTTTACGTTCAATGGATAGCGAAATGCTTGTGCAATGGTACATTGAGCTAAAACCACTTATTGACCAAGCATATGGAGAGTTAGGCTACCCTGATCAAGATTTTACTGACAAGCTGCATAACGCAATAACTAAAGTTTTAGACATGGAAATTCCTAAAACTCAACCAGAATTAGAACGACCAAGTGTTATGTATAAATACAAAGATGAATCTTTAGAGTCATTAGATGATGCTGAAAAGCTATTACTTAGACTCGGCAAAGAAAATTTACTTGTTATTAAGTCAGTGATGCTGGAAATTAATGAAAAACTAGCTAGAGCACGTTGATCCTTGGTACGCAGTAAATGAAAAAAATGATAATACCGACTGTACCCGAATGTATAGCAACCCGTAATTATGGTCTATTAAGCCGTTTTTCACGACAAATAATGATGCGGTGTGGTTGGACAATTATTGGAGATTTACCTCAGCAACCTAAATTTATTCTTGCCGTTGCACCGCATACCTCAAATTGGGATTTTTTTGTCGGTATTGGGGTCATGTTTACATTAAACCTTAAAGTACGCTTTTTGGCGAAAGGAAGTCTATTTCGTTGGCCAATTAAATCCTTGTTAAACGGGATAGGGGGTATTGGTGTCGATCGTAATCATAGTCATGGGGTTGTGGGGCAAATTGTTGATGAGTTTAACTCCAACGAGAAATTCATTTTAGGTATTGCGCCAGAAGGGACTAGAAGCAAAACAGTAGAGTGGCGAACTGGTTTTTTACATATTGCTAAACAAGCTAATGTTCCTGTGGTACCCGTAAGTTTTGATTTCTTTAAAAAAGAAGTGAAATTTCACCACGCCGTTATTATTACCGGTGATATAAATCAAGAATTAGTAGAATTTAAGCAGGTATTTGCTAATGTTTGTGCAAAAAAACCACAAGCAGTTTAATTTTATTAACTAGGGCTTGCAACCAAGCTATTGTTTAGCGATAATTCGCGCCGCGTTGAAGAGTTTGTTTTGACGCTACTATGGTGACCCTTTTGGTCCCTCCGCAATGATACTCTGTGAACTCGGCCAGGTCCGGAAGGAAGCAACCGCAGCAGACGACTCATGTGCCGGAGTGTGGCTATTAGGGTTGCCACCCAATCTTCTTTTAAATCAGTTATCTACAAAAAATTCTAATGCTTCACTATTGCTAGCGTTTATTTACAGTATGTTGCTTCATACTCCCGACTAAAACTCTTTATTTTTATTGCCCTCAATGCCGTAATGATCTTCATTACTAGCAGAATAAATATGTTTGTATCTTTTTAAGAATAAGCTGAGAAATTTCTTCGCTAGTTAACCTCCTTATATGCTAAAGAGGTTAGTAGCGAAAAATATGTTGGCGTTAGTTTAATGGCTTATTTTGGGCAAGGCGCTCCAGCATCTATCCATACTCCTACTGCTCTGACGAAGTCTTGGTGTTGTCCCGGAGCTTTTTCTCTTCCTGGGCCAGGTGACCAACTCCATGCTACAAGTGGATCAAGTTTTGCGTGGTGTTCATGAAACTCTTTTTTGAACGTTACAAGGTCATCTTTACCACCACGTTGAGCTAAATGGCTGCTGTTGTGTTCAGGATCAAGCCACTTGTTACATAATTGCTCAACAGTGATCCCTTCAGGAATAATCATGTTTTGCTGTGGCATATGCCATACAAATCCTGGCATCGCTGATGCTATATTACCTGGGGGCATACCTTTTTTATCACCATTACTATGTTGATGACAAGAAGCACAGCTTAATACAACACCGGGTACCTGATTGAATGTCTCGCCATCTTTAAATAGCACAACATTATTAGCAACAGTAATGTTCATCGGGTGAGGGCGACGGTTGTCGCCAATCGTTGGATAAAAACTACCTTCTTTATCAACAACACCATGACAATTTTTGCAGCGCGGGTGGGTTGCAACTTGGTGCATATATTCAATGGCAGTTGCTGCCGTAGGTTTGTCGATAAACGCTTGATAAGGGTCATTTGCTAAGGCTGATACTGAGATGCCCGTTATGCTTAACACTAAGGCGCTAACACTGGCTTTAATTAACCTGCTCATGCTGTGTCCCCTTGTTTTTGTTCAATCATGGCTTTTACAACCGGTGGAGTCATTGGCAATGACTTGAGTCTGAGCCCTATGGCGTTAAAAATTGCGTTACCAATTGCAGGAGCAACTACTGTAGTGCCTGGTTCCCCAAGCCCGACAGGAAATTCATCACTTTCCACAAACGAAATATCCATATCGGGTACGTCTTTCATCCGCAATGGAAAGTAGTTATGTAAATTGCTACTTGCTACTTGTCCGTTTTTAAATTCGGTCCCTTCATGCAGAGCTAGACTGACACCCCATAGCAACGAGCCTTCCAATTGCGCCAGCGCACCGTCCGGATGCACAACAACACCACAATCAACAACACAGGTCAGTTTTATTACTGTCACCTTGCCTGACTCAGGGTGTACTTCAATATGTGCAGCTAATGCAACCCAAGTGGGCATAGAACGCTCTTGACCAAAGCTTAATGCGATACCTATACCTTGGTTTTTAGGCAGAGTTTGTTGGGTATCTACTTTTTTAGTTAATTCGTTCAAAACATTTTTTAAACGGTTAGCACCACCGACTGAATGAGGTGCACTACCAGATTGTCGTCCCTGAGCATCAAGTAAAGCTAGTCTAAACTCTGCAGGATCTTGTCCGCTTTTATGGGCGAGTTCATCCATGAATGACTCAACGCTCCATTGGATCCAACCTGGTCCTACTGATCTTAACCAGCCGGGAACAAATGTTTTTTGTGCTAGATCATTGTTATAAACTAGCACTTTGTGGTTCGGCAATGAGTACCAGTGATCTGAACCGCTTGCAGAAAGCATATCAATTTTTTTCTTACCATCTTTACTTGGCGCTAAAAATCCTGCTGCCATAGCTTTAGTTGGCCAACCTGAGGTAAATCTGTGCTCAATGCCAATAACCTCATTGTCGTCATTAAGTGTGGCACTTAAATTACTGACACTAGGCGAGCGAGGTTGATCGAAATGAGCGTCATCTTCACGGGTAAATACCATTTTTACCGGTTTACCTATGGCTTTTGCCGCCAATACTGCTGGGATCATGTAGTCGCCAAATAATCGTCTACCGAATCCACCGCCTAAGTAATATTGATGAATAATAACTTGTGAGTCATCTACTTCAAGAGCTTTCGCGACTGCTGGGAGCGTAAGTGATTGCCATTGATTACCACTATGGACGTGCCATACACCCTCTTTAAATTCAACAACTGCGTTGACTGGCTCAAGCTGAAAATGCATTGCGCTAGAAGTTGTATAAGTCGAGTCGAATTGACTAGCTGCACTTTCTTGCGCGGTAGCGGTATTGCCGACATCAACTAGCAATGCGCCTGCCTCTTGATCTGCAATTAAAGCTTTACCGCGATTTTGTATATCAGCTTCAGAAATACTCAAAGCATCGTTGTGAAGATAGCTGACCTTTATTTTATCAACTGCTTGAACAGCAGCGGGGTAATTATCAGCAAAAACGACAACCCAGCCCTCAAGCCAACCGCTTGGGTCTGATAATTCCTTGTAACCTTGATAACCAGTAATTTTTTTAGCGTTACTGTCATCAACGGATTCAACTTTATTTCCGTATCGCGATGGCGGCACTACAGGACGTGCGAAAATCATACCCGGCACTTCAACATCAATACCGTAAACCGCAGTACCATTAACTTTAGGTGGTATATCTAAGGCTTGACTTTGTTTACCTATAATCGTGTGATGTTTGCGTGACTTGATAGCATAGTTTTTAAGCTCGTCAGCAGAAACTGTTTTATTAAATTGTTGTGTTTTAATCAACTCAGCGAAGCTGATGCGTTGCTGACCACAAACGACAAAGCCATTTTCTGCGTGACAATCTGCTATTGATTTATTTAACGCTTTTGCGCCAGCCTCAATGAGAATGGCTCTGCCAGCAGCACCTGCGCGTGATAATGGCTCATAACTTTGAAATACTGACCAAGAGCCACCTGTGACCATGTAACCCCATTTTGGATTGGTGTTTACATGCTCAATAATAACGTCATTCCAGTCTGCCCCTAGTTCCTCAGCAACAATTTTAGCTAATGCAGTACCTACATGCTGACCCATTTCGGCGCGTGCGATATTAACCTTAATAACGCCGTTTTGATCTATTTCATACCAAACTGTTGGAGAAAAATTCTTGTCAGTTAGCATTTTGTTAACTGATGATTGCTGAGCAAGTAGTGATGGTGCAAAAGCTACCATGAAAGCGGCACCTACTGAACCAATCAGTAGGTTGCGTCGAGAAAGGTCGATGTTGTCTTTACCTTTATCTGAGATGCTCATGATTGAATCTCCTGCTCATCTGGATAATAAATATTAACACCACTTATATCGGTGTCTGTTACTTTCGCTGCGCGCTTTATCGCTTTTTTAATCCGATGATAAGCCATACAACGACATAAATTGCCATTCATGTGCGTAACAATTTCTTCATCTGTTGGTGAGGGGTAGTATTTTAGTAAGGTAGCCGCTTGCATAATTTGTCCAGACTGACAATAGCCGCATTGTGGCACTTGTTCTTCTACCCAAGCTTTTTGTAATGGATGAGAATCGTTCAGTCCTTCAATGGTGGTGATAACTTTGCCCTGAGCTTGCTTAAGCGGAAAGTTACAAGAACGCACCGCTTGTTCGTCAATATGTATTGTACATGCGCCACACATAGCTATGCCACAGCCAAATTTGGTGCCTTTTAATCCTAATTCATCGCGAATAACCCAAAGTAGTGGTGTATCTTGTGGGGAGTTAGATTCAACATTTTTGCCATTTAAGGTAAACGTCACCATAGTGAGTCCTTTATATATTTCTTTATTAATTTATACCTTTAATACTAGCTCAAATACTTGCAATATTGTCATTTAATTTGCGTTATGAGTAATGTCAGCTAAGCCCAGTGCGTATTGAGAAGTTTGCTCTGGCCGTAGCTGTTAAATTTTATGTGCAGGGAAACCAAAGTGCATTAGATAATCGATTATTAATAACACATTTAGCATGCTTATATTTTGGTATGAAAAAGTCATTTATATTTTATCTGTATATGCGGTTTAGTGATGTAGTGAAAATAATAATTGATTGTATATCAAAAGCTTGAGAAGGGAAGAAGGCAAAGTATCAATTAAATCAATGCCTTGCCTTTAAATATATCTACTGTGCGGCTCAGTTATAAATACATCCAGTTTAGAAGTAAAGAAAGTGTTATCCACATCAGTATAATTAACGGAATACCAATACGCATAAAGTCAGAAAACTTATAACCCCCCGCATTCATGACCAATAAATTGGTTTTATAAGCCATAGGCGTTGCGTAACTTAGGTTAGCACCAAATAATACCGCTAAAATAAAAGGTTCTGGCGATAGATTTAATTGGCTGGCCACGGAAATCGCAATGGGAGTTCCTATAACTGCTGCAGCATTGTTAGAAACAATATTGGTTAAGATAGCTAGTAACAACATTAATGCCGCTAAAATTCCACCTGGAGGTAAACCATATGATAAAGCAACAAATACTTGCGCTATATATTCTGCGCCGCCAGTCATCATCATAGCGGAGCCTAACGCCAATGATGCTGCAACAATTAATATAACTTGAGTGCTTAGCGCAGAAGAAGCTTCTTGCCAGTCTAAACATTTAGTCAGTAATAGGATTAGCACGCCACAAACCGCACTAATTTCAATGGGTAAAATACCAATAGCTGACGTTACAACCACAGCGAGCAATGTGCCTAATGCTATTGGCGCTTTGCTTGTTTGTGGTAATGATTCTGCACCATCTATTATCAATAACCCCGGTTTTTCTTTTAATAAGGCTATTTGTTCTATTTCACCTTGAACAAGGAGTACATCGCCAATTTTTAAGCGGGTTTTACCAATACCATTACGCCCAATCTCCATAGCCTTACCTGCTCTATGTAATGCAACAACGGTAATGGCGTGTTTATTAATAAAGTTAGCTTCTTGTAAGGTACGGCCTTCAATACCTGAACCAGCAATAATGACAATTTCAGCTAAAATTTGTTTTTCAGCTTTTAAAGGATGCTCTTCATCAACTTTATGCTGACCTGAAAATAAGGTGGCACCAAGTACTGTTTCGTATTCTTTAAGTCTGTCCGGGTAATCATGAACTTTTAATCTGTCACCAACAATGAGTACGGTATCTGGTAAGGGAATAATATTTTTATTTTCAGGTCCGCGCTGAATACTTTCTATCTTTAATTGTCCGTCTGTTAGGGCAATTATTTCAGTGATAGTTTTTTCGTTAACAGCACTTTCTTCATTAATATTAAGATAAGCACTGAAAATCCGAGGCGATGTGTCAGGCATTGAAGGGGATCTACTTGGCAGCAGCTTAGGTGCTACAAGCCATAAATAAATAACCGCGACAACGGAAGCAATAAGTGCTGGTTTAGCAAAGTCAAAAAGGCCAAATTCAGCTGCGCCCATATTGCTGGCAATACTAACAACCAGTAAATTGGTTGAAGTACCAATAGTGGTTGCCATACCGCCCACTAAAGTGGCAAGCCCCATGGGTAATAACATGGGTGACGAGTCAGTTTTAGTTCGCAAAGATACACTGATTAAAATAGGCAGGAGCAATACAACAACGGGCGTATTATTTATAAAAGCACTTAAAGTTCCAGCTAGCACAAGTGTAATTAACAATGACAACGCAGGACTGATTTTCCATAACTTAGCTAAATATCGTCCAATCGGTTCTAACGCACCGGTCCGCACAATACCGTGACCAATAATCATTAATGAACAAACGGTCACCAAAGCCTCATGGCCAAAACCAAAAAATAAAGTACTGGGTTCAAAGTGAACACCATCAACTGAAAATGGAAAAACTGCAAACATTACACATAATATAGCCATCACAGCTAGCGATGAGGTTTCTAGCGGTATATCTTCACGGCGAAATAAATATAATGCTAAAACGGTGATTAACAAAACCGCTAATGCATGATGATTAGGGAGATCTGGAATATTCAAAAGTATACCCACTTATTGTAATGATTTAGTTATTAAAGCTAGCCGTTAATTTAGCGGCATAAGGAAATTGAGAGAGATTAATTATGCTCTTTCATGAATTCTAAAGCTTTAGATACAGCAACTTTGACGTTGTTTTCCATCTCAAACCGCTCAGAAGCGGGCAAATAGAAAGCCATATCAACTTCATGGCGTATGTAGCGTGTAGGTAATTGGTTTAACACAACGCAAACTAAGTCGGCAATAAACTCAGCATCATAGTTATCTTCTAGTTTCAAGGCTGTAAAATGTTGTGAAACTAACTTCTCGTAATAGTTATGTATATCGTCAGAAATTTTCATGTTTATGACTTTTTTTAATGGATATATTTGCAAGACTAATGCTAGTGCAATGAAAACACCAATCTTTTTTCGGCGTAAATACAAATTTTAAGTAAAAAATTGAATAGAGACGCTACTTTAAAACTGTTCGGATTTAGATATTTCGCGTTCTAATTTTGAAATGGCTTGGCGACATCGGCCAAGACGTTGATGTAGGGCAAGTGTTTCATCTGTTAATTGTTTAGATTTATTAGCTGGTGCTCCGTGCATTTGTCTTTCACGTATTTCGATCATTTCTAGTAATCGCCTTTCAAACTCAAAAGTTTCGTTAAGTTTATTGTGTAAGTTATGACTTGATTGCATCACAGCCTGTGCTGCTTTCTTAAAACGTCTGGATTTAATGGCAACAAGTCGTTGAGCAGGTTCTTTATGCAGAGTGCTATTTGAATTTAATGCATTTCTCAAGGCTGAAATCTGCTGCTCGATAATTAACAAGCGACTATGGGCAAGGGTGTTTTTATTAGCCGTTAACAGGCGAGACAATTCATTGGTTTTATCTTTTACTTCTGCCACATAAGGATGAAATTGATCACTGTGAGTGAGAAATAGCTTCTCAGAAAAAATATCATTTTCTTGAATTATTTTATGAGACTTTGAATGCTTATTTTGCTGGTCAACAAGTTTAGCTTGTTCGTCTATTTGATCGAGAATCGCATGAATTTTATTAATCGCACTTTGCATGAGAAATTTTCCTTAACTTAACCAAGCTTGATAGGCTAAATTAACTGACATAAGAATAACAACAGTGATAAAAACAGGTCGTATAAATTTACTACCAAATTTAATCGCCCAATGAGCGCCTACCCAAGCACCAAGCATTATAAAAATCCCCATCGAAATACCAAGTACAAAATTAACGTGTCCAAGATAGATAAAAGTTAATAAGCTAAAAAAATTGCTAACGAAGTTGGTTGAGCGTGCTAATCCTGAGCTAAGTAGAATATCAATTTTGTACAGGGCGTTTGATGAACTTACCCAAAAAGCGCCAGTACCAGGGCCTGCAACACCATCATAAAAGCCTAAAATGAGCCCCTGTATTACTTGTTTAATTTTTATTATCTTGTTTTTTATTGGTAAACCAAGAACTTCACTGGTAACGGATCTTGAGAATAGCGTGTAAATAGCGGTCAAAACTACAAGCACTGGAATGTATTTATCTAAAAACTCTACAGATAAAAAATTTACAATTATAGTGCCTAAAATCGCGCCGGCAGCAGTTGCTATAATAGATAGTCGCCAGTATTTAGGGTTAAACAGGTTTTTTCGATAAAAAGTAAACGACGCAGTAAGTGAACCGAAAGAGGCCGCGAGTTTATTTGTTCCAAGTGCAACATGGGGCGGTAAACCTGATGTTAATAATGTTGGCACTGTTAGCATACCACCACCACCTGCGATAGCATCAATAAGGCCCGCAACAAAGCCAACACTACATAAGGTTATCCATAAACTAATGTCGAGGACGGGATCAATAACCATAGAATATTTTGCATAGTAAATTTGAGGGCAACTATAGCACAATGAAACAGTGAATTTATGTCGATTTATAACTCATAGCTATAGAGCACGCTGACTTTTAAATTTTAGGTAGTTATTGGATGATAAATATACATAACCAATTTATTCACCTGTATTTTTTTTGAGCTTAGGAGCTTAAATTTAATCACTGAAAAAGCCCTGAAATGCCAATAAACCTGCGTAGAGTGGTTAATTGTTGTTAAAATTTTGCTCGGTTACAAAATAATTGAAAATAAATATTAGCAACTGTTTCATTTTGTTTACGTTAATAACTGTTTTCTTTAAGTTATTGTTAATAAAGGTTTATGTTGCAGCTGGGTTTTTATATGGTTTTTTTACTTAGTTTAACTTTTAGTTACGTAATATATGTAGATTTACACTAATTAATAAACAAGAGAATAAAATTAACCCTATGTTTTATAATGTTTTAATTTTTATTTTTGATTGTGTTTACTTAATCGTTATAACCTTTGGTAAGTAAGGTTTTGTCAATAAAGTCATTTTAATACCACATTACATTCA
>TARA_R110000764_G_scaffold542_8_pt1 | contig 18195 bp, 15 predicted proteins | sample TARA_R110000764 | Tara Oceans TARA_R110000764 (sample SAMEA4398111) | marine metagenome | biome: Polar Biome; feature: [SRF] surface water layer (ENVO:00010504); material: water (ENVO:00002006), including particulate matter (ENVO:01000060) such as... | depth 5 m | reverse complement strand
AGAAACCCCTCCATCAGATTTACAGCCTCCATCAGATTTAGAACCATCGGCAGCTCAATTATCTTTACAAGAAAAACTAAACCGAGCTAAAGAATTAGAGTTAAGGGAAACAGAATTATCTGGTTTATCTCCCGATCAGAAGTTTGAGTTATTAAAAATTGAAAAGCAAGCTAAGATAGATTATGCTAAAACAAGACAAGAACAAGTAGGTGTATTCTTAAAAATGTTTTCAGAGGGTAAAATAACTAAAGCTGAATATAAAGAGTTTACAAGGAGTCTATAACCCTTTTGCTAAAAGTTAATGAAAAAGACAAGAAAAATATTGCTTAGTAATTGTTGCCAGAGGCATTTTGAAACAAAAAGCAATGGATTATGGGATTACCACGTTTGTATAAAATGTAAAGACAAAACGACACCTAAAAAGTATTGGAAGAAAGACGTTAATTAAACCTAATTATGAAACAAACACTATTCGATATAAGTTTAGAAGACTACACTAAAAGAAAGTGTATTCAAGAAACAAATCAAACCTCATTCAAAGAGCAATTTCATGGAGCAAGGCGAAAGCTTATTGTTTATGATCGTACAATTTGTAGTCATGTAGCTTCTGCTGGAATAGAATTAGGATTATTAACGAAACAACAATTTGCTTCTTTTTTAGGATTATTTTCTAAGCAGCTTTATAAGTCATTTATTTTAACCCCAGAGTTATATTACTTAGACATAAAGTTTACTGGCTTTGCAAGGAATAAAAACTATCAACTATATAACGACTTACCAGATGGTCAAATATTTTGGAATGTTGATTTAAGTTCTGCTTATTTTCAAATAGCTTATAGGCTTGGATATATAAACACAAAGTTTTTTGATAAGTATATGTTTCAAGATAAATATAAAAGCGTAAAGAGATTGTGTGTTTCTTTTTTAGGCCGATCTAATAAAATGGTATATAATAATGAAATAGGAAATTATGAGATTAATTGTGATACCACCATTTTAAGACAAGTTTACGCTAACGTAAGAAATGAACTCTACACAATAATTAAAAACATATCTGAACACACAGAATACATAGAGTACAACATTGATGGTATTACTATTTTACCAGCCGATAAACAACTGGTTAAAGATTATTTCCAGTCATTAGGTTTAGAGTTTGCTTCTTCGATGTGTACTAAAATATCTGATAGACAATATAAACAAGGAACACAAATTAAAAATTTTAGAAAACCATTAACCAATAAAAACAAATAAGTATGAAAACATCTATTATTACCCATTGTAAATTCTCTGGCGACTGGAAAGCTCCAAATGGAGATATTCTATATTTCCATAATATTGAATTAAAAAACGGAGATGCTGGAAATGTAGCCACAGCAGAAAAATACGCCAGTAAAATAGATATAGGAAAAGAAGTTTCCTATACTATAAACGATAAAATGAAAATTAAACTCCAGCAAGACGAGGGCCACAACAATACTCCAGATACATATAATGGTTCTAATTCGTCTGAAAACAGACAGCCATCTAAATATACTCCAAAGGCGAAAAGGAGCTATGCAAAAAAGCCAGAGGACTTTTTAGGATATGCTTGTAGTTACGCTAAAGATTTAGTTGTAGCTGGAAAAGCAACAGCAAAAGATATAAAAGCTTATGAAGCAGCAGCCGAAAAAATCTACGCTCATGTAAAAAAACTATTAAATGAAGAAGAAGAAGAAGACTAAATTAAACCACGATCACTTCTATTATATAAAACATAACGCCAGTAGGTTATCATGGTTTTGTTTCCAGCTGGCCGTATTTAATTTATTTTTATTAGCTATGTTATTTATATATGTATTGATAAAATGTTAATTGTAAAAAATTGATATATAACGAGTTGCGTATTATTTGAACACAACTCGTTTTTTTTATTAATTTAATTGTATATTTGTGGTATGAGTGCTAATCAAAACAATGATAACGCCAGTTCAATGCTGGTCGTATTCGATTTATTTATTCTTAATAATATTTACAAATCTGTAAATCACAAAATTAAATTGAGTGCTATGAGTAAGATGGTTTATCAAAGTTGTATTACACATTATTTTATTGATAAACCATTAAAGATGCAATTTAATCAAAGCTTTAGATTAAGCTATGACTTAGCCAAGCATGAGTCTTTTCGAGAACAATACTCCGAGCTTTTCACAGCTGGGTTAATTTCTTATGAAAAAGAAACTATTGATTTCCCAGCTGTCTGGTTCAATTTAATAAATCAAAATCATTTTAAGAATGATCGTAATACTTTAATTTCTAAAATAGACGAGTACGAAACAGAAATACTTAATAATGTTTCATTACTGGAAGTAGCAGCCATGAAGAACCAGCTCCAGATAAAACAAGTTAAGCAGCTATTAAAGTTATTTGTATTGGAGCAAAAAGCCGTAGGAGTAGTTTATAACAATACACAAGACGCAATTAAACATTTTAATAACTGGATAAGATATAATAAAGACCAAACGACAAATGTCGTAGCGAAAAGCAAAGCCCAGATAATAGGTCTTGATCCAAATAAAAAATAGAACTATGATTATTAAAAGAGGAAAAGAATGGAGCTTTATGGATAATGAAAAACCTAAAACTAAAAGAAAACGGCCCAGTCAAATTAAATTAGGTTCAACTACATATCCTCCAAAGCCATATTTAATGTTTAATGAATGGATAGCTTATATAAATAAAGAATTTGATAAAACAAAGTAAATATGGATTTAAACGAACAAGGCGACATTTATCTTTCTTCTCCAGAAATTGAAAAAGCAGTTTTAGGAGCTGTTTTGATTGAAAAAGCAATTTTATATGAAATTGGAGGAGATTTTACGGAAAATTTATTTTTTGATAAAAAGCACCAAATTATAGCCAGAGGCATTTTAAACTTATTTATTGCTAACGATCCTATTGATTTACTTACCATTACTAATGAGTTAAGAAGAATGGAACAATTAAAGTTTATAGGAGGAGCTTATTATGTTTCTACTTTAACTGATCGTATTGCGAGTACAGCAAATATTCAAACTCATGTTAAAATTCTCCAGCAATTTCATTTAAGTAGATACATTAACGATATATGTGGCCAAAGTAGATTTAGACTCTATAATGGAGGCCATGATATTTTTGATGTTTATGCTGAACTTCAACAAAAGCTTGAAGATGCTTTAAAAGACGTTATAAGGCACGAAATGAATAGTGTTAGAGATATACACATTGAAAGCATACAAAAGTCTATACAAGTAATAGAACAAGGAGGAGCTTCTGGAGTACCTACACATCTAAACATGGTAGATAATTTAACTAATGGTTTTCAGCCAAGTGATTTAATTATAATTGCTGGACGTTCTGGAATGGGTAAAACAGCTTTAGCTGTTCAGTTACTTTTAAACCCAGCTATGTTTTCCAACATACCAGTTGCTATGTTTAGTCTTGAAATGAGTAAACACCAACTTGTAGGTCGTATGCAAAGCACGTTATCTGGAATTGATGTTTCCAGAATAATTAAAAAACAAATAACAAGAGAGGAACTTGATATAATTGATAATTCATGTAAAGCTTTATATTCAGCTCCTTTGTTTATAGACGATACTCCATCTATTAGTTTAACAGAATTAAAAATGAAAGCTCGTAAACTTGTAAACGAACATAAGGTTAAGTTAATAGTAGTTGATTATTTACAACTTATGAAGTCTGGTCTTAATATAAGTAACAGAGAGCAAGAAGTAGCAGAAATAAGTAAGGGTTTAAAAGCTTTAGCAAAAGAGCTGGACTTACCAATTATAGCGTTAAGCCAGTTAAGTAGAGCTGTTGAAAGTCGCCCAGATAAAAAACCACAATTAAGCGATCTAAGAGAAAGTGGTCAAATAGAACAAGACGCAGATATGGTTATCTTTTGTTATAGACCAGAATACTATGGAATAACAGACTATGAATTAGGTTCACACCACTTCGATACTAAAGGATTGTTTATGTTCATGGTAAGTAAACATAGGAACGGAGCGTTAGGCGAAATACCACTAACATTCATACATGAACAAACTAAAGTTGTAAACAGAGGACTTGAAAATAACACACACATACAACGCAGCTATACGCCACAAGTTGATGATAACACAAATGTACCAGTATTCAAGTCTGATAATAATGAAGTTCCTTTTTAACACAAATATATAATGGATATTAAATTAACACTTAACAACCGAACTTTATATAACGCCAGCTTTTATGATTTTGCTTGCAAAGTAACTGGAACATTTTATAAAATTCCAATAGATATAAATGCTACCCGATCCAGAAAAAAGGATATAGTTTTAGCTAAACAAATAGTTATCTATATCTGTAAAAAACATTTAAACATAACGCTTCATGAGTTAAGAGATTTTGTTGGCTATCGCCACCATGCAAGCGTTATTCATGCAAACCGACAAATAACGAATTTAATAAGCTGGGATAAAAAGCTAAAAGCCGAATTAGAAGAAATAGAAACAGCTACAACCCTTGAAGCTGGAATAACTAACGAAATCAATTTAGAGAAAGATTATTATTTCATTAATCTTAATGATGTTAAATCTTTAAAAGAGTCAATAAAAAGGGCCGTAGTCCTTACTGGTTATTCTCCAGATGAAATCGAAAAGGTAAAAAACGCATTAAATATGAAAAGCGATATACCAGTAGTCGCACATTCTAATACTGGCCATTATTTATTTATAAAACACCAAAAACCAATAACCAATGAAAATTTATGACATTATTTTAAACTCAAAATCTCTTTTAGATACAGATTTGAAAAAGCAAGCTATCCAAGCTAAAAACGAAGCCGATCACAAAGAAGCTATGAAAGGCAAAGTTAAAACTCATTCAAAAAAACAAAATGAATCGAAAAGCCAAAATCGGTAGTTTTGTTTTAATATCAGTTGATGGAACAAAATCTTACCAAAGTATTAATTATAAAAAACTAAGTAAATTAAATACTGAACTTTATAAAAATAAAGGCACAATAATTAATTTTAGTGAATATTTATTAAAACCAACAAAATGAAAGATAGTTTATTAAACACAGCATTAAATAAACCTAAATATCGTAAACCTAAAGAACAGCTTAAATCTAATAATATAGCTTTGCTTTTAGAAAAACGTAAAATGACTCAAAGTGAATTATCTGATTTAAGCAATATAACCCCCCAGCATTTAAGCAGAATTATTCACAACCAGAGAAAGTGCATAAGTTTACCAACAGCGTTTAAGATAAGTAGAGCGTTTAAATTACCAGTAGAGGAAGTATTTATATATTAAAAATTAAAAAATGATTAATACAAAAAAAATAAGAATTTTTATTGACATGGATGGAGTCTTAGCAGACTTTGATAAGGAATTAAAGAAAAATAAAAAGATAATAGAAGAATTAAATTTAGTTCATTTGGACGCAGCAGATGAAGTTAATTTTTCCAGCATTAAACCTATACCAAATGCTATAACCAGTTATCTGTATTTATTTAATCGCTTTGATGTTTATATAGCTTCAACAGCTCCTTGGGCTGCTCCAAAAGCATGGAGAGATAAAAGAGAGTGGGTAGAGCATTATTTAGGTAAATACGGCCTAAAACGCCTTATTCTAACCCACCACAAAAACCTATTGCAAGGAGATTATCTTATAGATGATCGAACAGCCAATGGAGCTGGAGAATTTGAGGGTAAATTAATACAATTTGGTACAAAAACATACCCAGATTGGAAAAGTGTAATAGATTATTTTGTAAATAAATATCCAGAAGAAAAACCCTCATTTTCAATGAATTAAACTTGAAATTTATAATTGTATAAATGTGTAAGTAGTTATATTAATACAAATGTGTTAATACTTTTAGGGTTATTTTAGCTACTTTTGGTATATCATAACACAAACGAATGGTGGCTTCAGTAGCTATTCTAAGAATAGTTAGCCACCATTCTATTTACAATGAATAAAAAAAACAATATAGCAAACGACCAGACTACACACAACGCAAAGCGTGGTGGTATTTTTAATGGCCCATCTCATTCAAAAGGTGGGGTTAAATTTAAAGTAGTTGATACTGGTCAAATAGCCGAAGCCGAGGGTGGCGAAATAATAATTAATAAAGCTGCATCAGCTTTGCATTGTGAGGAGCTATCTAAAATTAACCAGTCAGCTGGAAATGGAGTTGCTATTCCATGTAATAAACAAGAGGTAAAAGAGGCTTATCAACAAGGAGGTCAACTGGAGCTTTTTAATATAGGAGGTCAATTAGACGATGAAACTTTAAATGCTCTTAAAATAACATTAAAGTATGCTTCTGAAATAGACCAGATTTCTATTCAAAATCAAATAGATATATATTCCAATAAGCTACTTTCTGCAAAAGAAGTTAATGATCGTATAGAGGTTGAACATAAAAAGCTAAAAGCTTTAAAAAGTGTAAATTCTATTTTGGGATTAGAAAATGTAGAAACAGACGATCAAAGAAAAGATTTATTAGGCTGGATTAAAAACCCAGTAAATGACGTAAAAGTATTAATAGCTTTTTCTGGAGGTAAGGATAGCGTGGCTATGGTATTAAAAGCTTTGTTCATAGATAAAATACCAAAATCTCAAATAGAACTACACCACCATAAGGTAGATGGAGAAAGTGATAGTAATATTTGGGATTGGCCATGTACCGATAGCTATTGTAAAGAATTTGCAGCATATTTTGGAATACCAATTTTCTTTAGTTTTTCTGGTGGTGGAATTACAGCCGAAATTTTTAGAAATGGAACGCCCAGATTTCCTATGTATTTTCAAGAAAAAGAAAACGGCCCATTTAAAGAACGCCCATCTAATCCTAATAAAACTAAAGAAGTTTTAGCTTTTCCAGCCATAGGTAATGATTTAGGTACAAGATGGTGTAGTAGTGTTGCTAAAATTGAGGTAATGAGTGCTATACTTAACAATTCCATACATTTTATTACAGACGCTAACATTGTAGTCATGACTGGAGAAAGGAGGCTTGAAAGCCAAAATCGCTCCAAGTACAATGAAATTGAGGTAATGAAAAATACAGCTCTTACAAAAAATAGAAAATGTATTGTTTGGAGAAGTGTTATAGATTATACGGAAGCTGATGTTTGGGAGTTATATAAAACGCATAAAGTACAGCCTCATCCTTGTTACGAGCTTGGCTGGTCAAGATGCAGTTGTCAATTATGTATTTTTAATGACGCAGATACTTGGGCCACAGCCAATGATTTAAGCCCAGATAGAGTCAGTAAAATTGCTAAAATCGAAACTGATTTAAAAGCACTTGGAAGTGAATTACCTACACTATATAATGAATTTGAAAGAATACCTTTTGATCCACCTCAATTTATAAAGTCTGGAGTAAACAAAGGAAAAGAAAGATTAACTAAAGGTAAAAAACTTGATAATCTTTTTGACGCTAAAGTAAATAAAGGTAAATCTTTTGTAACTCCAGCTCAAAAAGAAAGATGGGCTAAAGAGGCTAATGGAGAATTTACAAGTCCAATTATTGTAACTGGAGAATGGATTAAACCAGTAGGAGCAAATTCCATAAGAGATTGTGGAGCAAATTAATAGATATGGGATATATTAAAACATTACAGAATTATAATTTTAACTTTAAAGAGTTACCAATCGAAATATTGGAGAATGTACGTTTAATTTTATCACAGCCTATTGTAAATCAAAAAATAAGCTTACTGGACTCTATTACTTTTAACATGATTCGTGAAACCCAGCCAACAAATGAAATTATTGAAACCTTATTTGACGTTTATCAAAACGAAAACACATTGAGAGATAACAATGGCTTTAATTCATTAAGAGAAATTGATGAGGCCCAAGAACTTTTCGATGATTCTTTTAATAACATGACCAGCGATTATTATAATAACCTAATTCCAAATGGTTATGAAATAAAAAATATAAGTTTTGATCGTACAAAGTATGGTTATTTAGAAGCTAAAAACTGGCTTAAAGACAATAAGTTTGAATCGAAATTTTACCCAGAAATTACTTCACAGAAAATAATTTTTAATTATACACTTGGAGCATTCGTCTTAAATAAAAAGAAACAAACAACTTTAAATATAGAGTTTACTAATAGTATTAACGCTGCTTTTGTTAAGTAAGAAAATAAAATAATTAAGATGGGGATATTAGAAGACCTTAATTCAGCCAAAGAAAACTTAAAAGATAGAATTGAATTGCAAGCTATTATGAAAAAGGCAAACGCCTTAGTTCGTAAAAAACACAATACCCCAGAATTAAAGCTGGAGGAAATTCAGACTGAAACTGGCTTAACTATTGAGCAAGCTAAAAACCTTTTAACTCCCGATTATGGAGGTCGTAAAGGATTTGCTACTTACAAGCTTACAAATAATAATGCTGAAATTAGACGTTTAAAAGACAGAGTAGAAAAATTAGAGTCTAAAAGACAAGGCGAATTGCAAGTTTCTGAAACTGGCGAGTCCGAAACATGGACATTTGATGGAGGTAAAATGGAAGCCAATTATGAAGCTGATCGTTACCAAATATTTTTCGACAATATTCCAGACGCAGATTTTAGAGCGAAACTTAAAAAAGGCTGGCGATGGTCGCCAAGATATTCTGCGTGGCAGCGAAAAATAACTTCAAACGCTTTGTATTCTGCTAAAAGTTTATTACCAAATTTTTCTAAAGTTGTTACGAATATAGTGAGAACATCAGTTTTAGAAAAAGAAGTAGCAGAATTACCAGTTGAAATAGCTCCAGTAGTAGAAAAAGAGGAAAAGGTACGAGTAGCTGATTTAGATTATTTGCTTGGTTTATCAGAAAGTAGCCTTAAAAACATTTTTTGGAGTGAAATACCAACTGATGTAATGCTTCAATTTAAAGAAAATTTAAACAAAGGTATAAATGCAAATTACCAAACATTATTTAAGTTGCCTTTATCTTTCGTTAATGAACTAAAAAAACGTACTGGCCCTAAACAAAATTGGAAAATTGAATATTTGAATAAAGACAAAAACTTTCAAAAAGATTTAAAGTATTTTCCAACTCTTACAAGTGCAAAAAATTGGGGTAAAGGAAACATACCTAATTGGAATGAGGATATGCTTACAAGTGTAGAGCCTTGGGATGAACAGCCAGCTCCAGAAGTTCAATCCGAGCCAAGTCCACAAATGAGAGAGCAAGACGATATTTTTGGTTCTTTTGATTATGCGAGATATGCCGAATTAACAGAGGATAATAACCATCCAGCTGCGGCTGAATACTTGGCTATGTATTTTGGTTCAAATTCAGACTTGCGAGAAGTTAAAAGGCTTAATGATATTAAGACTCCTAAAGATAAATTCCAAATTATTGACCAAAGAACAAAAATATTAAATGGGCCTTATGCAAAAATGCTAAAGTCTGTTGATCCAAAATATATTATCGAAATTGACGAAAAATATAATGTAAAAGAAGACGTAAAAGGAGAAAGAGAAACTGGAGATATACCAGCTTTAACCAATGTAGTTGTTGACGATCAAACTCAACCAGAAACTTTAAGACGAGCAATTAAGTATAGCTCCAAAGCCGAAGCCGAAGCTGATTTAAAAAAATATAGAGAAGTTTTACCATCTTATTTTCCGTTAAAAGAAAGTGGTAGTGTTGATTCAATTCGTAGAGATATAAAAGGAAACCCTTTAGAAAATGGCTGGTATTTAGTAAGTCAAGAAACAAATGTACCCTTAACTAATGGCTGGTTAAAGAAAAAACAGCAAGAGTTAAAAGCCGACACCTCAAAGCCAGCTGTAAGGGAAGACATGGAAGACATACGAAAAAAAGTTTTCAATGCTGTAAAAGATAAAATTTATGATAATTACGCTGATAATTGGCCAGCTCAAAGGAGGGTAAAAAAGGAAATGTTTGAAGAACTTAAAAACATATACCCACAAACTCCAGAAATTCAATTAATGGATATTACAGAAGAATTATTTAGAGATTTTGTAGTATCAAAAGGAGATTCAAAAAACTATAAGCCAGACGCAGACGCTGATAAGTTTTGGCTTACTACAATGGAGTTTGAGGAAAGACACCCCATAATAATTCTGGATAGGGAAAGTCCACAATGGGAGCAATCTGTTCAAGAATATTTTAATGTAAAACCAATAGACTTTTACATTAAACCTAAAAAGGAAACAAATTCTCCAGCTAAAGTTGCACCAGCTCCAAAGCTTTTTGATAAGGTTACTGATTTAAAAACTTTACCAGAGGGTATTTATGCTTTATTAAGTGAATTAATTTACCACCCTATTACTGAAAAATTAGGTTTATCCAGAGCTAATTTTGATGGCCGTAATATGGAAAAGCAATTAGAGGAAAAAACCGAACAAGAGCTTTTAGATATAGCTCTTGCATGGAAAGAAAGTGGTATAGTTTCTGACACTTTTAGTCCAGAACAAACATCTGCAACGAAAAAATCTGTTTTATCCTTTATAGATGAAATGGAAAAAAGATTAGGTAAAAATAAAGACGAAGCAGCTATTAAGCCAAAATTTAAGGTCGGAGATATTGTATATCATAACATGAAAGGAAGGGTAAAAGTAGTTCACGTTGATTTAGACCAAGAGTTTGATGGAGTAAAAGAACCATTTTATACTTTAGACACCAGCACCTATGCAACAAGTCCAACAAATGTTATAACTTTTACAAATAGAGAAAAAAGTTTGCATGAAGCCGATCCAAACCCTAACTCCCTATCTAATAAAAAAAGTATTGTTTCTTTCGATATAAAAAAATACGAAAATCAATATGTTTTAAATAAGGCTATTGAAAACTTTATAGATGAAAGAAATATTGAGTTAAAAAACAATATTTTAACTGGTAATAATGATTTTACCATAGAACAAAAAACATTTTTAAGAGCCTACTCTGGTTATGGAGGTTTAGATAAATACGGCCCTACTGGAAAAGGTGGTTTTACCGAATACTACACACCTACGCCAGTAATTGAGAAAATGTGGGCATTAGCTTATAAATATGGTTACAATAACGGATCGTTATGTGAAACAAGCGTTGGAACTGGAGAATTTTTACAATTCGCTAAACCAGAAATTAGAAAGCTTTGTTTTGAAATAAATAAATATTCTGCAATTATTTGTAAAATATTGTACCCAACAGCAGAGGTAAAACACCAGCCTTTTGAAAAGCATTTTATAGATCGTAACGATACCATTTATAACAATACAGATAAACTTGAAAAGTTTGATTTAGTTATTGGTAATTGTCCTTATGGTAAAATTGAATCTACTGGAAGTAAATATTTTGCAATGGGAGAAAAAAGTCATGTTAAGCCAAAAAACTTTACAGAATATTTTTTGCGTAGAAGTTTAGATTTATTAAACCCAAAAGGATTAATTGTAATGATAGTAGGAACGTCAATTCAAGGTGGTGGTACAATGTTTTTAGATTCTGGCCCAAGTCCAGTTAAAGATTATTTATTCAATCATTCAGATTTATTAACAGCTTACAGATTACCAGATAGTGTTTTTGAAACAACTTCTGTTACAAGTGATATTTTAGTAATACAAAAAAAGTAAAATATGTCAAACGCAAGCGAGGCTATATACAACGCCAAAGAAAATATAAAAAAAGAATTAGATATGTGTAATAAGGAAGAAACTCCTTTTTTATGCAGTTTAATCGGTTCTGAAAGAGGTTATAAACAAGCTGAAATAGCTATACTTTATCTAATTGGAGAAAGAGGGTTTACTATATCTATGGCTATTGCTGAACAAGAGAGATTATTAAACCCACGTTATACAGATGATTAATGAGTGAATTTAGTCCAACATACCAAGTTTATTATTATGACCAGTCTGGAGAATACTCCAAATATAAGCAGTCAGACGATAAAGAAACAGCTTTAGACTATTTAGCAGAAGCAAAAGGAATGAACTTTAAAGAAGCTCATATTCAATTATCTTTCAAAAAAGGTGGTTCTGTACCAGACAGCATTTTAGCCTCTATAAGTCCAGTATTACCTATATTTAAAGCTGGAGGTAAAACAGCTAAATATAAGTTTAAAGTTAGATTTCATTTAGGCCGAGGGGAAAATTATATGAAATGGAAAATAGAAGACGTTGAAAACAAAACCGATAAATTCTACGATCCAGAAAAAGTGAATTTAGTTTTATCAGATTGCAAATTAACCAACCAGCCGACAACGGCTAATAAAATATTTACTGGTCAAATGAATAAAGCTCCGATTGCTTATGTTCAATGTAATGAAGTATCGGTAATAGAAAAAGACGATCAAATTCGATATAATCCCAGAGTAGCACCAAACTGGATAAATAAAGAGCAAGACAATATAGATAATACAAGCTATGACCAAGTAGTAAGCGAGGGCCGAAGTTTATTTGCTGAAAAAGATGGTAATAAATTTGAAATTGGAGGCTTTATAGACCTATCTCCACAAAGCCTTAATAACGGCTTTAATGTAACATTTAATGATGGAGGTAAGATAGATACGCTTAACTCATTAAAAATAGCCTTAAAGTACGCAGACGAAAAAGATATTTATTCCTTACAAAATCAAATTGATAAGTTAGAAGCACCAAATAAAGAAATAAAAGTTCCAGAAGAATATACTGGAAATACGAGTCAATTATTGTTATTTACCGAAGTAACGGATATTCCTATTCTTACTCCAGAAAATGTAGCATATCAAATTAGATTAGATCGTGAAAAAGAAGCAGAACCAAAATTAACAATGTTAAGTTTTGGTGGTGGTCAAGACAGCTATTGCATTTTATATAAAATGATTAAAGACAAAGAATTTCGTAAAAGGTATGCTCCAAATGATTTCTTTGTCTGTATGAGTGATACTGGTAATGAGTTTCCTTACACTTATAAAGCTGTAAAAGAAGCTAAAAAACTATGTGAAGAAAACGGAATACATTTTAAATTTTTAAAACCAGATGATGGCTACCATACTCCAGCTTGGCCAAACCTCACTTTTAACTTAAAGAAAAATGATACAATTTTATCAGCTTCAATGGGGGTTAAAGCTTGTACGGCAAATTTAAAAATTTCTCCAGTAGATAAATATATGTACGAATATATGTGCGACTTATATGGTTATCCAAAAACTTATGGAAAAGCAGACTTAAAACTTTATGAAAAGGAATTTAAAACCAAAGTCAGAGTTATAATTGGTTTTGCTAAAGATGAGGAAATGCGAGTTATTAAAACAATTCAAAACATGAATAAACTTGCAAAATGGAAGCAAAAGCACGTTCAATTTTGTTTTCCTTTAATTGAGGAGGGTATAACAAGACAGCTGGCCCAAGATATAATAGGAAAATATCATGAATACATTGTTCCACCATCGAATTGTATGTTATGCTTTTACCAAGGCGATCAAGAATTAATCTGGTTAGAAAGAAACCATCCAGAACAAATTACTGAATGGATAAAGCTTGAAAAGGCGAAAGTAGATAAAAGCAGAAATGCTGGTGTACCAGATAATAAAAACAAAGGGGTTTTTGGAGCATTATTATTACCAGCTAAGTTAGAAGCTGCAAAAAACAAAATAGATAAGCAAGGTGTGAAATTAGGAGATTACACAGACGAGCAGCTATGGGAATATAAAATGAGTCATGGACATTGTGTAAAAAGTAATTTTTAAAATGGAACTATTCAAATATAACGATGTAATCGGAGCTGTTGTAGGTAAAAAAACTACAAACGGAATTACTATGCTTAAAATAGATTATGCTGGTACAATAATGTATTTACCAGAATCTGATAATGAGCTAAAAAATAATGAAATACCAAATATGGAAACTGGTGGACGTTTAAATAAATTTGGAAACCCTTTAGAGGATTACGAAACTGAATATAATGGCGAAATAATAAATAATTTTAACCATACGCCAGAGGAATGGTACACTAATGACCAAACATTTTACTCTTTAGAGGAGGCCCAAGCATATATAGATAATGGAAGTCCTATGGATGAAAGAACCATTAATGCTTACAGACATGGAGCATTTGAAGCTGGAGGTAAAACTGATCCATGCTGGGATGATTATGAAATGTTAGGAATGAAAGATAAAAATGGGCGACAAGTGCCTAATTGTATTCCAAAATTAGAAACTGGAGGTCAAGTTGGTTCAAATGATTTAAGCCCAAAATTAAGTCCAGTTTGTATAGGCAAATCTATAACTTTAAAAATGCCTAATAACGAGCAGCGAAAAGGTGCTTTTCTAATTGTTGAGTTATCCCAAATTACAGCCAGCCATAACGAAAAAACTTTTGCAAGTAGTGAGGGTTATCCAACAGATGATAATGGAGATAATATTAATGATCGTAACTACACAAATGATAAGTCGGCCCAAGCGAGAGTTCAAGAGTGGGGAATAAATTTAGATGCAGATAGATTAATTACTACAAGTAGAACACCATCTGGAACGCCTATTATAAATGTTGATGGGTACGTTGTTTCTGGTAACAATAGAACAATGAGTTTGAAGCTTGCTGCAAGTGAAATTTACAATCCCAGAAGTTATTCTGAATATGTTGCTTTTTTAATTGAAGAAGCCGAGGCATTTGGTTTTACACCAGAATTAAATCGAACTGAAAATAAAGTAGGGTTTAAAAAATCTGGAGGCACAGAAAATGTATTTTTTGATAAACCAGCTTTAGTAAGAGTTGATTATGACATTCCAGCTTTAAATACTTTAGAGCTATCAAAATATAACAAAGACACCAAAAAGTCTGAAAAACCTATTGACAAAGCTATTAAATTAGGTAAAATACTAAATTCAAATGAAGTATGTAAAAGAGTTATTAGTGATATTGTAGGTAGTTATGAAACTTTTAGTGATTTTTATTCTAATTCCAGCGATCAAAAGTTGATGGCTTCTACGCTTGTGGAGTGTAATATTCTTACAACGCAAGAAATACCAAGCTTTTATAGCGATCAAGGGTTTACAACTGAGGGCAAGGAATTAATAGAAAACCTATTAGCTGGATTAGTTTTATCAAAACCAGCGTTAATAATTGCAGATAATAGAGTAAAAAACTTTAGACGAATTATTATTACAAGTTTACCTATTTTAACAGCTAATTCGGCATTAGGTCAAGACTCTTTAACTAAACCCTTATCAGAGGCTATTCTAATTGAGGGTAAAATAAGAGCAGCTGGTCTTGAATTTGTAACATGGATAAATCAAACAAGTATGTTTGACGATAAACCAAGTTATGAAAGTCTTGTTTTAAATCGGTTACTTGCAAGTGGGCGTAATAATTTTAAAAGAACCATATCTAAATATAATGAGTCAATAGAAAATAACAAAAACGAAAGTTTATTTGGCGATAATATGGATAGTGACATGATTTTCCAAAAAATAGTAGAAGCAGCTATAACCGAAAATGAAAGATTAACAATAGAAAATTTCACGTTAGGGGTTACTTCTGTTATAACAAATGATATTAAAAAAGAAACTATGGCTAACCCATTTTTAAACGGCAAATACTTTGAAAATAATCCCGATCATGTTTTAGCAAAAACAGAATTATCAAGTAGTGCTTATGGAAAAGAAGTAACTATATATAAAGGTTCTATTTCCGATGTGGCTCGGATTGATGCTGAAATTAATTTTATAGAAAGCTTTGAAAAGTCAAACCCAGTAATTAGTGTTATTAATAAGCCTATTGAAGAAATAACCGATGTGGACGTAACACAAATTGAAAATCTAAAAGCAGCCTCTAAACAAAGCAAAAAAGACCAGCATAAAAAAATCAAAAAAGCTGCTAAAAAAACTCCTAACGCTCCAGCTGCAAGTTTTTCAGATAATCTTGAAACTTTAAGTTTAAAAGAGGTTTATTACATGGAGGATGAAAACGGCCTTAAATTGAATAGCGAGATTTCAGCAGATGAATTAAAAGTTTATCTGTGGTATAAAATACAGCAATCAAGACCTATTAGTAATCCAGAATGGTATGAGTTAGCAGAAACTTCGTATGACGACCTCATGCGTACAAATGTTGATGAATGGGTTAAAAAGGGGTTATTATATTATTACAAAGATGAATTATTACCAGCTTACGTTTATTTATCTGGAGATGTTTACTCTAAACATGAAATGTTAGTTGTTAGTGAATTAAGTTTAAGAGTTGGAATGGACGCAAAAACTATTCTCGAAAAATATGGCGAGGAGGTGCTAAATAATCAAATTAAAGCTTTAAATAAAGTTTTTGAAACAAAATATAATAATAGACTCAGAATTGAAGGCCCGAATAGTGAATCTGGCCTTACTATTTTACCGATCAGTAAGTTTGCAAAAAACCACATGATTAACACGCTTGTAGATGAAACTCCTTTTAAAATGAAAAGGATTGAGGCTTCTTCTAATAAATCTTACGGCAAACCAGATTTCTTTAAATTAAATGTTTCCACTTGGAAACAACACGAATTTGCAGAGCTTAGTTTAACTGATGCTTTTTGCTATTGGTTAGTAAAAGAAAAAACCATTAATTATAAGCAAGGAACAAATTATGTTACTATAATTCAAAATTATATACAAGGTAAAGCCAAGCCAAAAACCACAGCATTTAAAGATTTTGATGGTAAATATACTGGCGAACAAAAGAAAATATTTGATAAAGAAGTAGCAGCTTTTGAAAGAGAAAAAAGCCGAACTAAAACTGAGGGAGATCGCTTGTTTAAAGTTTTTTTGAATGAGTTTATAACTTTGAACGATAAAGTTAAAATCGAAACTATTTGGAATAAGTCTTTTAACAACATTGTACCACTTGATTTTAATAAAGTTCCAGTAGCGTTCAAAATGAACAAGTATATAGATGGTCAGCCATTAGATATTAGACCAGAAAAAAGAGAAGCCGTAGCTTTTACGTCTAATAATGGTTCTGGTCTTCTGGCCTATGACGTAGGCGTAGGTAAAACACCAGCTGCAATTTTTACCATATCTCAATTTATTGATATGGGTTATTCAAAAAGACCATTAATCATTGTACCAAATCAAACCTATAAACAATGGATTAGTGAAATAAAGAATTTTTGTGGTCATATCCCAATAAACGAATTATATAATCTTTCAGACAGCATAGTGGAGGAGTTTTTAGACGTTAATGGAGATTCAAATAAAGTTCCAGAAAAGAGCATTACCATTGTTACTTACGAGGGAATGAAGCGTTTAGGTTTTGGGGAAGACGTTGCAAACGAATTGCAAGGTAAAATTTACCCAATTTTAATGCAAAGTACAGAGGGCTTATCTGATAAAAAGGCCGATCAGCGAATGGTTCAAGTAAATGCTTCCGTTGAAAAACTTTTAGGAACGGCTTTAAGAAGAACTACTATAAATGTAGAAGACTTAGGTTTTGATTACGCTTGTCTTGATGAGGCCCATGCTGCTAAAAAAGTATTTACTCATGTTCAAGGCGAAGCAACGGAACATTTAGGAGATAGTTCTAAAAAAACACAAGCTAAATCTAATTATTCCATTTCAGCTGGTACACCATCTGAAAATGCAATTAAAGCTTTTTGTATTTGTCAATATATACAAACCACATATAATGGTAATACACAGCTATTGACAGCAACTCCTTTTACAAATAGTCCTTTAGAAGTTTACTCAATGCTTTCGATGATAAGCCATAAAGAGCTGGTTAAACAAAATCTCGAAAATCTAAATACATTCTTTGATACGTTTATAGAAATAAGCTATGAAATGGTTATTAATGCTAAGATGCAGCCTCAAAGAAAGCAAATTATCTTAGGATATAATAATCTTATAGTTTTGCAAGACCTAATAAGAAGATTTATAAACTATAAAACTGGCGAACAAGTTAATGTCAAACGTCCAAATAAAATTGTTTTGCCTTTAAGGAGCGAATTAGTAGATGGTGTATTAATGAAGCTACCAGAAGACAAAATGGTTGATTGTATTTTACCTATGAGTCCACTACAAAATGACTTAATGGATAAAATAAAAGATTATGCAGCTGGTAACATAGATGAAGCTTATTTATGCTCTGGAGAAACAAGTCAAGCTGATGATTCAGATGATGCCGAATCTTCCGAAGAAATAGATATATCAGAGGATGCTATGGACGCTTCTGAAAAAGCTGGCGTTAGGGTATTAAAGTCTTTAAGT
>TARA_R110000764_G_scaffold2036_3_pt1 | contig 18307 bp, 7 predicted proteins | sample TARA_R110000764 | Tara Oceans TARA_R110000764 (sample SAMEA4398111) | marine metagenome | biome: Polar Biome; feature: [SRF] surface water layer (ENVO:00010504); material: water (ENVO:00002006), including particulate matter (ENVO:01000060) such as... | depth 5 m | reverse complement strand
CTACCAGATCCCATAGGATCTTTAACACCACTTTTAACCTCCAACTTCAATCCTTTAAAAAAATTTTTCTTTGGTGCTCTATCTTTAGTTCCACTCTTTATTGTACTAGGTGTAAAGTTAAATTGAACATCGGGACTGTTTCTATCATAGCCACCCACACCTTCCTGTAAAAGTTCAAACCCTAAGTTTAAATCTTCACTGTTTTTAGCCATCAAATTAAAAACTCTTATTTCAGCTATGTGACCTTCTTTTCTGTTAGATTTTATTGTGTTATATTCATCTAAAACTTTTACAAATTCATAAGCGACTTTAGGATATTCTTTACTTAAATCCTCTATTATGTCAGAAACGTCTTTTATATCAATAGGAGGTAACTTATCTTTAATTCTTTTTTTATTAATATCCTTATTGTTTTTATCTATTTCAATAACTCTTTTTGAATATTCAACTATTTTTTTTATAATATCCTTACCTTCTTTTTCTTCAAGAAGATCAACCATTTCTTTACTTAAATTTATTTTTATAGTTTTTGAAAAACTTATATCATCCTTTACCTCATCTAAAGCTTCTTTCATTTCAGGAATAGATTTAGCTAAAGAATTAAATATTCTTTCAAATCCTTCATCTTTTTTTTCTGTTTTAGGTTTTTCTGTTTTAGGTTTTTTAGTTTTAGGTTTTTTAGGTGTTTTGTAAATTTTTGATATGTCATTATCTAACTCACTATTTATCCATTCAGATAAACTTTGATTGTTTTCTGGATTAAACTTTTTTACGTGAGGTATTAATTTATTTATTGTTTCTTCTACAAAACTTTTTTCAGAAAACTTTGTGTTTCTTAATTCTGTTTCAGGTATTTTACTTTTAACCAACTCTTGCAGTTTAGTAAAAACTTTATTTGTTATTTCGGTACCTTTACCAGAATCCCAATCTTCTTTTGTAATATTTTCAACTAAGTCATTTATTTCTTTTTCTTGAGCTTTAATATTTCTTGATTCATTTACTGTTTGTTTGTAGCTTTCAATATTTGATTTACTTACAAACTCTTTTGAAGTTACATCTTTTAATTTTTGATTTATTTCACCCTTACCAATACTTTTTTGATAAGTTTTCATAAAATCATAGACACCATTTGCATCCTTAAAAGTAGCTTTTTTAAATCCAACAGGTCTAAATACACCATGTAAAAAATCACCTACCTTAGTAAATGTTGTTTCATTAAATTTTATAGTTTCTTTTGTTAATAGATCAGATGCATTAGGTAAAAACTCATTAAAATATTCTTCTGTTTGTTTAAAATCGTTAAACTCTTTCTCCGTCATTACTCTAGGCTCACCTTTTCCATCAGTAAACTTAGAATAATCTCTTTGTATTTTTGCATCTACAGCAAGCACATTACTTTCACCAAATTTTGATTTAAAGTTATTTACTATTTTTTGTTTTTCTTCTATAGTTTTTGCAACTTTATTTAATATTTTATGAAATATTTCATGGGCACCTATGTTTATCTGTTGTGTTTCTGCTGCAACTTTTTTGTTTACATAAATTTTGTCATCTAAAACAAAAGCTCCTGTTGAAGAAAAATCTTTTTTAGCGTTTTGTTTAGAAGTTTCATCTAAATTAGATTTATCTATTACACTATTAAAATTGTTTTGATCCTCTATGGATTCAATATTGCTTTTAGACGCATCTGATAACTGTAAATCTTTTTCTGCAGTTTGTGCAAAAGAAACAGATTCCTCAACTCTTTCTTGTGTTAGTTGATTTTTCTTAGAGTTGTAAAAATTTTCTAATTTTTTTCTTTTAATATCAATTTGAGACTCTAATTCTTTTTTAGATATTTCGTTTAGATCGTTGTTTTTTATTTGAGCTTGAGTTTCAGTTATTTCTTTTTGCAAATTAACTTGATCTACAACTTCTTCATTTGTATAAGTACCTAATACATCAGAAACTGTTTTTTTATTTTCTTTTAATTGATTTTCAATTCTTGATATTTTCCTAGAGACATCTTCATTTTGAGCCTTTTTGTTTATTGCCCTTAATTTAGTTGATGCTAATGAAAGTTTTAAGTTTTCTTCTTTAATGTTTTCAGGAGTTAAGGTTTCATTATACAATCTTTTTGTGTTTTTTGATCCATCTATACCTGCTCTACCTCCACCTATTACACTACTTATTAACAGTGATTCTATAACTCTTTTACTTACATTAGTAAAATCAAACTCACCTTTAGAGTTAGTAAATTTACTGTCAGTATAAAATCCATCTAAAGCATTATTTGATTCAGCGGCTACTGTTTCAGAAATTGCTTCTTCAGCACCACCATAAACAACTTTTTGTATAACTCCTTTTATTGCTTTTTTTCTCCCAAAAATCTTACTTAAACTACCAACACCTTTTCTCATAACCGCTTCACTAGCAGCTTCTATACTACCCTGTAGAAGTGCGTTAGAAAGCATTATAGCTCCTCTACTATCTGGGGATGCCTCTGACAACTCTTCATAAGTATTTCCAGTTTCAGATGCCCCTAAAGCAATTATACCTCCGGGAACAGCAGAAACCAATAAAGAAGGAACTGCTCCAAAAACTCCACTTATTAATTGATCTGTAAAAGCTAAATAGTCCCCTTCTGAAAAACTATCTAACATGTCTTTGTCATATTTTGTTCTATAAGAATCTGTTACTTTTTGAACTTCTTCAAGATATTGATCAAGAGTAAACGAAGTTTCTATAAAATCAGCTGCTTTTTTTCTGTCTTCTTCGGTATAATCATTATCTGTAAAAGCGTCAGAAATATTCATGTAAGACTGAACAGCAGCATCAGGAATTGCCTCAACAGCTTCAGATAAACCTTTTCCAATACTTAAAAAACCAGAACCAAAAGCAGCGGCTTTATCTATAAAAAATTGTTCTACTCCTGCTTTTTCAGCTTCTTCTTTATCAAACTTTAAAGGCTGTAGCTTAACTGGTTTTACTTCAACCGGATCTTCTTCTTTTAACTTAGGATCTTCTACTTTTGAACTAATTAAATTTAATTCATCAACAATATTTAACCTCCAATCAAGATTTTCTTTTTTATTTTTTTCTTGATCTTCTTCTTCTTCTTCCTCTTTTCTTTGAGTTAACACATTGCTTGTTGATCTTTTATTAGACAAAACACCTAGTCTCCAGTCAATTTGTTTGTTTCCGTTTGACATATTTATTAACCGTTTGGATTCATATCTATATACTGCATTAATCTAGGTATATCTTCTACTTTGTAAAAATTAACAAATCTCATACCTTCTTTACCTCTTTGATTTAAAAGCTCAAATGATTGCTGTTCTTCATTCCACTCTACAGAATACCCATCAGAATATACTTCTTCATTAAGTATGTCTCCTAATTTAAATAAATCACCATAAGATTTACCACCTGTAGAATCTACCATTTTAGAGTTTTGTAAAACTAATCTAGATTCATTTTCTCCAAGTGAAGGAGCATATTGATATAAAACTCCTGCATTAGAATTAAACCAACTCATGTGTTTATTAGAGTTTTGAGGAGCAGGATTTTTAATTCTATAACCTTGCTCTGCTTGTGATTGTAGCGCAGATCTGTATTGACTATAAACAAACTGTTCTAATTCTTCTTTAGCTTCCACAGCCACCTCTAAATCTTTACTATTTAACCTTGTGAATATTTCATCATCAGAATCTAAAAGATTAACTCCTGCAACCAAGTCATCTACAGCTAAAGATTTAAGTACATCTATACCACCTTTCTCTATAGTTTTTTTAATTTGACTCATATTGTAGTCAAGACTTGTATCATTTAATCTAACTCCATTTTCATAAGCACTAACAAGCAAAGTTTCAATACCCATTGCTTCTTGTGCAGATTTCATAGATGGTAACTCTAAATCTGACATTTTAAACACACCACCTTGACCATCATTAAAAAATAAATCTCCTTGATCACTTATTGTTGCGTTTAATTTATCTGTAAATAGAGCTCCATTTAAAGCAATTTTACCTAAAGAATTAGATCTTGAAAAATTACCATAAAGATCTCCTTCTGCTGAGAAATTAGTTAAGTTGTCTTCTTTACCTTGACCAAATAGATCCCATTGAGATTTTAAATTAGCAACAGATTGTAAAGCACCATTCATTAAGTCTGTTTGTTCTTGATACTCACTTGTACCTGCTTGCATTTTTGACCTAGTAGTTATAGCGTTATTAAATATACCTTTTTGTTTAAAAGCAAACTCTGATATTTGAGGTCTGTATTTTTCTGGAATACTAGATATAGGTATACCGGGAGGAAACTGATCCATGTAACTTGTTATCTCCCTGTTTATTCTTTCTTCAGTTGCTTTTTTTTCCCTTCTAAATCTTTCTGCTTGAACGTTTTGTTCTACCCTTAGTTTCTCTGATTGATCTCTCCTTCTTTTATCACCTTCTTTTATAGGATCTGATAAAGCTTTACCAAAGTTAGGGTTTTGAAAACTGTAAGCATCTTTTGCTGCTTTTATTAAACCTATATCTGCTGCCATAATTAAACTCTTTTAAATTCTACGTCTAAGTTAGAATAATTAACCATATCATAACCATCTTGATTTATAATAACATTTTCTCTTGGTATTTCATCTGACATTACTCCCTGATAAACACCTTCACCATATTTTTTATTTTTGTATTCAAAAGTATAAATTTTAAAACCTCTCTTTGATTTACCTACAAGTTTAATGTTTTCTTTTAATCTTCTGTCAGATGTTGATAAAGCAGCTGCAAGTCCCGGAGCTTTCTCTGCTGCTCCTAATACAGTTGATAGAGCATCTGCTCCTGCATCTCCTATAGTACCAATACCACCCATTATTTGGGATTTAGCGTCTGCTCTTGCTTGATCTGCTTGACCTTTTCTTTCCATAGACATACCAAGTAAGGTTCCTGTTCTATTAAATTCGGACTCTTGTACATTTTGAGCGCCTTGAGCTCCATATATTGAACTTTGAAAACCCATTTCAGCACCAAGTCTTTGATTAGCTTGAGCTTGCTGTGCTCCTAGTATTTGATTTTGTTGTGCTATATCAACTCCAGCCATTTGATTTGAACCAGCCATTTGAGCCGAAAGTATTTGATTTTGAGATCCTTGTTGAATAGCTCTAGCTTGATTTTGTGATGATTCACCTGCTATAGCTGATTGTATATTTGCACCTTGCTGTGCAGCTAACCTTGCATTTGCAGACTCTTGTTGACCAATAGATGCCGATGCTGATTGTAAGTTTTGATTTTGTTGACCTGCTAATGTTTGAGCCAAAGCGGCTATACCACTGCTACCTGCCGCACCTCTCATACTACCTAAAACATTTGACAACCCTTGCTGTTGCTGTTGAGCCATCATGTCTGCTTGCTGAGTATTTACAGTTAGATCTTCTGCAGTGTTCTCCATTTGAGATGCAAAATTTGTAGCACCAACCGCTGTATTTTGCATACCTGCAGCAAAATTAGTTAAATTAGCTGCTGGATTTGATAAACTTGAAGCTGGGGTTGATAAGTTAGCAGCTGGATTCCCTAAATTTGCAAAGTTATTTTCAAAATTAAAACTTTCATACGCTTGCATTTTTTGATTCATGTTAGCGGTTGCTTTTTTCTGCTCCCTTCTTCTTGCTCCCCCTCCGATCATACCACCAACAATCTGTGTTACTCCTCCTAATACACTCATATTTTTTTATTTTATTTGTTACTATAATTACATATTTTATTTACGACTTACTACTTTCAGATATATCTGAACCTATTTGATACAATTCAACTTCACTTGTAGAGTCGTTCTTCATTTCTACTTCTGCATAGTAACCTACTAGCGAAGATAAGTTAGCTTTATTATCTTTTGCAAAAAAGTAGAACTTACTTGCTAATCCTGATGTACTTGCTGATGCATCTATACTACATGTTACAGTTGTATTCGTGTAAGCGGTTATACTACCTAACTCTGTTGGTGCGTCCGTTACTCCGTTTGTTATTGTAGAATAGTATACTACATCATCAATTTGAATTGATGAGTTAATTTCATTTACAAATGTTAAAACTATAGTGCTTGCCATGTTAATTGTTTAATGATCCAAGACCAGTATTATAAGATCCTCCACCAACTATACCTGTAGGGCAAACTTCTGGATCATTTTGCTGACCACTTAAACAAAGCTGCCCATCGTGAAAGTGTGACCTACGACCTCCGGTATTTTGCACTTTTAATATCCAATTAATAGTTGGTTGTACTGCTTGTTTCTGTGATTTAGTGTCAAAAAGTAAAAACAAACCACTAGTAAACGTAAGTTCTTGATTTGTTTTAGAACCACCAGTTGTAGCTTCGTTTATTACAAATTGAGTTGCGGAAGATATCTTAATAATATGTGCACCTGTAGGTATACCGGTTCCACTAACATTCATACCAACAACAAGAGAAGCTGTACTATCCATTGTTATTGTTGTTCCATCATTATAGTCGCAAGTATTATCAGTTATATTAGGTTTATTTACAGTTGCATTAAACCTTAATACAAACTCTGTAAATTGTCGTTGGCTCCCATCATTTGGAACCATACAAAAATTAGGAATATTTACTGATTGAAATGTTGTTAAATTTGTTCCAAAAAGTGTTGTTTCTACTTCAACTGGAACACCTTCTATTCCACCCAAAGGTATTGATCTAATTCCTTGATGCCTTACTAAATAATCTTTTATATAAACTTCATTTGCTTGAGAACTTCCATTTGCTCCTATATGACCGTTTTGAGATATAGTAACGTTACTGCTAAAATTATTTCCGGGATAATTACTAAAAGGGTTTGCAGAACCTGTTGTTGTATCAACATGTGTAAAGTTATCAAAATCATCACTTGAAGGAGTAGCTTCTATATCCCAGTACCCTATATAACCATTGTGATGAACTCTAATTCTAAGTTCTAATCCTACTACAATGTCATTATTAGGTCTAGCAAAAACCGTAGTACTATTAGTGTCTAATATTCCATCGTTGCCACTTGCTGTTCCTTTTCCTACAGTAATAATATTACTTTGAATTTTATTATTACCTACATCTGTTGTTAGTAAAACTTGAGTTTCTGGATCTTTTATGTAATGTGTGTCAAAATAAGAGTTTGAGTTTGAGTAATCTATTACATTTTTAACTTCTACTTTTGAAAATGTATCTTGAGGTATTGGAGTAGCACTGACTGTTCTTTCAAGATTTAAAGTATCATTAAAAATAAACGTAGAGTCTAAGTTGTTACTACCAAACTTATTTATTAATATGCTACCTTTTAATGTGTTTGTTTTATTGTCAGTAGATGTTTCTATTTTTAAATTTTCAAAATCTATATTCCAATTATATGGTGCTGTAAATCTAATGTTCCCTGAGTTTATTAACCAAGGTTGTACCTCATCAATTTTTTTAGTATTGTGAGCTATTGTTAGTGTTTTGTTAGTGTTTATTTCCTTTACGTAAAAACCATCAGGTAATCTACCGGACTTTTCATTACTTAAGTTTAAATGAGTTACCTGACTAGCTATGTTTGAGTCAGTACTTGCTACAATAGCGTTAACATTTACTATTGAGTCAAAACTAATTAACAAAGTCATTCCTGATCCGTTTACATCAACAGAAGAACCTATAGCAATTGGCTTTTTTTCAACAGTAGCATATTTAAACATGTCTTCGGCAATAGGTTCTTTTATTAAAAAAACATTAGTTGCGGCTGCTGAGTCACTAGCAGATATGCTTATTGCAAAATCTTCTTCAACAGTATTATTAGCATCTGTTATGCCTCCTGCCTGACCGGTTACACTAGTAGTTGTTGTTCCAGATAAAGCAACATTTGTAAATGTGAGAGTTTGATCTGATAAACTATTTCCTGTAGTAGCATCATTTAATTCAAAAGAAGTATCACTTGGTACTGAAGCAACATACGCTCCCGAAGGTATACCATTCCCCGTAACAAACATACCTTTTTTAATTTTACCATTATCGTCATCATGGGTTATAGTGGGATCATTATTGTAATCACATGTAGTGTCTGTAAAAGTAAAAGATTCATTAGCTGTTAACGTAACTTTTGAGCTAACTGTCTGTTCAACACTAATTCTTGTTGAAGAAGTGTCTAATTTATTACTTGAAATAAAATTTTCTGATATTATTGTAGGAAAAACTGGTTCTATTTCATACTCATGTAATATTGTATACGCAGCATTTCCATACTCTTGAAGTAAATTTATAGATCCTGAATCTCCAATTTCAATTTGATATTGAGAGTCAAGAAAAAATCCAGAGTTTGAATTTGAAGTTCTATATGAAGAATCAAATATACTGTAATAATAATAAAAAACTAATTCTGAATTGTTTACTATTTGTTTATTACTTGACATTGTAACAACAAGACCATTACTGCTTAATTTACTTACGTAAGCAACCGTTTCTCCTCCAATAGATATAGCCATACCGGGAGATATCGCATAGTTTATTGAAGAGACTGTAAATTGATTTTCACTAGATGAAGATCCTCCACTACTAGATACAGTAGCTTCAGTATATTTTTTTAATTTGAACTTAGCTTTTGGCTTACCAATAACTGTAATATCCTCTTGACCTCCTGTACTTGGAATTGTTTTATTTGTTATTTTAAAAGAAGTAATAGCATTAAACGGAGACAAAGAAGCTTTAGATGCTCTTGCTGTTATTAATAATCTATCTTCTGTTGGGTTATTTTTACTAAAAGAATAATAAACATTTGTCGTAACTGTAGGTGGATAAAATTTTAATGTTACAGTGCCTAAAGGTGAACCTGAAGATGAGTCTATGTCTTCTGGCACTTCGTGTGTTTGATCTATAGTTATTAGAGAATTATTTTTAGCTGTAACCTTACTAAAAGATGTTATGCCATCACCAACAACAATATCACCAACACTTATTTTAGCTAAATTAGTATCATCTGTAATTGTAAAGATAGTGCTACCTGTATTTTTACCATGTGCTAGTGCTGAAATTGCTTCCCAATCAGTATTAAATGCATATTCACTAATAGGATCTGTATCTTCATTTATAACATCTAAGGTTGGTTTTACATCAAAAACAGATTCGCTATCTGAAGTAAATACTTTTGTTATTATTTTTTTAGCAAACTTTAATATAGTGTCATCAGGTATTGTTGCTGCAGCTGATAACGTTAAACTTGTACCACTTACAGCAGTTACTGTTGTACCTGAAGTTACACCGGAAGCAATAACAGCCATACCAACTGCTATCGCTGGTTTTAATGTGTTATTATTATCTGCTATTGTAACAGATGTACTATTGTTAACTAATCCATTTGTAGCTGTGTGAATGAAATAATCACCTGAAGCACTGTATCCAAAATTATACAAAGAAGAAGTTGATGTATTTGTTTCATCTGTGTTGTATATTCCTGTTACAGTATATTGAATTAAAGATAGTTCAGATACCGTAATTCTTGGTGCCAAAGTTGATGCAGCATTTATACCATGACTACTTAACATGTTAAAAGTAACCGTTACAGTATTACCTGTAGTCCCAGCTGTTCCTGTATCAGAAATTGATACTGAGCTTGTTATACCTGTCGGTATCTCACTTGTACTAACTTGACTTGCACTTATTTCATATCCAGTATCTGGAGTTATTGTAAATACAGCAGTCTTACTAGAACCTACAGTTCCATTACTAGGAGAATCAGAAGTTAAAACTGAAAAAGTTACATTATCACTTTTTGTAAAATTACTTCCTGTAGTATTAGGTTGTACTGTTAATATAAAATTACTATTACCAGAAACACTTATTGAAGCAGGAATACCTAACCCTTGTACAGATAGCTCTTTTGTATCTATATTAGATGAGGTTGTAGTATCACCTAATATCTTATTAAATTTAAAATTTTCTTTGTCTTTAAAAAATTTAACACTACCTGTTTGTTGATCTGTAGTTATACTGTTTGCATACCATCCTTTTGTACCTGTTTCTGTTAGTTCCAATATTTGAGATGGAGCATATCCAGTTTTTTCTAAAACCTTTAATGTTGTACCTGCTCCTATAGTTATGTTTGAATCTAGATTATTACCTAGAGCGTCTTTAGTTATAGTGCCACCATAAGTATATTTTCTAGAGTCACTACCTTCATAGTTTAATGTCTTAAAACTCTTTACACTTGTAGGTATGTCGTTAAACAAAACATTAACTGATGATTGGTAGTTTTTAGTAGTGTCATTTTGTGAGTCTGTAATGTCGTAAAATTTGTTTTTAACAATGTTATTATGAGAGAATAAACTACCATTTTTAAATGTATAATATATGTTGTTTATAGAAAGACCTGTTTCTGGCAAAAAAGATTTAAAACTAGTCCATCCATCAACTCTTTCATCAAAACTTAATGTTTGATTATTTAACGTAATATTATAAGATCCTTTATCTTCATTGTAAGTCCCAATTATACTTGTTGATAAAGATAAGCTGTCACCAAAAAAATCTGACATACCTTTGCTTGATATAGCAGTTAATCCATCTCTTGATAGTCTTAAAACAGCACCTCTAGCTTTGTCCGCAAAGTATACTCTAAAAGCATGTGAAGAAAAAGACTCTGGATTTTTAGATATACCATACTCCCCAACATATCCGATAGCTTGTCCTAAAACGTTTGTGCTTGAGGTTATATTAGTGTTACCATCAGCATTAAATAAAGCGTCTTTGTTTGCTAAAACTTTTAAAACTTTGTCTTCACAAAAAGTAATTAAATCAGTTTCTCTTACAAATATTTTTTGTATTGATCCGTATATAGGATTAATATCTTTTGTTATAGGTAAAGCTTGTATAAATTGATTAATCTCATTAACTCCTGAAGTTGAATTAAATATACCTGAAAATATAAAAGAATTTTGTTTGTGTTCTTCTGTGTATTCAGATTCTAAAGTTGTAGAAACAATAGCTCCTTTATCTATAGTAGGAGCGTTAAAATCATCTTTAATTCTGTTAGACTCTACTCCTTGACCAAATGAATAACAATTAAACCAATCAAGTTCATTTACCTGACCAAAAACTTGGTTGTCTTCTAGTGTTATTTCTCCAGACCCACTAGCTATATCAAAGTTATGAGTTGTTGCTGTAAAGCTATATAAGTTTTTTTCATTTGTAAAAGTAAGTGTTGTTCCGGCAGGTACTAAACTACTTGCATTTACTAGTAAATTAAAAGAATCACCATCTTCTACAGAGTTTACAAAGTTATTATTACCAATACCCGTACCACTAACCTTCATTCCTGATTTAATTATTGGTAAAGCATTTGATGCTTCGTAATAAATATCTAATCCTTCTAATGTTTTTGGCTCTGTTTCAAATATAGCTGGATTGTCTGAAGAAAGCGTGCTTTCACCAACAAAAACCAATTCTTTCATTATTGATATTTTGCTTACAATTCCATTACCTGAAGAGTCATTAGATGAAAGAGCAGGGTCAAAAGAATCATCATAAGACAGTTTTTCTTCTCCTTTTGTATATTTATTTATTCCAATAATGTATTTTCTTCTTTTTCCGTAAGATTTTTTTTCATACTTTCCCGGAAATCTAAATTCTGTTTCAAAAGAACTTTCAGTAACTTGATATATGCTACCTTTTAAACCAAAATCATTACTAAACTGTATTAAAGCTCCTGATTTTGTTGCATTAGAAATAAAATTATTTATATTTTCAGTGCCATCATCAATACCACTTGAAGTATTTATTCCCGACCAATAAAAAATAAAACTAGAATCTCCAATTTTAGGGTGAGTATTTGTTTTTACTATTGAGTTTTTACCATGAACACTATCTGTCCAAGCCGCTTCTTGTCTGTATGTCTCTTCTCCGTCTGCATTTGAAGACTTTGTAAAATTATTTTGTACATTTTCTGAAATTAATTGATTAGTTATTGGTTCAAAACTACTTTTAATTGCATTAAATGAATTAATTATGTTATTGTCTATAACAAAATCTCTATTTATTTTTACAAAAAATCTACCAAAAAACTCATCTTTATCTATTATTTGTTTTTCAAAAATCGTAATACTTATTTCTTTACCAAAACTAACAAAACTTGTTAAAAATTCTAGCTCAGTATTAATAGATATAGTTTGATTTGAACTTAAAGTTAACGATGTTCCAGTTATTTCAGCAACAGAAACATCTCCTTCTATTCCAGAACCAGTAACAGTCATTCCTGCGGATATATTAGAATTAGCTTCCGTAAGAGTTACGTTTGTGCTAGATGTTATTGCAGTGCTTACGGTTCCTTGAGTTTGAGTTGTAGCGTTTTTAAGTACATTAGAATCTTGAGGAGATATAGGATTCTCTAATTCCACAGTATATACATTGTTGTTACTAGAACCACCTGATTTTATTGTATATCTTCTGGTTGTTTTTTGATCATTAAAATCACTTGTACTTACATTGGTTGCTATTTCTATTTGATTTTGAGATCTAAAAGCACTAGCAAAAGCAGGGTTTTCTTGAGGACTAGGACCTGCAAATTTAAAAAACACATTCCCAACTTCCGGTTGATTTCTGTCTAATGTTTCACAAGAAGCCTTACCTGCTGCTATTATTTCAGTAGATATAAATCTAGGAGCTTCGTTAGAAACATCTAAAACTTTATATCTAGCATCTTCAGTTACAGCTTCATTTTTATCGTGTTTCTTTTTTAATATTAAATAACTTTCTTCATCTACTTTGTTTCTTTCAGCCGAAGGAAATGAAAGCCAAACATTACCATCTTCAGCAAAATAAAACCTATCAAGAGCTAAATTATAATACTCGCTTGATGTTTCTTTTACAAACAATTTGTAATGTGTTGCCCAATCAGGATAATGACTTTTTATTTGTGCAGTTAAAGAGTTTTTTGTATTACAAAAAGATTTGTTGAGTTTTACTGAAGAGTTTACTGAAGAAAAAACAGGTGACTCTCTTCCATATACATCTGAAAAAGTAGCACCTATTTGATATGTTCTTTGAGATTTTACAGATTCCGTAGGGGTAGTTACTTTAGAAAAAGTTAGTTCGGTTTTACTATTAAGTACATTTGTAGCATTACCACTTATATTATAAGAATCAAAAAAAGTTTTATTTGTTTTATTTCTTACAACAACTTCTATAGAGCTATTTGCTTTATCTACTTTTTTTACAAATGTATTGTTTTTTATATTTTTACCACTAACAGACATTCCAGCTTGAATGTCATTATTAATTTTTTCTCTAGATCCTTCTACATTTAAAAGTACGCTTTGATATATGTTAGGAGTTTTATTGTCTTTACTTTTAAATACTTGTTTTACGGATGCGTTTGAAGATAGTTGTTTTATTGTCGTTTCTATGTCAGGTACAGTACTGTCTACCATATTATATCCTTGGACATAATTAGCATATATTAATCTATTAGAGCTTATCTCCTGCGCTTTTGCTTTTTTTGGTACGTTATCATAAGGTCTAAGTATTTGATTAGACTCAACTACAGATCTAATGTTTTCAGATAAAACATTGTAATACGTGTCATTGTTTTTAATTGTATCAAGAACATAAATAATATTGTTATTAGATTCTTTCATCAATATATCTACAGACTTTACATTATTAGGTTTTGCATCAAGATTTTTTATTACCAACAATCTTAAATTGTTTGACATCCCACTATTGTAAGCATCTAGGCTATTGTATTCGAACGTGTCAGGTATAAATGCTATTTTTGAAAATGGAGAAAAAGTAGAATATTGATTGTCATCGTATTTCCATCTATAAGCAAACCTCATAAATTTTTCTTCAAAAATAGGTTTTTTCTCTTGAAGAACAGCATTCCAAGAAACACTTTCTAATTTATCATCAGATATGTTTTTTGGTATATTTTGAATTATGCAGTCTGCTTGAAAAGTTTCTCTGTCTATACTTTGAGAATTTATTAACTTACTGTTAATAAGTTTTTTTATTTTTAAAGTTAATTCATACTTTTGAAGAGTTGTGTTTACACTACTTGTAGAACTAGAGTTGCTTTCAGTAGATATTCCTTCATGAGTTAATTTTATTATATCATCTTTAATAAAATTAGCATGAGGAGTAAATGTTAATCTAACTATATCTCCATAGCTTGAATCTTTAAAACTATTAAAAACACTTACAACTCCACCATCCTCCAATCCGTTAGAGCTTAATGATCTTTCAGAAAAAAACAATTCTAATTTAGGTGCATTTAAAGGAGATAGTTTAATTACAGTTATGTCTTTTTCTGTAAAATCTACATTGTTATATTGTGTGTGGTAATCAAAAGTGCTAGAACCAGCCTTAAAGTCAGATATTTTTATTTTTTTAGGCTCTGTTTGATTGTCTGTAAACAGTAGTAACCCCTCTAATACATTAGCGCCTGTTATAAGATATTCAGAGCTAAATTTTAATATGTTATTTTTGTCTACCAAAACAGGTGCAACAACTTTTGTTACAGTATTGTATTCTGCAATACAACTTACGGTAGACTTAAAGGTTAACAAAGTGTTATTTGTTACATAAACAGCGTTAGATGTAGATATGGTGTTTCCGTTTACTGCTGTCACCGTTGTTTTACCAACTATACCTCCACCAATAATAACCATACCTTTTTTTATAGTTCCAGACTGATTATCTAAAACTACGCTAGACCCTCCATCATTTGCAGATGAATCATTAACTAAAGCTGTTAAAGTTTCTCCTGAAGATATAAACCAATAAATCTTATTATTTTGTTCATCAACAACATACCCAATACACTCAGCATTTGTTAAATTACTTATAGATGAAGATCCAGATGCAATACCCCATTTACTTGTTGAATTAAAATTTTCATCAAAAGTTTTTCCATCTTGAAAAACAGTTCCCGGAACATTTTGGACAGATCCAACGCCAGATCCTTCAGAAGTAATTATTTCAATATTCTGCGCATCTCTATACTCACCATTAGGTACTAATCTTTCATCCAAGTCTTTGTTCATCCGACCTGATCGAAAGTGATGTTTTATATCCGGCATACTTTAATGTTTAATATGTTTAGACTTACCCCTCATTACTTGAGACAACTCTTCTAACTTTATGTTTGATAGTCTTAATTTAGCTGTTCTTGTAGCAGCAAACTTTTCTTTTTTAAATCTAGCTACTAAATACTCTGGAACATTTGACTTGGTTGCTAATATAGCGTGAGCTAAATGTTTATACATTGCTTCTTCAGCAAACTTATGTACAACCATTTCAGCATCTGTACCTAAACTATCACTTATATACTTTAGTATAACTGTTTGACCACTAACATTAGAGCTAAAATGTATATTACCCCTAAGTTCATCTATGTAGTAGAACCCATTTACTTGAGCCGTTTCTGCATCTAATCCATATCTTTGTCCTAACAAAGAGTTTGTTTGATCATCTATTACACTTGAATCATTTACATTACTTCCAGTGCTTACAGAATTGTTAGATTTATATTTACTCCAAGGCGTTGATTCAAAAGATTCAAGTAAAGCACCTGTTGTGCTATCAAATAAAAAATTATAATCACTATCTTGAATAATGGATCTAGGATTACTTGTTGTTCTTGTTGGATACAATATTCTTTCAACACCTGAGTTTTGCTCAACCCAACTTATTTTAACCCTATTAACGTAGTCTTGAGGTAAAGGTAAAAGAAGTGTTGGTGGTATTTCTACTTCAAATGTTTTTGTACATTTAAACGTATCATAACTAAATTCTTGTAAAGCTCTTTGAGCATGAAAAGCTACATCTGCTCTCCTGACTCTGTTTATTATTTTTTCAGTTCCAACGTAAGATATTATAAAATTACTAATAATATCATCAAGACTTACAAACTGATAGCTACCAAAAGACTCTGCAAATTGATTCTCTACTACTAAAACTACAGCACCAAGAGTTTGCCCTGAATCAAAAGTAATTGTACCTACTTGACTTGCTCCAGATCCTGAAACAGCATAAGAAGTTCCATCGTAAGAAGATCTACTTACCAAAGAACCATTAACAAACACATCAAACTGATCTACTGATGTTGGTATTGTAGGAAAAAATGTTTTTGTTAATATAAAAGCTGTCTGACCACTTGTAGCGGTAAAGGATTGACTTTGACTATAATAACTTTGTTCTGTTGTTGTTCCTAGTAATCCCATCTATTATACTTTTTCTTGTTGTAATTTTTTAACTTCTTCCGAAGATGCTATTTGATATAACTGAGGATCTTCTATAGATACACCGGCTAATGCTAATATCTTTAATACAAGCTCTGTTTCTTCAGATTCATGTAATTCAAAATCAACGGAGTTTGTAGAGTTATATAACGCTTCACCATTAACCACTATGTAGTCAAAAGAAGCTGTTGTTGGTTTATCAACGTAATTACATCTTATACTACTTGAGGATGCTAATGTTGATGGATAGAGTTCTATTGTTGTTTTTGTTAATCTTATATAATAAGGTCTCGCGAGTGTTGCTCTTGTTAGTGGAGACTTCTCTAAGTCTAACAAATCATTATGCCTAACCTCATCAATCTCTATTGGGTAGGTTGATCCAACATACATAACTGTACCCAATCTATAAACATCACTAGGTAGCGTACCAATAGAAGCCCCACTTACAGATATGTCTTGTTTATATTTTTGAAATGTAGCTATTTTTTCATTTAATAAATCTAACATGTTAGAGTATTCAGTATCATTACCGGGTGCTCTGTTAAATTGATTTATATCATAAAAATATTGCTCAAAGATATCCATCTGAGCTTGATTAGCAAATAAGTTAAACTCTTGAGGTGTTATATAACCCCTTTGTTCTTTATTGGCAATAGCCAAAACTCTCTGATAAACTGTGTTTACACTTACTGCCATAGTTAATTATTTAAAAATAATAGTGTGACTATTATATAATCACACTATTATTACATTTTTTACTTTATTTGTTTTTCTATGTTAGAATATATTTCCATTCCTTCATCTGTTTTAAACCAAGCTGCTAATGCAGAGTATGGATGTTCATCAAAAGGTACTGTCATTAATTTTCTATCATTAGATCCCCACTTAAATGTTCTTTGATCATTTGATAATTTTATAATACCAAGCTCAGTAGCTTTTATACCATAATTTCTAAGCTGCACATTATCATCATTAATCAATTCTAAGAGAAGATCTGGGTTGTTGCGTGCAAATAGTAGTAGATCTCTTTTAAGTTCCTTAGAACTCATCTCTGATACCTTAGAACCAAGCTCTACCCTCATCACAGCTTCAGCCATATCTATATCCATATTCCTTGCTGCTAAAATTGCATCTGCTTCAAGCTCTAATCTTTCAATTTCATTTACAGCTTCTTTGACAGGTTCAAATTCATAAAACAAAGATCCGTTTTCAGGATGGTACAATGATAAGAATTTTTGTAAAACAGTTTTTGTTTTTTCAACATAAAAAGCACCGTTTCTAAATACAATATGAGACAATCTTTGATCACCTTTCATTTCATCAACAAATGGTGTTTTTTGATTTTCACAATATTTTATTTCTCTTTCGTATCCTTTCTCTTCATCAAACCAATAAAGATTAGCAGACTTTATCATTCTGGAAATAGGTTTTTTATTACCCATTAAATAATAAACTCTGTCTCTTATTTCCCAATCATCTTTTTTAGGTTTTTGAGTTTTTGTTTTTACAACAACTGGTTCTTCTAAAACCATTTCTTGATTTTGTTCAACCACTACTTTTCTAGTATTAGTTGATCTTGTTTGTTTTTTTGCCATGATATAATATAATATAAATTAAAAATTAATAAAGGTAAAAATTACCCCTGTCCAATAGACAAGGGTAATTATTAAAATAATTGTTATTACTTCATTAACATAAAGTTGTTAGCACCTTGAGTGACTAAACATCTTTCAGATAAGAAGTGAATTTGCATTGCATCCAAAGCGGAAGTAGCTGCTCCAACAGATCCAGTGACCCAAGTTTTCATCTTGCGATCATCAGTTTGTGAAGCTCTGTATCGAACATGTAAGAAAGGGCGAGTTAAGTTTTTCCCTAAATTTTGATCATATACAGTTGAAGTACCTGCTGGTACAATCACACCACGAATAGCGGCAGATCCAGCAACTTCATTAATACCACCTCTTGTAGCTTTGTCGTTTAGATATCTAAAGTCAGACTTATAGAAATCGTAAGATCCTCTACGGAATCCTGAGAATCCTAAGTTTAAAGCCATTTCTTCATCATTACTAAATACTCCGTAAGAAGTACCACCT
>TARA_R110000764_G_scaffold48699_1_pt1 | contig 18390 bp, 10 predicted proteins | sample TARA_R110000764 | Tara Oceans TARA_R110000764 (sample SAMEA4398111) | marine metagenome | biome: Polar Biome; feature: [SRF] surface water layer (ENVO:00010504); material: water (ENVO:00002006), including particulate matter (ENVO:01000060) such as... | depth 5 m | reverse complement strand
CGAAGTCTTCTCCTTTGGTATCGAAACAACCAACCATTATGATACTTCCTTCTTTTTGCATATTGGTATTACTTTTTTTGTTCATTGTTGTTCATAATATCTGAAGCCCTTAATTTTTATTAAAACACTTAATGGTGGCCATTATATTTTTGGCGGATTCCTGAATAAGTTGGGGAGCATGCTCAATTGCCTCTTTTAATTCCATTGGCTGATTAACAATAGAAAACACTGCATTTACCCCCATGTCATAAATACCCTCTATATCCTCACCAATTTTTCCGGTAATCACGATTACGGGGACATTGTGTTTTTTTGCCAATGTTGCGATCCCGGATATGGTCTTGCCCTGTAATGTTTGTCCATCAATCTTACCCTCTCCTGTAAATACCAAGTGGGCCTCCTTTAAATGCTCTTCAATTTTAAGGGTCCGTAGTATTAATTCAATCCCATTTACAAGCTTTCCCTTTAAAAATGCCATTAGTCCTGCACCGGTACCTCCGGCCGCTCCAGCTCCCGGGATCTGATCGATATCGATTCCCAACATTGTTTCGATGCAATGGGCATAATGGGCAAGGTTAGTATCCAATATTTGCAGATCTTTTTTACTTCCCCCTTTTTGCCCTCCATAAACCATAGAGGCTCCATTTGGCCCGGTAAGGGGATTGGAAACGTCGCAGGCAACCACCACCTCACAACTTTGAATTCTTTTATCAAAATAGGTCAGATCTATGGTGTTCAATTGATTTAGACTGCCACCGCCCTCTGGAATATCGTCCCCCTCATCATCCATAAATTTGGCTCCCAATGCCCTCACCATTCCAGCTCCTCCGTCATTGGTGGCACTTCCACCAATACCGATGATAAATTTATCACAACCCCTATTAAGGGCATCCTTGATCATTTGCCCTGTGCCAAATGTTGATGTATGCAATGGGTTCTTTTCGTATTCTTTTAACAATTCCAAGCCCGAAGCCTTGGCCATTTCGATCACAGCCGTTTTTTTATCTTTCAAAATCCCATATTGAGCCTCAATGGTCCTCTTCAGTGGATCCATTACCAAAACGGAAATTCTTTTACCTCCAACCCCGTTCAGCAGGGTGTCCAATACTCCTTCCCCACCGTCCGAGATTGGGATTTCATGGATTAGGGAACCCGGCAGTACCTTCTTAACTCCTATGGCAATATTTTCCGCAACCTCTTTGGCCGATAAACATTCTTTAAATGAATCAGGGGCAACAACGATATTCATTTTCTGTGGGTTTGTTCCTTATTAATCATTTTCATTTAGCATAAACTACCATTGTATACCCTGCTTATTTGGTTTTTAGAAACCTGAACCCGTCTTTTTCCGTTACCAAATAATCCGGACTGCCTTTTTCTTCTACAAATTTTATTTTTATTATTGCCGTTCTTCGTGGTTGGGTTAGAGAGTCATTAAGATGGGTATGTAAAACGTATTGCATATCCCCTTGGTGATCCAGAAATACATCTCCATGCCCTGGGCCATTTTCGCCTACGAGGTCCTTATACATAATGGGACTTTTATCAAACTTCTTCCAAGGTCCAAGAGGGCTTTCACTAATGGCATAGCCAACCGCGTAATCCGGGTTTCTAAAATCATTTGCCGAATATATCAAGTAATAGAGCCCTTTATGTTTTAATACTGTGGGGCCTTCAGTTACCGGCCAATCCGTCTTTTGTGTATTTTCCCATTCACGTTCTCCAACAATACATTCCCTCAAGGTTTCCGGTTTAATTGCCATGAGATCATCCTGCAATTCAGCTACGTAAATTCTATTACCTTGGGTAAGTCGAACATGATATAAATATTTTCTACCGTCATCATCAAAGAATACAAAGGGATCTATCTGTTTAACGGGGGCTTTAAGAGCTTCCTTTGAGGTGTTAACAAATGGACCCAATGGACTTTTGCTGGTTGCCATTGCTATGTGTTCATTTGCCGTATAGGCCATATAAAAAAGACCTTTGTACTCAAAAACCTGAGGAGCCCAGAATCCTATTTCCCCATAGGAATCACCCATTGCCAAGGACAGGCCGTTCTTGGCTCCTTTGGGTCCTGACCACTGTATTAAATCCTTGGAAGTGTATACCAAAAAGCCTTTATTCTTTCCCCATTTGGGATCACCAGTAGTTCCATACAAATAATAAGTATCTACATGATGAAAAATAGTAGGATCCGCCAAATAGATTTGACCGGAATCCATATCCGTCAACTTTTGGGCGTTACATCCCCAAAAAACAATAGAAACTATAAATATGACTAATGCTCTCAAAACCTATCTAAAGCTAAATTTATATTCGGAAACTGTATGGTAAACCTCACCCGGACGGAGCGTAATTGATGGAAAACCCTGTTGGTTGGGGGAATCGGGAAAATGCTGTGTTTCCAGACAAAAGGCAGTCCTATAATCGTCCTTGGCTCCAGATTTCAAAGTGTTTTCCGAGTCCATAAAATTGCCACAATAAAATTGAATTCCAGGTTCTAGAGTATATACATCCATCACAATGCCAGATTTATCCCCTACCACAGTAGCGGCATGGTTCATACCATTGGACTTGGTGCCATTTAAAACAAAATTATGGTCATAACCCCCGCCGAATGCCAATTGCCGATCCTCCTCGTCTATACGTGATCCAATAGTATTGAAATCTTTAAAATCGAAAGGTGTTCCCTTTACATTTTTCAATTCCCCCGTAGGAATCAGTCCTTGATCCACAGGTATAAATTGATCTGCATAAAGTTGCAATGAATGGTTTAGGATACTTCCACTTCCTTCTCCATTGAGGTTGAAATAGGTATGATTGGTCAAATTTACCACAGTAGCTTTATCTGTAGTGGCTTCGTATTCCATTCTAACTGCCCTGTTATCAGTTAGCGAGTAAGTTACCTTTACGGTTAAATTCCCTGGAAACCCCTCCTCCATATCAGGGGAAGTATATCTCAGGATCAGGGTTTTGGTATCAGGTTGTTCGGCGCCCCAAACCTTATCCTGAAATCCGTTCTCCCCACCATGAAGGGCATTTTCATTATTGTTCGGTACTACAGAATATTCGGTGCCGTCTAAAGAAAATTTACCTTTTGCAATCCTATTGCCTACTCGGCCTATTGTAGCTCCAAAGTAGGTTTCGGCAGAATCCAAGTAGTCCTTTATGTTGGAATAACCTATGGAAACATCAACATAATTGCCATCTTGATCTGGAGTCAAAAGAGCAACTATCCTACCCCCGTAGTTGGTAATGGCCATTTTCAAATTCTTGTTTTCCAGCCAATATAGCTTTACGGCCCTTCCATCAATGATGGTGTCAAAATTGGTTTGTTGCAAAGTACTTTCCATTGGTGTTTGCATATTTGTTCCGGCCGTTTCTGAAATTATTGCTTTTTTATTGACATCCCTACAGGCCGACATTGCCATTAAAGCCAACACAACCAAGATCTGACTACATTTTATTCTCTTCATTTGTTTAGTTTATATAAATGCCCTACTTATAAAATAGCCGTTTGGGACCCCTTTTCTATGGCCTATTTATTTATTTGCCAGCTTATTCAATTTCTTTATCAAATCCGCCTCGTCCTGTCTGTAGGGAGTTCCATCTTTTCTAAAAACTTCATGAAACCATTCAATTGGTTCACCTCCGTCCTCGATAGGGGTATTCCAAGCATATTTTGTATTGGATTTTCCTGCTACCAATCCCCAATTGATGGCGCCAATATTTTCTCTTTGTAATATGGGCAAAATATTGGAGAAGCGGCTATTATTGGTCCGTGCCATATACTCTGTGCAGACCATTGGCCTGCCATGGGATTTTAAAAGGTTGATTATATGTTGATGGTGTTTTTCATCCTCATAGTTGTGATAGGTCAATATATCAGAATTCAAAGCCTGGAAAGCGTTGAGTTCTTGAAAATCCCACGCCCATAAGCCCGCAGTTAGGGGCTGACTAGGGTTAATTTCCCTAGCCCATATGAATACGTTCTTTAATAGCGGCATTGAACTGGTTAGTTTTCCCGTATTTCCCGGCTCGTTGTACAAATCCCACATGACAATCCGTTCATCATTGCCAAAGGTTTTGAGGATATCCTTGACATAAACCTCAAGAGCGGGGAAGTTTTCCTCTTCCTTTGATGCGGGGTCTCCAGGATCTTGCACCCAACCCGAATTATGGGTTCCAGATATAGGTTCCGGTTGTTCACCGATTTTAGGAGTTTTGCCCCAAACATCATCAAAAAAGACAAACATTGTTCTGATACCGTGATTGCTTGCTATTTTTAAATAGGTATCCATACGTTGCTTAAATCCCTGTGGATCTGCCTTGTATGCCAAACTATGAAGATATACCCTCATCGTATTGAAGCCAATACCTTCGGCAAAGCCCAATTCCTTATCAATTGTTTCAGGGTCGAAGGTATTCTCTTGCCACATTTCCAATTGATTAATGGCTGTACTGGGATTAAAATTTGCGCCGGTCATCCACTTTTGTTGAGAATACCATTCTTGGGCTTTATCAATGGACCATTTATTCTTAGTTAAAACATCTTCTTGTGATATCCCTGAAAAGGGTATAAGAAGCACGTAAGCAATCAGTATTAATTTTTTCATCTGCTAATTTTTATTGGTTTTGATGATACTCCCAATAGGAATTGGAAGGAATTATTTTTATGTCTGGAGTTAAGAAAGGCTTTATACTTCTGCTATAGCATCACTATTTTAAATAGAAATCTAATTTTGTACAGCATACTTCATTCGATAAAATTACCGGGCCGTATGAGAGACCCGATAATTTAAGAAACTAACTCAACTCAACTCAATTCAACTAATATTTTCGTTTATTAAAGGCATTACTACCTTGGTATATCCAGAATTACATTCTCGGGTAACGGTGGTCCCAAATAGGGCATTCCACTGGTATCCCAATACAGCCTTTGCATTCTTGGAGAGCGAAACCTACCACAACCCTGCCCAGATTTAGAATTGGCATGATATAAAATCCAATCCTGTTTACCATCAGGAGACTTAAAAAATGCATTATGTCCAGGAGCATATACTCCATTTTGCGGAGCCTGAGTAAAAATCGGTTCCTCCGATTTTTCCCAAGCCGTAGCCTCCAATAAATCGTCACCACCATTAAATGATAAAAGTCCAAGACTGTAATTATCGGTCCAGCAGCCGCTTGCCGAGAAAACAATGAAAATTCGATCCTTATGTGCCAAAAATTGTGGCCCTTCATTTACATTGACATGGGGAAGATCCGGATCATCCAAATCCCCGTGTTTTTCCCATTCATATTTTGGTGAAGAAATTTTCGCCCTTTCCCCATCTATCTCCAAAGGGTTTTTCATCTTGGCAATGAAAATATCCTGTTGCCCATTGGTATCACCTTCCCATCCAGACCAGATCATATATAACTGCCCTTTATGGTTGAATACATTACCATCAATCGCCCACTTGTCTGTTTTAGCCGCAATTTTGCCTTTAAATTCCCATTCTCCTTTAAAAGGGTCTTTAGAAGAATTCTCCAATACATACATTCGATGGGTCTTATTATGACCATCATCAGCGGCAAAATAGATATACCACTTTTTATTTATAAAATGGACTTCCGGAGCCCATATATCCTTGGAGTAATCCGTTCCTTCTGGTGGTGTCCATACGGTAATACTTTCGGCATTGTCAAGAGCCGCTAAATTTTTAGTTTTCCAAAGTACCAAACGGTTCTGTAAGGTATTTGTATAATAATAATATCCATTGTAATAGGTACTGTAAGGGTCTGCCCCAGAGGGTAATAATGGATTAGTAAATGTTTTGTCTTGTGAAAACACCGAAATAGTGAAAAGAAGAAAAAACAAAAATATGTATGTTACTTTAGGTGTTCCCATCTAGGTATGCGTTTATCTTGATAATCAAGGGAATATTGTGGCAATTTACCCCCCGAAAATTTATTGTTTCCGAGGGGTTTATTTAGTATAATTAAAATTCTATTTTCTGTACTTGAGTGTAAATCATGTCTTCAATCCCGGCAACCTTAACACCTATACGGGCAAAAATGTAACTTTGATCCGGTTTCTTTGGGTCACTGGGTATTTCTACCGACATATTGATGTTACCCAAATTGGAAAGGTCTGCCGCATCTACCTGAGCTATACTACCTTCTCCTCCACTGTTGGCATCAACAAATAAAGTTCTGTTGATAATCAATGTTACTCTTTCTACAGCTTTAGCATCGGTACCGGTAATGATTTGCTCCACCGCACAACTGGCATTTACAGATCCAGCAGCATATGAGAACTGGGAATTCCTGATCATATGATAGGGAGTAACCTCAATGTCCATTGCCTTATTACCTGATAATTCAAAAAATAGGGTATCTGAAGGGGTTCTGAATGGTCCTTGCCCAGGCACAAAAGAAAGTTTGTAATCTCCGGTAAACAATCTGCTGCTGTAACTACCATCTTGGGCAATTGTAACGTCTATTGGCGCTGTAAGCGCATAGCCCGGTTGCCATAATTGAAACCTTACTTGGTTCCTTGCAACAGGAATGGCTTCACCGTTATAGACAATATTTCCGGAGAACATTGCATTTGGTTCGTCAAAATTATCAAGTGAACAAGAAGTCACCAATAATAGAGCGCTGAATATGAATATATAAAATTTAGCTTTCATCTTTATTGTTTTAAAATTGATTATTGATTTGGGTTCCTAACCAATTTAGGGTTGTTATTGATTAAATCCTGTCCTATTTCGGAATAATAGTTCCCAAACTGAAAACGGTCAGCGCCTGTAATTCTGGAAAGTCTTAAAATCTTGTACAGATACTTACCATCATTAGGGTCTCCAGGGTTGTAATATTTATAAGGCCAGATACTGTATGGCTGGGTTTCCCTTTTGGTAGCTACCCCTATATTTTGGGTAACTTCAGTTGGGTTGATAGGATTTCCGTCTAAGACGATATGTGCCAACCTCCATCTTTTTAAATCAAAGAAATGTAGACCTTCAAATGCCAATTCTACGTAACGCTCATGAGCAATTTTGTCAAAATTAACATCGGCCCCCGTCAATGGTGTAGTAATCCCGGCTCTTGAACGAACTTGATTTAAGTAACCAGCCGCAACATCTGGTTGTCCCAATTCAAAAGCGGCCTCAGCAGCATTCAATAGAACCTCCCCAAACCTATAACGTATAAACCAAACATCACTTTGGGTTCCTCGTCGACCAGACCCGGTATTTGGATCTTGGTATTTACGAATATAGAATCCTGACTGGGCAGTAAATTCCAAGCCATCTATTGGACCGTCAAAGCCAACTACCTGAACCTGTTCCGAACCTCCGGGCAATGTTTTTTCCTGTCCTCTTGAATCTCCACTAACTATTGAACCGTCGGCCAGTACAATACCTGCCCATATATCTACGGGTTTGGATTTAAAGGTGGTGCCCGGCAAAATTACCGTTCCGGCCAAACGTGCATCCCTGCCTTGAAATATATCACCAATATTATCATAGTAAACTGGATCACCTCCTACCTCATTTGCCAAAGGGGCGTAAGTGCCATCCAATAATTCAAAGGATTGAACGAATTGTAAACTAGGGTTTATCCTCCCTCCTTCTTCTTCCTCCGCTCCAAAACGAGGTTGGTTCCAACCTGTGAAGTAGTGTGTCTTTCCTCCTCCAACTTTGTAATCCTCAACAAAAATAGCTTCTGGATTGTTTGCCTTATCATAAAACAAGGCCTCGAAATTCTCGGAAAGGTTTGGTTTGGAATTATATAAGGAATAGGCGCCGGCACTTCCGCTGATAATGGCTTGGGCTGCTGTAAGGGCCTTGGTATAATAGCCTTCTGCCATTGAAGCTGGAATTCCAACTTCGTTTCCGGGAAGGGCCACTTGAGGGGTTGTTGCTCCATATTTGGCAATGGAACCCGCATAAAGGGCAGCTCTGGTTTCCATGGCCAGTGCTGCACCTTTCGTGGCTCTCGACTTGGAATCGGCATCGGTAGGTAATATATCCTTTATAGCTTCAGCCTCGCTTATTACGAAATCATAAATAGCGGCTTCGGTTTCCCTAGGATGTTGTAGGTAAGAGGCATCACCACTAAAATCATAGGTTTCGGATTCCAATATTAAAGGAACCCCCCCCATACGTTTTACCATTTCGAAGTAATAAGAGGCACGTAAAAATCGTGCTTCAGCCAAAAACCGTGTTTTTTGGGAAGCTTCCAATTGGGTAGCCTCTTCACATCTTTCCAAGAATAGATTTATTTCACGGATGTATCCGTAATTCCAAATACCCCAGCTGCCAAATCCCCATCCATCATTTTGAAATGCAGGATAGCGACCTGCCTCTGACCAATATGCGATGTTGAAATCGGCGACGGAAGCCCAATCATCCAGCCTGCCAAAATCCTCAAATCTGTTGTATAAATCTCCCAAAACAGAGAGAACTGCGCTTGGATCTGTAAAAATTTGTTCCTGTGTTAATATCGAAGATGGCGGCCGATCCAAAAATTCCTCATCGTTCTTAGAACAGCCCATGGCCAGAATTAAGGCTAATAGTATTGTATATATGTATTTTTTCATTGCGTATAAATTTTTACTATTTATATAGATAGGTTTACCCCAACGTTTACGAATTTGTTCTGTGGGTACTGCAATCCATTAGTATCATTGACCTCTGGGTCGATACCAAATTTGGATAGGTTATCAAAGGAAAATAGGTTATAACCATTAATATAGAACCTCGCCTTTTGTAGGCCAATTTTTTCTAGAATCGGTTTTGGTAATGAATACCCCAGCTCTATTGTTCTTGCCCTTAAATAAGTGACATTATGCATCCAGAAGCTAGATGCCTGACCTCCTCTATAATTACTGTGATAAGACGCATTATATCGTAGTGCTGGATATTTACCAGGATTCCAAGCACTGTTAGGATCTGAAGGATCTTGTCTGCTCCAGCTGTCCAAAAATATGGTGTTCAATGCCCCTTGGTTCTGAAAGGCCCATCTGGTTTCCCATTCCTGTGACCATGAATACCCGGAACCTCCGGAAAAATCAGAAGTAAAATCAAATCCTTTGTAGGCCATACGGATACTAAGTCCAAAATTCACAGAAGGCTGCTTCCCGAAATTGTAACCAATAGGTTTCTCGTCATATCCGTTTATTCTTCCGTCGCCATTTAAATCTTCATATATCAAATCTCCTGGCAACAAGGTTCTGTTACCCTGACCATCAATGTCTACAGGGTAATTGTTGATCTCTTCTTGAGATTGAAATTGGCCAATGGTGTTAAACCCCCATCGAATATCATTAAACCGACCTTCATTGGAAGCCCTATATTCCTGCCAGGAATTTTCAAATCTAGGTTTGTAGGATTCTATAAACTTACCTCGGGAATAAGAAGCGTTACCTGAGACAGTCAAATTAAAGTCCCCGAAACTATCACTATAGCTTAAGGCTCCTTCAAAACCAGACTGTGCATCACTATTTACGTTTTCATCCGGCAGACCATACCCTAATTCACTAGGAATTAAAATGTCATATTTCCTCCCCCTTAATCCTGTTCGTAATCTGTAGAAGTAATCATATGATCCGTTAATCTTTCCATCAAAAAGGGTAAAATCCATCCCTATGTCGGTAATCTTACTTTTAAACCAAGAAATGTTGTCCACAATCTGGCCTTTATCCCGTGCACCAACGATAGGTTGGCCATCTAAAATTGCGGTTCCCGTATTATAATTATAACCAGGTAAATAGTCATAGGCGCCGATACCAATATCGTCATCACCTAAAACACCATAGGAACCTCTTAATTTAAATTCCGAAACCCATGCATCTTCCCCTGCAATATTCTTATACCAGTCTTCCTCTGTAATCCTCCAACCGACGGAACCTGAAGGGAAAAAGCCTTTTCGCTTACTTGGGGCAAATTTCCATGAGGCATCCTGTCTTCCAGAAAGCTCCAAATAATATTTGTCTTTATAGTTATAGTTGAATTTGCCAATGTACCCTATCCGTGCCTCTTCATTATCGGCATCTTGAAATGCTACTACGTTCGCAAAATAGATCAAGGGCAAGATATTCGTCTCCGGCACAGAACGTACCCATTGGTTTTGGTCACGTTGCTCTTGGCGTTCTACTAAAAATAGACCTTCAACATTATGATCATTCCCAAATGATTTTTTGTAGGTGGCTTGACCTTGGTAAACATTTTTAAGAATTTTTCGGTTTCTTCGTTCCCTCCATGGGTTGGAGCTACCACCTGTAGCATTATAGGCGTCGTTGGCCGCATCATAGGTATATGCATCATAAGTATATTCATGTCCATTTAAAACCTGATCGGCAATATAATAGGAATACATTCCTTTAACGGTAAGACCCTCTGCGAACCCACCAAATTTATATTCCCCACTAAAGTTCGTTTGTAACACTCTCCATATATTGGTCGAATAACCTCCAATTTTCTTGTTGTGCAATGCCCAGTTGGTCTCATTGTGACCAATATCGTTAAGATATTCAGGGTTGTCATTGGCATAGGGACGTTCGAAGGGACGGTTTCGTAAAATGGCAAATCGTGGAAGCCAATAATCATCGGCACCAGGAATCCCAGGGTTGTCGGTAGTTTCTATTCTACCGTTAATCTGGACCCCTACCTTTAATCGATCAGTAATATTGGCATCCAAATTACTTTGAATGTTATTACGCTCAAAATTAAATTCAGGACCCAAAACGGCTTCCTGCTTTAATTGGGTTCCAGAAATGTAGTAGTTGATTTTATCCGATCCTCCAGAAGTACTTACATTTAAGCTATACAGAGGGGCATCTTTCTTTATTATGAAGTTTTTCCAATCAAATGATTTATAACCTGCTTCTGTGCCCAAACGATATTTCTCCAATTCTTCATTCGTGATTTGCGTTTCCCCAAACTCGTTCAGATCGGCCTCAGCCTTTTTGGACATATACACATAGGAATCATTTACGGTCTCAGGAAATCTTGACCAGTTTTGCCCTCCGTAATAGGAATTAACGTTAACCACGTTCTTGGTATTCTTTTTACCACGTTTGGTGGTTACAACAACAACCCCATTTGCGGCCCTGACACCATAAATTGCTGCAGACGCATCCTTAAGAACAGAAATGCTTTCGATATCCCCTGGCGAAATGTTATTAAACTGGCCGGCGTCTTGCTGTATCCCATCTATAACATATAAAGGATTACCCATATTTCGAATTTGAATGGCAGCAGTAGCTCCGGGACGGCCATCAGGCATTTTAAAGGTTACCCCTGAAATTTTCCCTGCGAGCCCTGAACTTACGGATGCTCCGGCGTGGACACTTTCCAAGTCCTCACTTGTTACCGTGGATATAGCGGCCGTAATGGATTTTTTCTCTTGAGAAGAATATCCCGTTACCACTACCTCATCCAAGGCAGCCACGTCATCTGACATTTGTAGATCAATTGTAGTCTGGCCGTTTACCGGCAACTCCGTAGTCTTGAAACCAATGTAACTATAGACAAGTACCGCATTTGTTGGAGCTTCAATAGTGTAGTTTCCATCAAAATCAGTGGAAACACCATTATTTGTTCCCTTTACAATTACAGATACGCCTGGCAAAGGCATGGTGTCCGTTTCCGAACTAACATTTCCTGAAATCTTCAATTTATCCTGCGAATAGGATTGGGAAACCACTAAGAAGATACCCAGCAAACAGAACTGTTGAAATAATTTTTTTAAGATTGTCTTCATGTTGTTTTCATTTTTAATGTAATTAAGTTTTAGTTAGTTGTTAAAATGTTATTTATTCACTGCATGGATCAAAATTCAACAGTTCACATTTATAGATATAAGCTTAGTGTGCATCATCAACCTAAAAGCCATATCGGTATGGGTTAAATATTTGGTTAATTTTTTACCGATATAATAATTTTATGACTTTACTGTTGACAATAACATTTACTTCATCTCTGTAAACTGTCAATTTAGCAGCTGAAGCAAATAGAAGAAAATTAAGAAGGTTTTAACTTTAATTTTGTTTCAATAGTTCTCCGAATTGATTCATAATCCGGCCTTTGTCTTGGCGATTGGTCTTATTGAACTAAATTGTAGAATAGTGAAACATTATGTAGAACAAAAAGTTTTATATTTTCCAAAAATTGTTGAACGGTGAAAAAGAATGTTGTTTTATTACTAATTACTTGCTTGGTTTCCAATTTCATATGGTCTCAGGAATTTTACTTTGAACATTATAAGGTAGAAGATGGTCTATCCCATAATACTGTTCTAAGCTCATTACAGGACAAGAATGGATTCATGTGGTTTGGAACAAAAAATGGACTGAATAGATTTGATGGGTATACGTTTAAATTGTTTCAAAATAATTCAGAGGATGCAAAAAGTTTACACGGGACATATATAGAATGTCTTCATGAACATGAAGACATTCTTTGGGTAGGTACGGACAATGGTCTGTATAGTTATAACGAAAAACAAGAAAATTTTGATTTGTTGGAAGGCACCAATACTAAACATATTTTGGGCCTTATAAATGACGCTGATGGGAATCTATGGTATATTGCGAACAGTGCAATGAACAAGTACGATACTAAAACCAAGGAAACGGTTACCTTTCCAACTGACCTATTTTTTAATGCTACAGCAATCCTAAAAACAAACGATAATGAAATTATAGCTGCATCCAGTAACAAGCTTTATATATATGATAAGGTATCCAAAATCTTTAAAGACTATAATCTAAATGTTCTGGGCGATCCTAAATTACCATTCCGAATTAACCGCTTATTTAATTTAAACGACCATATAATCTTGTTGGGTACCCAAAATCATGGCGTACTTGCATATGATATTCTGGAGGGCAAAATTTTGGAAATGTTTGAGGAACTGAAGGGACCTATTTATGTAAGGGATTTTGCCATGAGAGGGAACGAAGAGCTTTGGGTTGCCTCGGAATCAGGCATTCATTTATATAATTTTAAAGAAAAAGCCTATACAAACTTGGTGAAAAACTATAACAATCCTTATGCTTTGGCGGATAACGCAGTTTATGCGCTAACAGTGGACGACGAAGGCAGTGTTTGGGCAGGCACTTATTTTGGCGGGGTAAATTACCATCCTAACCAGTACAATTACTTTAAGAAGTATTTTCCGTCTTCATCTGAAAATTCTATTAGCGGGAATGCCGTACGGGAAATTCGTCCTGACAATCAAGGGAATTTATGGATAGGAACAGAGGATGCAGGATTAAATAAGTTCAATATAGCAACTGGGAAGTTCACAAATTATACCTCCAAGGATAAGGGAGGCATTTTGTCACATTACAATATTCACGGCATACTGCCCATGGATGACAAGGTATGGATAGGCACTTTTGATCATGGATTGGATGTACTGGACGTTGGGCAGAACAAAATTGTAGCACATTACAATATGGGAGGTAGGAGTACACTCAGTAATAATTTTATTTTTTCACTTCATAAAACAAGGTCAAATGATATCATTGTCATATCCACTTCCGCCATACAATCCTATAACCCTCAAACGGATAATTTTGATTTGGTTGGGACTTTTCCCCAGCATATACATTATACCTGCTTTTTTGAGGATAACAATGGGGGATATTGGGCCGGAAGTTATTCTGAAGGATTATTTTATTACAATACAAAAACTGGAGAAAACAGTAATTTTAAATATGACAGCCATAATGCTGAGGCTATAAGTAACAACCACATAAATGGTATATTTCAAGACAATAATGATACCATTTGGGTTACAACTGAAAATGGACTAAATCGATACGACCCGATTAAAAAATCCTTTAAGAAATATGGGACCAAAGATGGATTCCCAAGTAATGCTTTCTATTCCCTGTTAGAGGGAAATGATAATGAACTTTGGGTAACTACCTCCAATGGACTAGTGGAATATGAAGTTTTAACCGGTCATAAAAAAATCTATACCAAGGAAAGTGGTTTGCTCAGCGATCAGTTTAATTATAACTCAGGCTACAAAAGCCCTGACGGAACTATGTATTTTGGCAGCGTTAACGGAATGATAAGTTTTAATCCAAAAAACTTTGCCAACAACACTTATGTGCCACCCATTTTAATAACTGGTCTTCAAATAAATAATCAAGAGGCGGTTGTTGGAGTGGATGATTCCCCTTTACAGAAATCGGTAACTTTTCTGGATAATATGGTACTAAACTCTAACCAGTCTTCCTTTAGTCTGGATTTTGCTGCCTTAAGTTATATAGGTCCGGAATCTACGGAGTATATGTATCAAATGAAAGGTATTAGTAATGATTGGATTCCATTAAACAAGGAACATAGGGTTCATTTTACGGAATTGGCTGCTGGTAAGTACAGCTTTAATATTAGAGCATTGACCAATAATGGTGTATGGAACGACATGTCCAATTCGCTCTCAATAGAAGTGTTGCCCATTTTTTGGAAAAGTAAACTAGCCTATTTCCTATACATGCTTTTATTAGCATTATTGGCGTTTTTTATAATAAGATTCTATCATTTGCGAACGGTTTCAAAAAACAACCAGAAGATAAAGGAACTCAGTAATAAAAAAGAGAAAGAAGTTTACCAGGCAAAAATTGAATTTTTTACCAATATTTCCCACGAAATAAGGACACCATTAACCCTCATAAAAAGTCCTCTGGATAAATTGATAAAGAATGGGAATCACTCCGTCGATGCCATGGGGCATCTTTCCATAATGAAAAAGAATACTACCAGACTCCTCGATCTGGTCAATCAATTGTTGGATTTTAGAAAGACCGAGATGGAGAGTATAAGTCTCACCTTTGTTGAATGTAATATTACTGAATTAATAAAAAAAACCTGTAGTCGATTTACTGAAGCTATCAATGATAAGAATATAGATTGTAAGTTGAATCTGGGCGAAGCCGAAGTAATTGCATTTGTGGATGCCGAGGCCGTGAAGAAGATATTGAGCAATCTTTTTGGAAATGCCATAAAGTACGCCCATCAAAAAGTAAATGTTAGTTTGGAAATCAATGAGGAAAGCTTTAAACTCAAAGTTCAAAATGATGGGGATATTATCCCGGAACATCTTTCAAAAAAAATATTTGAACCCTTTTTTAGGGTATCAGGGGTAGAAAACCAGAATGGGACCGGTATTGGTCTGGCCCTGGCACATTCATTAACCAAACTGCACAATGGCAATTTGGAAATGGCAAACATCGATGGTTCTTTTAACACCTTTGTTTTAGAGTTACCTATTCATCAAGAAAAGGAATTTAAACTTTATTCACAAGATCAAACATTGGAGAATGTTAGATCCGAAATGGCCATACTTGACACCGAGGAGGACTTAAAAAAACCTAATATTTTAATAGCAGAGGACAGTATTGACCTCTTGGATTTTATATCCAATGATTTAAAAGAATTATATAACGTTTACAAGGCTACAAACGGACAAGAGGCACTAAGGATCATAGAATTAAAAAATATTCAACTTGTGGTAACCGATGTAATGATGCCAGTAATGGATGGTTATGATCTCTGTAGAAATATTAAACGCACCTTGGAATCCAGTCATATTCCAGTTATTTTCTTAACCTCTAAACAGGCACTGAATGCAAAAATTGAGGGATTGGAATCCGGTGCCGACGCCTATCTGGAAAAGCCATTTTCCATTTCCCATCTTAGGGTGCAAATTAAAAATTTGATCGAAAACCGTAAAAATATAATGTCCTATTATTCCAGTTCACCTTTGGCTCACCTTAAAAGCATTGCTCTTACCGCAACCGATGAAACCTTTATACAAAAATTGGACGAGGTAATTACCAAACATATATCAGATCCCGACCTAAGTGTTGAAACCCTAAGTGATATTATGTTTATGAGTAGATCTACACTGTACAGAAAAATCAAGGAAATGTCCGACCTTAGCCCAAATGAATTGATCAATATTGCGCGCTTAAAAAAAGCGGCGGAATTGCTTAAAAAAGGAGAATACCGCATATATGAGGTTTCTGAAATGGTTGGATACAATTCTCAAACCAGTTTTGGTCGTAATTTTCAAAAACAGTTCAATATGACCCCCACCGAATATATGAATTCATAATTAACTGAAAAAGTATACTTTACCTGTCATTAGTCATTAATTAGGAGCTGGATATACCTCATATGTCTGCGCTAAATCTTCCCATTCTTTTGCCAATTCTTCAACTGTTTCGGGATTGGATCCTGCGACATTATGAATTTCCGTCCTATCATTGGCCAAGTCATACAATTCCCAAGGCGCATTCTTTTCAAGTCTTACCAGCTTCCAATTTTTCTTTCTTAAGGCCGCGGCACCAAAATGTTCCCAGAAATAGACTTCCTGACTACCCACAGAAGATTTTCCCATTAAAATCGGCAACATAGTTTTACCTACGGTCGGTTTAATTACACGGCCTTTATATTTTTCGGGATATTTGGTGCCAGCAAGATCGATACAGGTAGCCATAATATCCACCACATGGGCAGGGTTATCCTTGACAATTCCTTGTTCCTTGATTTGTCTTGGCCAATGGACAATAAATGGGGAATTGATTCCTCCTTCAAACGACTTCGCCTTCCAGAAGCGAAAAGGTGTATTGATGGTATGTGCCCAAACAGGACCAATACCTGAATGAACTGTTTGTGAACCTGGCATACTGTCCTTTTCTACTGGAAATACTACTTTTCGCCCATCCCTTGTACTTCCTGCACGGTCAAATCCTGGACCATATTTGGAAGGTCGTTCAGAGCTTGCACCATTATCTGAAAAGAAGAAAATAACAGTATTTTCCAACTCACCCGTTTCTTCCAATTTGTCAACTAGTTTTCCTATGGATTGATCCATGCGATCTACCATGGCTGCATGTACTGCCATAGCTCGTGAATCCCAATCCGCATTGGTGTTGGATTCCCAAGCTAGTTCAGGAAACATAAAGTCGGGAAGTTCCGCATTATCGGTCTTGATAATGCCCTTTTCTATCAACCCTTGATACCGATTGTATCTTATTTCACGCCAGCCTTTGTCGTAGGTGTTGGCGTATTTATTAATTTCTTCCTCAGGAGCATGTAATGGCCAATGGGGGGCGCAATGAGCAACATATAAGAAGAAAGGATTTTTATTTTTAGAGAACTGTTCTACATAAGCAACAGCAGAATCCCCAATGACGTCTGTATGATAATACTCATCCGGTATGTTTTCTACTTGTTTTACACCGTTAACCAAACTAAAGGGGTCAAAATAGTCAACTACACCCCAAATATTACCGAAAAATTTGTCAAATCCCCTTGAAGTTGGGTAAGTCAAGGTATCCGAAAAAGTTCCATAATTTTCTTGATGTGACAGCCATTTCAATTGTTTCTCCTCTTCCAATTGGTTGGTAGGTGATACATGCCATTTCCCTGTCATACCCGTTTGATAACCGGCCTCCTTCAGAACTTCCGCTATAGTTACAGTATTTTCACCAGGTGTACCTCGATAACCAGATAATTCCATATCCATTGTCATCCTACCTATACCAGCCTGATGTGGATATAGACCGGTGAGCATTGAAGCCCTGGAAGGGCAACAACGCGACGTGTTATAAAATGAATTGAATCGCAATCCGTTGGCTCCCAGCCTATCGAGGTTGGGTGTTCTTATTTCACCTCCGTAACAGCCTAAATCCGAATACCCGAGATCATCGGCCATTATGACAACAATATTTGGTCTTGAATCCGTTATGTCTATATTCTTGTCACTGGCAGCTGTATTCATTTTACAGGAAGTACATAGGAACATTAGTATTAAAGAGCCAAACCAAATTTGTTTCAACATATTTTTATTTTGTTATTGATTATTTCACACATCAATCATTGGGGATAAAGGGATTATATAAAAAAAATGAAAGATTTTCCACAACTCTCTATGTTTCTTCACCCATATTTTTTGAGAAATTAATGGGTTTATATACTCCAAGCCTAATGTATTAAAACATCGTTTTTTTCAAAGGAAGCAAGAAGGCCTCGATTTAAGGCTCCATTTTGTGTCACATTCTCAACACAATGAATTAAAAAGTGATAACATCTTGAAAAACATTGGTAATTGCCCCTGAAATGACATTTTTAAACAATTAAAAAATAATTTTTACAATTAAATATGGTAATAAATAGACTATTAATAAATATAATATTCCCCAGTTAAACCGTGCCATTGAGAATTAGAGAATTCATGCCGAATAGTTATTAACCTGTAATAAGTTATTCACCTCAGTTTACTCTAATTAAATTTGTAGTATAACCATCGCATACCTGTAAAAATTGCGTTCCTCCAACTAAGCTCCACTTCCACCCTATTAGACGAAAACCCTGT
>TARA_R110000764_G_scaffold68489_4_pt1 | contig 18447 bp, 18 predicted proteins | sample TARA_R110000764 | Tara Oceans TARA_R110000764 (sample SAMEA4398111) | marine metagenome | biome: Polar Biome; feature: [SRF] surface water layer (ENVO:00010504); material: water (ENVO:00002006), including particulate matter (ENVO:01000060) such as... | depth 5 m | reverse complement strand
ATAGCTTATGTGCGTCAGTCTGGAGCAGTAGGCGCTACAGTAAATATTTCTTTGATTGAAGGCGTAACATCAAGCGACACACTGTCTTCAACTTACTGGCTAAACAAAGAAGATATGTATTATGCGTTTGATAATGCGGCAGCCGATACGCCTGCTTTTAGTTATCTTAAACTGATAAGTAATAATAACGCCAGCCTTTCTTTTGGCACAGTAAATGCAACGGCTTTGGGAGAAGACGCACTTTTAATTGCTGCACCCGAAGGTAAATATCTTCTTGTTTACAGATACGAATCATCAGCTTCTAACAATAGTGCAGGCTCAACAGGAGTAAAGGTTGATGGTAACTCTATACAGACCGCAGTGTACCAGTACAATTACACAGGCAACTCCAGCGGTTACTATGGTAGATTAGCGCCAGAGGAACCTCCGATTACATGTAAAACATTTTCTTTTTACAGAAGCACTTCTGCTACTGAAGATGCTGGCACAAGGGTGTATTACTACATAGGAGAACCCGCATGATTATTACACAAACTTTAGTTGAGGGTGTTTGGGTTACTCAAGACCCAACAGACGGACAACCGTACAGGAAACTTATGGACGGTTTTGCTTTTGAAACAGGAACGCATTCTGTTGTCCCTGCTGATGAAGAAGCGCGACAGTGGAGAGACTCAGAACTAGAAGCTACCGACAAAGCCGCACAAACTCCTGACTGGCCTAATCGCGACAACATCCTAGCATACAGGACTGCGTTGCGTGACTGGCCCAGTACCGATGCGTTTCCTACAACCCGCCCAGAGTTAGGGGAGTAACATGAGTGAATTAAAAATACCGTCAACTATATTACCACTAGGAGCGGCTGTCGTAGCGATGGCTGTTGCTTGGGGAGTGCTTCAAGCTGAAACTTCTTTTGCATCTGAAGAGCGTGAAAGGATTGACAAGATTGCAAGAGAGTCTTTAAAGAAAGCTCAAGAGAACGGTCAAGCACAAGCGGTGACTGAGACTAAACTGTCGGCTATTGTTGAAAGCTTAGAGCGGTCTGAAAAGACTCAACAACAAACAAACGAGCAGATACAGGCTCTTGTACAGGCGCTGTTAGCTAAATGATGAAGTTAGTGGTGGCTTTGTTATTTATCTTTGATGGTCAAATAGACCACGAAAAGACTATGTACTTTCAAGATTTAAATGTCTGCCGATACTACGCTGAAAACTACGCAAGAAAACAATCTCGTTATGAGCCTACCGAAACTGTTTGCAAGTTAGCGTGGGTAGATGGGAAGACTAGAGTAATAAAATGACTCTTGTTTTTGCGCTAATGCTTGAAACTCTCGTTGGGGGCTACGTAGATAAAGTTGAAGAGTTTGGAGTGTTTGAGGATGTTGACCACTGCATTTATTTTGGTCAGTCAATCACTAGGCAAGGTATTTCAAGAAGTGCGTCAAAGTTAGATTACACAGTTCCTGTTAAAGCATACTGCCTTCCTAAATGGGTAGACCCCGAAACTACTGAGATTTTTAAGAGGTAAGCATGGGAGAAGATTACAAAGACCCAAACGTTTTAGGCGGTCTTATACTAGCGGTTATTTTTTTATTAGCAACGATAACTATAATCATATCAGAAAGATTTTAAAAATTAACGTAACAAACTAAAGGTATAATTTAATGGCTATAGAAGAATCAATAAAAGAAACAGTAGATGTAGTTGCAGCTTCAACTGGGGTGTTATCTCTAGTCGCTTGGCTTCCGCCTACAGCTTCTTTGTTTACGATAATTTGGCTAGGCATTAGAATATACGAATCAAAAACTATTCAAGAATTTTTAAAAAGAGATGACTAAATGAAGTTTTATATTCTAACTTCTACTAATCTTTATGCTCTTACTAGACATTTTAATAAAGACTATAGTAACATTCAAATAGAAGATGCAGTTGTAGTAATAAACAGTTTAGATAAAAAGTATATTAAAAAAGCTAAAAGATTTTGTGTAGAAAAAGAAATTGAACACTATGTTACCGAAAGTAACGGAACTCCGGCGGTAGGTAAGAACTCACTGTTAGATATTTTTTTAGAGTCGAACAACGATTACTGTGTTATGATAGACGGAGATGACTTTTTAACTCCTCACGGTGTTTGGATGTATAAGAATTTAGAAAACTCAGATACTCCTCCTGATGCAGTTTGTTTGATTAATCAACAGTCTTTTATAAATGTAGATGATATATTATATTCTACTCAGCCATTTACTGTAAACTATGGTAAGCTATTAAACTCTGATTATTATACTATGTTTAAAAATACATACGGGTTAAGCTCAGAAAAAGCAACTTACTTTCAAAGCTTACATTATAAGTTTTACAGTCAACACAGAAAATATTCTCAAGACTATGAAGTACATTGTCGTGTTACATGGTTAAGCAAAAAAGCAGCACAGTTTAAGTTTAATGAAAAATTAGTTATAGGCGAAGACACTTTACAGATGTTTGAGTTAAAAAATCAAGCAGTCTTAGGAAACATAAAGTTTTGTACTACCGATGAAAAGCCCGCTACTTATGTATATGATGAAAGAAATGTAGGCACTGTAGTTACTCAATCTAAGTATGGTTCTGATTATGAGTGGATGGATGTATATTTAAACGAATTAAAAAAGATGGAAAGAGGCAATAAGCTACACGAAAATGTTCGTTTACCTGAGCTAAAAATAGATTACCCTCTTAACTATAGTAAGGGCGATTATAAATTAACAGATGAACATGTACACAAGATAAATAACTTAAATGTAAAGCTTCCAAGAAACGCTTCAGATACGTCAATAAAAAAATACTATCACTATTTTAAAGCTCTAGTGGCATAGCTAAAGGAAAATTAAATGAGTAAGAAGAAAAACACTAAAAAAGTTTTAGAGAACCTAAAAGCTAAACGTTCTCAGTTTGCGGCAGGTGGATATGGCTATGGCAGTTCAAGAAAGAAAGCTCCGGCTATACCGGCAAACGAAACCGTGTCTAAGCCAAAGCCTAAAAATGCTCCGCAGGGTATGGACAGCATAACCGCTATGCCTACCGGCCCCCGCAAGGCAGAAGGGACAAGGCAACCTATAGAACAAAGAAAAGAAATAGCTGCGTGGCAAGAATCTACACAACGAGCAATGGAATCAGACAAATATTCTGCGTTATTAAAAAGAAACCAAGACTCGAAAGGACAAGATAAAGAAGCTTTAGCAGAGTTAGAAAGGATTAAAAAAACCTTTGAAGACTCTAGACCAAACCTTAACTTTGACAAAGAGCCACAACAAACAGTTTATAACGAAGATGCCGGCCAAGATTTTAACGTTGAAGGAACGGGTGAGATTCCAGACTTTACACTCACTGACACAGAAGGAGCAGAAGCAGGACTAGACCGTTGGTGGGAAGGAGAAGGTTATGATACGCTAGATGACGCTATAGATGACGGCTGGGAGTTTGTAGATGGAAACTGGTCTAACAACGGCGTTGGATTGGATGCCCCCGGAAGTGGTTATGGAAACCCCCCCGGAGGTACACCGCCGCCTACTGGAAATCCTGAGACTGACGACAACACTGGTGGTGGTAATGCTACACAAGTAGGGACTGGTGCGCCCACCAACATCAAACAAAATAATCCTGACTACGCTATCCCTGAAATGGAAGCGGCAAAGCTAGGGTCTGAAATGTTCAGAACAGGTGCTTATGGAAGCACCACAGGAAAAGAAGATATTCAAAGTATTGGAAAGGCTAAAAAAGTATCTTCTGGATATGGCGTAAGTTCTACAAAAATGAACGTAGGCCAGCAGGATGATGTTATAAAAGTAGGTAAGCCTGCAACAGTAGCGGGAGGTTCTTTTACGGCAGACACACTAGGTGGGGGCGCTGAAGTAGAAGCCGCTCAACTCGATGATTTAAGACCTGAAGCTATTGCAGAACTAGATGATGCTACCCTCACTGAACGTGCAGTAGCAGCTCAGAGAGACCCTGCACAAGAAGATGCAGCTCTACAAGAAGAGGCTCGTAAGTTAAGAGCGCAGAGAGATGCTTATGTTCCTAGAGTTCTTGGAGATACAGCAAAGGTTTCAGAGACAGCAAGAGCTGAAGAGTCAGACCGTGAATTAATTTTAGGCAAAGATGTTGCTAAAGGTAAGGCAGCTCAGATTCTAGGAACGGCAGGATTTGATGCAGCTTCTCGTAGAACAGTTACAGGCAAAGCAGCAAAAAACTCAGCAGCAAAAATGGTAGAAGAGATAGGCGATTTACCGCCAGACATTTCCGCAGCTATCGTTGAAGACCCTGCAACTGTAACGGCTCAGATAGATTCAGCGCCTGTAGAAGTTCAGGCGGCAGTAGCAGCATTACCTACAGAGGCTCTAGTATCTTCACAGATGGAAAGCTTGTTAGGCGGTATGGAAGATGGCGAAATTCCTATGTGGGCTAGACCTGCGGTTCAAAACGTAAATGATATGCTTACTCGAAGAGGCTTAACTTCATCTTCTGTAGGTCGAGATGCGTTGTTTAATTCTATTATTCAGTCTGCAATGCCAATGGCTCAGAGTAATGCTCAAGCCCTTCAAACTAGAGCAGCACAAAATCTGAGTAACGAACAACAGGCCAACATAGCTCAGTCTACACAGAGTATGCAGATGCGCTTGGCTAACTTAGCAAACCGTCAGACTTCAGAGTCTCAAACAGCTCAGATGTCTCAGCAAATGAAGACAATGCAAAGTCAGTTTACTCAAGATTCTGTAATGACTTCAGCACAATTTCAACAGCAAACGAGAACTCAAAACTTAGCAAATCGTCAAGAAAGAGCTAAGACAGATGCTCAAAACGATGCAGCTATGCGAGCGCAGAACTTAGGCAACGAGCAGCAGGTTGAACTTGCACGAATGCAGTACGAAAACGCTACTGAGTCTGAGAACATGTCAGCAGAGCAACAAGAACGAATGGCTGAGTTCCAAGTTGCAGCAGATTTTATGTCGAAGAATGAAGGTTTTGTTCAGCAAATGGAGCTTGCAAACCTAAGTAACAGACAGCAGATGGAGTTAGCTAACTTAACTTCAAAGAATCAGCAAGAATCTGAACTTATGTCTAACGACCAACAAGTAGAGCTTGCTAATTTAAATGCTAGGATGCAAACAAACTTGACGCAAGCTAAGATTGCAGAGTCAATGAATCTAGCACAGTTAAGTTCTGACCAGCAAAGAGCAGTTCAAAATGCTTCAATGGTAGCTAACATTGACTTAACTCAGTTTAGTGCTGACCAACAGGTTCAAATAGCTAACAGTAAGTTTATGCAAACAATGACTCTAAGTGATTTTAATGCTGAACAACAGGCGGCCATGCAGAACGCAACAGCTTTAGCTTCTTTAGATATGGCTAATCTAGATAAAAATACTAAGCTTGCAGCTCAAAATGCACAGGCTTTTCTTCAACTAGATATGACTAACCTAAGTAACGAGCAGCAAGCTAACATGATGAGGTCTCAGAATAATCAGCAGGCCATGCTAAGCGACCAAGCGGCTCAGAACGCAGCTATGCAGTTTGCCGCAGCAAGTCAACAACAGGCTGACCAATTTATGGCTGGTCTTAATGTTCAGGTAGAGCAGTATAACTCGTCAGCCGCCGCAGCTCAGTCGCAGTTTAACGCTTCGGAAGCAAACAAAATGGCATCTATTCAGGCAGGCAATGATTTGCAAGCAGCACAGTTTAATACACAGATGTCTATAGATGTTGACAAGTTTAATGAACAAGCAGACTTTCAGCGCGACCAGTGGAACGCATCAAACGCTCAAGCCGTAGAGCAGTCAAATGTTCAGTGGCGTAGGCAGGCTAACTTGCAAAACACAGCGGCTCAGAATGCAGCTAATCAACAAAATGCTCAGATTGCTTACAACATGTCTTCTCAAGAACAGACTCAATTATGGCAACAGCTTCGAGATGAGACAGCTTACATACGTCAAAACTATGAAAACGAGCAGCAAAGAAAAGCTCAAATGATTGCAACAGCTATCGGTAATGAATCTGTGTTTAAGAAGGTGGGCGACACATCAAACTTTATTAACACTTTAGAAGCGGCACTTGGCTCAGTAGGGTAACGGAGAATATAAATGGGATTTTTTAAAAAGATATTTAAGAAAGTAAAAAAAGGCTTTAAAAGCATTGGCAAAGGAATTAAGTCTGTGTTTAAGAAGTTTGGAAAGTTTATGAATAAGATTGGCATTGTAGGCCAGTTAGCTCTTATGTTCACTCCTATAGGCCCGATGATGGGCAATCTATTTACAGGCTTAGGTAAGGCTGCTGGAGGAGTGTTCAGTAAAGTTACGGGCGCTTTAGCTCAAGGCGGCAAGCTCGCACAAGGAGCCGGTAAACTTTTGGAGGCTGGAGCAAGCTTTGCAAAAGCAGGTCACTCTGCGTTTAGGACTATTAGCGATGGAATAGGAAGTTTTGTTTCTGAGTTTTCTAAAACTGCGTTGAAAAAAATTCCCGGAATGGAGAATTTAATGCCGTCTTTAAGCTCAGCTTCTGATAACTTTTTTACAAAATCGAACGTAATGGTAGACGGTAAGATGGTTAACAAGAGTGCGTGGTCTACAGTACAGGACAAATTTTTAGGAAATACAAAGGCAGTAACTGATGCTTTTAAAGAAAGCATAGACGGTAATAAGTTAGCTGATGCAGAAACGAAAGCTAGAATAGACTTACAAAAAACTAACGCTCAAACAGGCTCTAAAAAAGTCACACCAAACGCAGGCCCTTTAAAGGGAGATTATAAATTTCCTACTGATGGAACTACTGGGCCTAACTCTATTTCAGAGATAGCCGGATTAGACAATGTAGATGCTATAGAAAGTTTAAAAAATAGGTTCACTATTGAAGCTCCTAAAGGCCCATTACAAGGTGGGGGAACTACTAATGTTACAGGATTTAATCCTAATCAAAGTTTAATGGGGGAACAAGTCAGTCCGGCAATGAACCCACTTACAGATAAGCCTTATAACCTAAGCAACAAATTAACTACAAAAGCAACAGAGAATGTAGTAGACAGTCCTAAAGGTTATTTTGGTGAGCTTTTTGATAACGCTAAAGATTCATTATCTGAAGGTATTGAAAATTTAAAAAATAAGCCAGTAGAAACTCTACTTGGAAAAGACCCTATTGCTAAAGGAATAGACAACTTTAGTAATCAGTTTACAAGTTCTCTAGCACAAAGAGCTGCAATGGGTAAGCCCGAAGGCGCTCAAGTTCATAACGCATACGTTCCTGAGTTTAGCATAGCACCAGCAGGCTCTTATGGCTCACCTGAAATAAATGATAGAGCTATGCAAATACAGCTTGGAGGAACAGATATTTATCAACAACTTTCTTATGGGGCTGGCGCTAGTTTCTATCTACAGCAGATGCAGAAAACTATGGGAGGTCGGGGATAATGGACGAACAAGTTTATATGAAAGAAGTATCTAAGATGGGTAGGGCAATTCCCGGACAATCTTTAACAAGCAGCCCAGAAAATCCAGCGGCTTATGAAAAGCCTCCAGAATACACAAACATACACGAAGCTACAATGTATCTTTGGGATGCAGTAACTGAAGAGGAGACTTATTCTGCTTTAATGTCAGGCATTTCAAAAGGTGTTCCAGTAATGAACATTGTTCAAGTTATGCTTTTTGGTGGATTTAATGAAGGTAAATGGAATCCTGATTTAATGATGATGCTGGCTGAGCCTCTTGCGTATATGCTTATTGCGTTAGCTGAACGTTTAGACCTTGATATTAAAATTGACGGAGAAGATGACGGAGAAGAAGAAGGAACTTTGTTTGGTGTTGAGATGGAAAAAAACCGTTTACAAGAGCTTCGAGATACAGCACAGAAAACTGGAATGCTTCCTCAAGGTTTTATAACTGAAGAAATGACAAGCGATATGGAAAGTCTTCCTGAAGTTAGTTTGTTAGAAAAACCTGTACAGAAAGAAGAAGAAGCTCCTGCTCCGGCTCCTGCACAACCTAGCCTTATGGCACAACCTGAAGGACAGTAAACATGGCACAAGATTCAATTGCATACGGTGAAAGTCTTTTAGCAGATATTCGTGACAGAAATGATAAGCTTAGAAGTCAAGCTAAGAAAGAAGCTAAAAAAGAAAAATGGAAAAGCGTGGCTGTTAATATAGGCATGGACTTAGCTAATGATATGTTTAAAAGCAAGCAGATTGCTTTTCAAAACAGCGAGGCAAATGTACAAAATAAATTACAAATAGAAACTGGGAATAATTATGCTAACGGTGTTATTGCTGAGCATCAAAAAGCTGATGTTTATAAAGGTGGCGTTAACGCTTATGTTATGGACAATGTTAAAAATGAGCTTAAGTTTGAGTATGGTAAAACTTATGCTGAAGGAAATAGAAACGAGTTAGAGTTTAACGAATTGATAAATAGCGAAGCTGCAAAATTATTTGATACTCGTCTTAAAGAATATAATGGAAGACTTACAAAAACTAAAGAATATTTAGCTGGTGGGGATTTATCCAGATACAACTCAAACATTAAAGAGTTGTCCGGCAAGGGAACGGCGCAAGGAGCGTTGTCTGGTTTAATTAGTAAGCTAACTGGAAACTCAAACGCTGATTTGTATAACTCGCAAAACGAAGAAATTCTTCGTCAAAGTAAAGAGTATCAAGATACTTATAGCTCTGCTTGGAAACAAACACGTAATTCTACTCTTGCTAAAGCTGTTGCAGAAAACATGCCCTCTGACTTAGGTATGCCTGCACACATAATTGGAACAGGATACACAGAAAAAACAACTGACTTTTTAGGGACTGTACACGAAAGAAGAGTGCATCCAGTAACGTCTAATGTAAGAAATAAAGAAGGTAATCTTGTTTCAGTAACAAGAGCTATGCAGCTAACAGGTGACGGGTGGGTAAAATATGCCGCTAATCAACAGGCTCAAGATATTAATATGAATGTGGTGGCTGGCTCATTAAAGCCTGAAGAAATTGCTGCTGGCAAATTAGCGTATGAGGCAATTCCCGGAGAAGATAAAGCAAACCTTAGAACTATTTTTGCATCACAGATAAAATTAGAAAGCGGCAGCGATAAATTATCAAAAAATGATAGCGGATACGCAGCTCAACTACTTTTTAAAGAAGAAGCCTTTGCAAAAAGGCTAGTTGCCGCTGGAAAAATGGCAAAAAAAGAAGGGTGGGGAAGTAATAAAACAGGCCAAAAAATATTTTTGCAAGCAGTTAAAAATAAAATAAAGACAAAGGGAAGTGTAAGCGATTTAGGCAGACTTAATATTTTTGATACTATGTTTGCAATGCAAGAGCTTACTGCAACTAACAAACTAGTTGGAGGAAAATCATCAGGAGTGCAAGAACTTGCAAATCGTCCTGAAGATATGTACACTGCCTTACAGGGCATGAACTCTGGTGAAAGAAATACATTGTTTAATAGGCTTGCAGACTCTGTAGATGGAGGCGTTAATTACTTTAAGGGTAATATAAATTCTGAATATTTTAAAGCAGACATATTAGGTTTTAAAAATATTTTTGATAATCAAAAAGAATATAATTTAGATACCGATAAGTTTAACTCTGTTTCTGCGATGCTTGAAGCATCTATAACTGAACTTTATAACCGGACTCCTACAGAAAAAGAGTTATCACTCGAAGAGGAAAAACGAAAAAAGCGGCGAGAAAAATTTAGCAAGCTTAGTACCTTCGGGATTCGTGGCATATAACATCATCTATTTTAAGGATAAGAATTAATGTCAGAAAATATATTTAAGAACAGATTAGATAAAATTGAAGCTCAAGGGAACTGGGACTTAGGCATTTCAGAAACTGAGGCGGCTTCTTATCGAAATCAATTAGTTCCAGAAGACTACTCAGTAACTGACTGGGAAGAAGACGAGGTTGTTCTTTCTAGCTTTGAATTACTTACAGACTACCTAGCTGAAAATCAAAGCGTAGCACGTTATGCCGTTGACCAAGCTACAACAGGGCAAACTGAGAACCCTGCTGAGTATATGCGCGACTTAACTTCGCGTATAGCCGCCCCTATTTCTTTGGCTAATTCTTTAAAGGACGCTCCAGAGGATATTAAAGAAGCTTATAGAACTATGAAGTCTCGTTGGGATAAAGCATCTATAACAGGCGCTGGAGAGTTTGCTGGAGCCGCTGTAGACTATGCAAGCGATATTGCTTTTAGCCCTGAAGGGTTAGCAACTATTGGAGGTTTACTTTCAGGCGTTCCTACAATGGGTGTAGGCACAGCCGTTACCGCCGCCGCCCGTAAAACAGCGCAGGTAGCCGGACAGAACGCCTTAACTAAAGCTGTAAAGTCTTCCTATGCTGTTTCAGCTAAGAACCCGCTTACAGCCACAACACTAGTAGGAGCGGGTCACGGTCTTGTATACAGCCACATTCTTCAAGAGCTAGATATTTCTGCTGATATTAAAAGCGAAGAAGACTATAACTATCTTGAAACTTTAGGTGGAGGTGTGCTCGGCGCTGGTATTGGTTTTGGTCTTTCTAAGGGTATTGGCTTGTATACTAATTCTAAGATAGGCAACAAAGCATTTAGAGAATCTACAGAACCTCAAAAAGAATTATCTATTCCTGATGGAGCTAGAGCTTTTGATGATGCTCTAGAAGGCGAGTGGATGCCTGCGTCTGGAGGCTCTATAATTGAAGAGGCTATGCGTTTAGACGGCAATCGAATAACTAAAACAGTTGATGGTACAGACAATGCAAGCGCAAGAAGCACCAGTGACGATGCTATGGATGCGGCAGCTCAAAAGTTTGCTGATGATTTAGGTGGTGGCGAGAAAACCAAGAAAGAAATATTAGCACGTATTAGAGCTGCTTCAGATAATGAAACTACTGTTGAAGGTAAAACAAACGCATTTAAACAAGCGGTGTTTACTGTTGCTGCTGATATAAGTGGAAACTTTTACGGCAAAGCTGCCGGTGTATTGTCTCCGATAACTAAGTTTTCAGGTACTGCCGCACAGTTACAGAAGAAGCTAAGCCATGAGTTTGGTATTACTGCTGACCTTTTAACGCCACAGCAAAAAGTTGTTGAGAAAGATTTATCTGAAGTACAACGTGAAGTAACCGGAAAAATAAATGAAAGGTTTCGCGCAATTGTCGAGACTCTTTCAATAAGCGAAATTGACACTAAGTTTGCTGTGGATATTAATGCTGCACTTAGTAAAAACCTACGTAGTAAAAAACCTATAAAGTATGACGCTTTTGATGATGCTACTAACTCTGCAATTATTAAAGCTTCCGCAGAAATAAAAGGTCTTTATAATGAGATGGGTATAGACTTATCTAAGATAAAGGTTATTGACAAACTTACAGAAGACTATGTGCCACGTATGTGGAGTCGTAGTGCTATTGAAAAAAACCAAGACGAGCTTGTAAGTTTATTTCAAACTGAAGCTAAGATGTCAAAAGCTCAAGCTAAAGCCACAGTTAAAAGTATGCTTGACGTTAAAAACCAAGTCGATGGAGGCGGTGGAGGCGGTGGACATTTCTTTTCTGCTAAAAGAAAAATCAATACAATTGGTGATGATTCAAAGTTTGAAAAGTTTTTAAACAATGATGTTTTAGGAACCTTACACGCTTATACTTTCCAGTATGGTAAGTCTGTTGCTAAGCATCGTGTACTCGGAGTTAAAGATTTTAATGAGTTTAAAGGCTTTTACGTTAACAGAATTAAAGAAGAGATGGAAGAGGCGGGTCAAACCTTTACACCTAAAATTCAGGCCCAGATAGAAAAGCTTTATAGAACTGCTACTGGCGAAGGCATGGAGAGATACGGCGCAAAAACTCAACTAGCTGTTGATGCTTATAGTTTTACAAATCGTGTAGCACTCTTAGGCTTAGCAACTGTTTCAAGTTTAACAGAAGTTTTCTTAAACATCAGCAAGGCCGGAGTAAAAAACTCTCTTAAAGGCTTTGGCGAAGCAATGGAGCAATCACACAAGCGCATAACTAAAGACCTAGAGTCAGAGCTAATGACTAAAAACGGCATGACAGCTAAAGAAGCTTTAAGCGAAATGCGTAACTTTAGCATACATGTAGACCAAGCCCTTGCTCAAGTAGGCGACAGATTGGCAGGCGACGAGCTAATGACTGTAGGTCTTCAAAACGCCAGCAATAAGTTTTTTCGTGCAAACCTTCTAGACCAGTGGACTAAGTTTGTACAGAACGTATCGCACTCTAGTGGAAAAAGCCTTATAAACGAAAACATTGAAAAGTTAGCAGTACGTTACAAAAACCGAGCACTAGATTCTGATGGCGAAGTTCTTGCGGGTGAGCTAAGAGAGCTAGACATTGATGCTGAAAAAGCTGTGGCTTGGTATAACTCAGGAGCAAAAAGAACAGATGAGTTTTACAAGAATGATTTCTTAGGAGGCGTTGCACGATACACAAACTCTGTAGTTCTTCAGCCTACTGCGATGTCAGGATTAAGGCCGTTGCTTTTCTCTAACCCTAAGACTGCTGTATTCTTTCAGCTTCTTAGTTATCCGGCAGCTTTTACAAACACTGTACTTAAAGGAGCTGTTAAGTCTCTTATTAAAGCTCCAAAAAGAAACAGCGGAAAAATTGCTGTTGCGGGATTAATGATGACAGGCATGGCTCGTTGGACTAACTATGTTCGTACTGGAGGAGAAAGCGAAAGAGGAAAAGACACCAGTGAAATTCTAGCGGCTTCTATAGCTCGTTGGGGTGGCAATGGCTTGTTGCTTGACAGCTTCCAACGTGCTCAAAAAGCTACTAAGTATACTAAAAGTAACTTATCTTATGCTGCAATGCCCTTTGGCCCAGCAATTTCTGATTCTATAAGTTTAATACAGCAGGGAATCATCCCTACAGTTGGCTATAAAGTTCCTTTACTTTCTGGAAGTTACTTTGGTAAGCAGGTATTAGGTGAGCCGACTGTTCGGAGATATAGACAAGGATTAAGAGAAGCTCAAACCGATGTGTTTGGTGGCTTGATTGAAGAGTTTGACGAAACACCAAAAGCTATGAAGTTTAATATTGGAGGAGTGGTAGGTAAAGCTGTTCCTGCAATTACAAACTTATTTAAAAAAGGCGGTGATGACCTTCTCGAAGACAGCCTTCCTGTTTCGTTGGCAGGCGATGTTAACGGCACATTGACTACATCAACTAGAGGTCTTATTAAACCAGAGTTTATTCAAGATACTACTTCTAAGATTGAAGGTTCGCTTTCTTTAAGGTTAAGTCAAGGAGATGTTGGCTTAGATGAAATATCTTCTGTGGAGCTTGCGGAAGCAAACATTTCTACAATGTTTAATTCTAAAATAGGTTCGCTAGATGATGCTGAAAAGAGCGTTAATTTTCAAAAGGCTCTAAAAGAAAGCAACCCTGTTAAAGCAAAAGAAGCATTGACTGACTATCAAAAAGAGTTAGGATACACTGATGACCAGATTTTTGCTTTTAAAATTATAGAAGACATTGAAGACGTTTCAGATAGCAAAAATATAATTAAGGGTGATATAGCTGAAGACATAAAAGAACTACAAAAAGTTTACAATGATATAAATATTAAAGTTACAGCTAGTGACCGAGCTAAGGCTGAGACTGCTAAGTTTGATGAAGACAGTTTAGATGCCACTCACGATTTTTTAACTGTAATTATTAAAGATACACAACCTTTAATTTCTGATGAGGGTGCTCCTATTGTTGCAAGAGATGCAATTATTAAGATTGCAGCTAAGGGTAATGTAAACTTTAGTAAGTTTAAAGCTCCTAAGTTAAAAGCTATAGATAAACCTAATGCTTCTTTGACTGACGCTGAACGAGAAAAAGCTCTAGCCAAACACATTGAAAACTCTGTTGAGAAAGTAAAGATTTATCGAACCATCAAAACTTTTAAAGATAGTGAGTTTAATGTATCGTTTCCTTTTGCAAGAGAAATAGGAACTCATGTAGGCACTAAGGGTGTTGCACAAACTATTAAAATGCGAGACGCTGTATTTGATGTGTATGACGGTGAAAAAGCTGGCAATGTGTACATGAGTTTTAAAAATAAAAAGCCTCAAGAAGATGAGTTTGTTTCACAGTTTAACATGCTTGAAAAAGTAGCGCAGGTAAATAAACGTAAGATTGGTGAAGTTGAAATGCAAGAAGGATATGTTAACGTTACAAATCCTTTAATGTATAAAGGTGAAACAGCGGTAAACACTTGGTCGGCTGATAAAATCTTAGCAGACCTAGAAGGAGTAAACGAGCTTCTTGTTAATATTGAAGAGTCTGGTGGGTCAATCACTAAGTCAACAATAACTAACTTAAAAGCTTTACATAAACGTGCTCTTGAATTGGGAGTTGAGCCTCGTGAAACAATTGTAGAAACTCTAGAACATGAACTAATGAAAAATGAACTTACAATTGATTTGCGTACAGAGCTACAAGGCTTAGGTTTTGATGCTATTAAATATGTAAATGAAATTGAACATGGGTTTAAAGGAGAGTCTGAGTTTTCTTACATTCTGTTTGAGCCACAACAATTTAAACTAACTACTTCTGCGGCGTTTGATTCTACAGACCCTCGCCAAGCTTATGCAATAGGAAGTCTTGTGAGAGGAGTTCAAAAAGCATTTGCACCTAAGAAAGTTTCTGGACTCTTTAGCGAAGCGGAGAAGGCTGCTCAACAACTTCAAGGAAGTAAGCCTCGTGCGGGACAGTCATTCTTAAATGAAATGAAAAACGTAACTCCAGATGAGTTGGAGTGGACAGGCGCTAATGCAAGGTTTGGAAACAACAAGCCTGTAACTAAAGAAGAGGTTCAAGGTTTTTTTGAAGAGAATGACTTTGACTTTGAAGTGCAAGTAGGTCGAAGCAGACCTGAAGAAATAGAAGCAGTAGATGACATGCCTACACTTTCTGGAAGCGAAGATGAAGAGGTAGCGTTGTTTGAAAACTGGCTTGCCGATAACAAACCTTTTGAACGTGACATGATGGACGACCTGCTAGACGAAGACCCTGACGCTTGGGATGAAATGTATGACGACCTCATAGGCGAATGGCGGGAAAATACAGGAGGCATGGGAGACTTTGCAACTCAGCAAGCACACTTAGACTATTCGTTTGAAGGAAGAGACACAAAGAACTACCGTGAGCTTGTGATTTCAATTCCAGATAAATACAAAAAAGTTAAGGCCGATTATGAAAACATGGTGCATCATCCCGACAGTAAAAATCAAATAGCTCATGTAAGGTTGGCTGATATTGAACAAACTGACGATGCGTTTAATAAGACTTTATTAATTGATGAAATACAATCAGATGCTCATCAGACTGCTACGGGTAAAGAGGGCAAAGGTTATGCAACTTTAGCAGATGAACAAAAATTAAAAGAAATGATAACGCAAGCTAGGGAAAGTAACCGAGTAAACGGTTATTCAGATAAGATGAACGCACTAGACAATATTGAAGATAAGATTGACCAACTAGATGATATGATAGATGATAATATAATATCAGAAGAAGAATATTTTAGAAGAAAAAATGAACTTGAAGTTGAAATACAAGAGATTAGTACTAGACCAGTAGATGCTGAAGCGCAAGAGCTTGAGGAAAAAGTGATTGACTTTTCAATGGAGCTAGAAGATAAAGTTCCAGACCTCCCGCTTAGAAAAGATAAGCAGTGGGGAGCGGCAGGGCTTCGCCAAGCTATGAAAGTAGCGGCAGAAGAAGGGTATGACCAAGTTGCTTTAACTACTGGACGTTTACAAGCTGAAAGAAATAGAAAGATAGGTGATATTAATGAGGCTATCTTCTACAAGAACCCAAGTGAGAATAGTACAGGTTGGTCAGTACAGGGCATTAGAAATGAAGATGAAGGAATGGGAGATTTTTTAATTAGCTTTGATTCTTATGAAGAAGGTGTTGAAAGATTGCCTAAAATTATTGGAAAAGAAAATACAGAAAAGCTACTAGCTACAACCCCTGATGATTTAGGAGACTACGCACTTAAGCAGCCAATGACCTTTAAGCAAGGCGGTAAAAAATACGCAGACTTCTATGATGGTACTCTACAAAAGATTTGGAAGAGAGACTTTGCTAAAAAGTATAATGTAGATATTAAGATGGTTGAGTATAAGCAGGGTAATAAAACTGTAAAACTTCCAACTCTTGAAATGACTGACAAGATGCGAGAAGATATTAAACTAGGTTTAAAGATGTTTGCTGAAGGTGGGTATGTAGATGATGGCAACACTAAAACGTGTAAATCTGTAGCTGTATTAAAGAAAACCATAGCAAAAGGTAAAATTTAAAATGTTTAAATACTTTAAGTTAGAAGACTTTAATTGTCAAGAGACAGGCGAAAATAAAATGTCAAGGGACTTTATACACAAGCTTGACAAACTTCGGGAAGCATGTGGCTTTCCGTTCATTATAACGAGCGGTTACAGGAGTCCCGACCACTCTTTAGAAAAACGTAAGGAGAAAGCAGGAAAACATGCCGAAGGTATTGCAGCAGACATTAAAGCACGTAACGGGAATGAAAGATATAAAATTGTTGAAGAAGCTATCAAAGCCGGATTTACAGGAGTTGGAGTTGCTTCTTCATTTATCCATGTGGATAGTAGGGTTCTTGGAGCTAACAAAGCTCCTGTAATGTGGTGTTATTAAGAGGTGCATAGTATGTTGCAATCGTTAATAGGGCCAGTAACAGGGCTTTTAGATAAATTTATTGAAGACAAAGACGCAAAGAATAGAATTGCATTTGAGCTAACTACCCTTGCAGAGCGACATGCCCAAGAGTTAGCTAAAGGACAGTTAGAAGTTAATAAGGTTGAAGCCGCACATAATAATTTATTTGTAGCTGGATGGAGACCTGCTGTCGGATGGTCATGTTGTTTTGCGTTAGTCTATTCTACGATTCTATCTCCAATACTAGGAATATGGTTTACTATACCTCCTGTGGACAGCTCATTATTGACAACAGTATTGATGGGCATGTTAGGTCTAGGAGCAATGAGGACTGTGGAGAAAACTAAAGGCGTACAAAGGGAAAAATAATATGGCCGCTAAAAAGAAATCTACTGTTAATAAAGCTGGTAACTATACTAAGCCTACTATGCGAAAGAACTTGTTCAATAAAATTAAAGCAGGCTCAAAGGGTGGTAGCGCAGGACAGTGGTCAGCACGAAAGGCTCAGATGCTTGCTAAAGAATATAAAGCTAAAGGAGGTGGTTACAAATGAAAGGCGTTAAACATTATAAGAAAGACGGTACAGAGCATAAAGGTTCTAGTCACAAAATGCCTGATGGTTCTTTACACACTAACAAGGCCCACACTAAAACAAGTGTAAAGTTATTTCATTTAAAAGACCTGTCTAAAAAGTCTCAGTTAAAAGCAAAGGGTACAAAGTAATGGCGTTAAAGAAACCTCAAAAGTCTTTAAAGAAGTGGACTAAAGAAGAGTGGGGAACTAAGTCAGGTAAGCCTAGTACCCAAGGAAAGAAAGCTACAGGCGAACGTTATCTCCCTAAGAAAGCTAGGGAGGCTTTATCTAGCAAAGAGTATGCAGCTACATCTAAAAAGAAAAGAGCTGACACTAAGAAAGGTAAGCAGCATAGCTCACAACCTAAGAAGGTCGCAGCTAAAACTAAAAAGTATAGGAAGGGATAACATGCCAGTTAAAAAAGATTCCCGTTTAAGCAACGCAGGAGTAAGCGGCTACAACAAACCAAAGCGCACACCGAAGCACCCAAAGAAAAGCCATGTGGTTGTTGCAAAGGAGGGGGATAAAATAAAGACCATCCGCTTTGGAGAGCAGGGAGCTAGTACAGCAGGTAAACCTAAAGCCGGTGAGTCAGATAAAATGAAAAAGAAACGTGCAAGTTTTAAAGCCCGACACGCCAAGAACATCAAGAAAGGAAAGATGTCAGCAGCGTATTGGGCTGATAAGGCTAAGTGGTAGTGTATGCTACAGAGTACATTACAAGACTTTATACACTGTAATGTACTCTACAGTGTACATTGTACAGTATATGAAACAGTTTAAGCAATTGTAAAGGCCGTCAGTTCTCTCTCCAAGAACTCATGCATCTTCTCTAGCTTAGGTTTGGCTTCACGAACAATCTTACGTACAAGAATAAGTTCATCACCTTTAAACACTTCATGTAGTCGGTCTTCGGGGACACCACCCATTTCTGTTAGGATGGCCCCCGAATGATTAACGATTATTTTAAATGATAGTATATTAGCTTCCGTTGCTTTCATGCATATCTCCTATACTATCTCACAAGCACCACCGACACACGCTAATTCCTGTGAGCCTGTAGTGTTATCTTCTTGTTCAAAGTAAATTAAGTCATTCCAGTTAACATTCTTAGGCATAGAAGCGACTAGCTCTTCATACTTCTCTGCATTAATTTCTTCATACGGAGCTTGCTGATAAAT
>TARA_R110000764_G_scaffold28733_1_pt1 | contig 18457 bp, 16 predicted proteins | sample TARA_R110000764 | Tara Oceans TARA_R110000764 (sample SAMEA4398111) | marine metagenome | biome: Polar Biome; feature: [SRF] surface water layer (ENVO:00010504); material: water (ENVO:00002006), including particulate matter (ENVO:01000060) such as... | depth 5 m | reverse complement strand
GCGCATTACAAAGCGCAGCTTTTACGTATTTATCAAATTGCGTGAGCGAGCTTCACGCCTACGTGGATTTTTATCCTCGGTGTGTGTGTAGGCGCCTTGCTTGCTGGCGCTTTAAAGCCCAGCTTTTACGTATTCATCAAATTGCGTGAGCGAGCTTCACGCCTACGCGAATTTTACCCTCGATGTATGGTGACCATGTAGGCGCCTTGCTTACTGGCGCTTTAAAGCCACCGCTTTACAAGTAAACACAATCCCAATATGGATATTTCTTTATGTTGTCCACTAAGCCAGCACGTAAAGGGTTTGCGACTATATACCTCGCTTGACCTATTAAATCTTCATCATTTCTTATTTTGTGGTCATAGTAATTTGATTGCCATATCCTTCCATGCGTACCGCTATGTTTATTAAGTCTATAAGTTGTAATGTTTTTAAAATTCCTAACTAGGTTTGAAAGGTTAAGGCTACTATTTAACTGTAAAATCCAATGTATATGATCAGGCATGATTACGTAGCAGATAGTATTAAGTGAATTGTTTTTTGAAAATTTAATGAGTTCACTCGCAATTAACCGTGCACATAAAAAGTTAGCAAATAATGGCTTACGAAAATCACAACAAATTGTAATAGAGTAATAAGCGTTTACCGAAGTGCAGCGTCCTTTTAAACGTTTATGTGTGTTTGCCATATAATTAATTTCCATTTGAATAAATTAACTTGCGTGAGCAAGCTTCACGCCTACGTGGATTTTTATCCTCGGTGTATGTAACCATGTAGGCGCCTTGCTTGCTGGCGCACTAAAAGCGCAGCTTTTACGTATTTATTAACTTGCGTGAGCAAGCTTCACGCCTACGTGGATTTTTATCCTAGGTGTATGTGACCATGTAGGCGCCTTGCTTGTTGGCGCACTAAAAACGCAGCTTTTACGTATTCATCAAATTGCATGAGCAAGCTTCACGCCTACAATTTACCAATCTCTATTTTAACTTCACTACTTAATATCTCTTTGTACTTTGCTGCTAAGGCGTTTTTTGCATCATCATCGCCATGGACAATTTTTATATGGCTTGGCTTTTTATGCATACCCGTTACAAACTTAATTAACCCGTTTTGATCGGCGTGGGCGCTATAGCCGCTAATTGTATGTACTTTGGCGTTTATAGTAATGCGAGCATCGTTTATAAAAACATAGCCATTACGTGGGCCATATTTTTGAATTTCGCGGCCGAGCGTTTTATTACCTTGGTAACCTACAAATAATACATCGGTGGTTTTGTCATTTAAAAATCGCTCAAGATAATTAACTATTCGCCCACCAGTACACATACCGCTTGCCGCTAATATTATGGCTGGTGTTTGCCGCGAACTTAAATAGTTGATAACAGCCATGTGCTCTTTGTGTGAATCAACCGTAGTTAGGTTTTTAAAATCGAGCGGGTGCCTACCGTTTGCAACTTTGCGTTTAGCTTCGCTATCCCATAAGTGTTTAAAGTTTTTGTATTGCTCAGTAAAATTGGCTGCCATTGGGGAGTCGAGTATTACGTGAATGTCTCGCCACTTAGACTTTTTAGATGAGCTGTGTATGAGTTGCTCCAGCTCATATAGCAGTTCTTGTGTGCGGCCAATACTAAAAGCAGGTACTAAAACAACGCCGTTGTCGGCTACGGCGCGTTCAATAATGTTTTTTAGCGTTTTTGTACGCTCTTTACGGCCTTGGTGATTTTTATCGCCGTAGGTTGATTCAATAACGAGGGTGTCGGCTTTATAAGGCGCTTTAGGCGAAGGGAGTAGCGGGGTATACGGCGCGCCTAAATCTCCTGAAAACACAACGCGATGTTTGTTGTTATTATTATTTGTAATATCAATTTCAACGTAGGCAGAACCTAATATATGCCCAGCACGCTGAAATCTCGCCTTAGCTTTATCGGGCGCTTTGCAAGGCAGTTCAAACCACGTTTTATAATCAACAGCAACTATGCGTTTATTTAATAAGCTTAAGCAGGCAGCTATAATTTTAGGGTCGCGGGTTACACCCACTTTTAAAGCGTCTTCAATTACTAAAGGTAATAAACTGGCCGATGCAATACTTGTAAAAATAGGGCCTTTAAAACCGGCTGCTAATAAGTAAGGAATTCGACCAACATGGTCAATATGGCAATGGGTAACAATAAGCGCAGTAACATGGGTAACATCAAATTCAATTGAAAGATCGGCTTTAGAATCCTCACCCTGAAATAATCCGCAATCAACAAGCACACTTGTTTGCTCGTTAATTACCAGTTCGTGGCACGAACCGGTAACTCCATTAACCGCTCCGTGGTGAAGTATTTGCATGATGGCTCACAGTAATTAGTCGTTTTTGTAATGATATTTACAGTAGAAGTTAAATTACAAAGATTCAAGGTAGGCTATAGGCGCAGTGTTTTAATAATAAAGAAAGCATATTTTCTTTATTAAAACTTAATTCCTAATTTATTTATAATTTAGCTGTCGTAGATCAACGTTCAGGCTATATTTAATCATATTTATTTACCATACTGTCGATTGCACGCTATGGTCGGTTATCGAGAGATAGAATTAAAGCTGTAATAGTATTGAAGTACTTTAAACGACTATTTGTGGTATTATTTTTAACATTGAAAAAATAAATCATTACAAAACTAGTGATAAATCATGTGTTTTAAGTGCTTTGTCTTGATAATATAGTTGTAATTAGCCATGCATAAATGTAAAGGTTTTGTATACTTATGAGAAGTACATATTCGTTGCGCTTTAGCTATACTTTTACACATATGGATAAATAATGGATTTTTGGTTCCCTCTCTTAATTACATTCACTATCTCACTTGTTGCCATAAAAGTGATTAATCCTATTGCTGTAAAAACAGGGTTGGTTGACTTCCCTTGCGATAGAAAAATACATAAAGGAAACATCCCTTTAGTTGGCGGAATTGCAATTTATTTAGCCGTATTAATTACTTCAATGTTATTTATAGAACACAGCCGAAACTTAAATATTTATTTAGTTGCATCAGCGTTGGTACTTTTTTTAGGTACTCTTGACGATCGTTACCAATTATCAGTTAAAGTTCGGCTTGTGGCGCAAGTATTAGTTGCCTCGTTAGTTATATTTGGCACAGAAATATACTTACACAGTTTAGGGTTTATTTTAGGTGGTTTTGAGCTAAAACTAGGGATGTTTGGGGTTATACTAACGGTTATTGCCATAATAGCTGGAATCAATGCTATTAACATGATGGATGGCATGGACGGATTAGTCGGTTTACTCAGTGTAGTTGCATTTACTGCTTTGGCGTTTTTACTAAGTCGAGTAACTAATGCATGGTATTTGCTGCCTTTTTTATTTATTGCTGCCTTATTAGGGTATTTAATATTTAATCTTAAACTACACAGTTCAGTCACAAAAATATTTATGGGTGACTCAGGCAATATGCTCATAGGCTTAACTCTAGTTTGGCTTATGGTAATAGGGATAGAGTTAGATGCGCCAGCATTAAGGCCTGTAACTGCCTTGTATATAATTGCTGTACCTTTAATGGATATGGCAACAGTAATAATGCGAAGAGTCAAATCAGGTGTATCCCCTTTTCAGGCTGACAGACAGCATTTGCATCATATTTTTGAAGCAGCAGGTTACAGCCATCGATTTTCGCTTATTGTTATTTCGTCTGGTGCAAGTATACTTGCCCTACTAGGTTGTTTAGCTGAAGTTTATGCTGTGGCTGAGTGGATAATGCTAGTGTCTTTTTTATTGTTTTTTATGTGCTATTTGGCACTCACTAAACAAGCATGGAAAAAGTTAACGTAAATTTAGCTGCATCAAAGGAATTTTATTTTGTTACCTACAAATAGATTAGAAAATAAATAATGAAAAATAATAAAGTTATAGTATCACTTCTCCCTTTTCTGTTTTTAACAGGCTGTGCTATGTCACCCCCTGTTCTTCATGCCACACGTGCTCTAATAGACGAACCAATAAAATCTAACAGTGCTAGCGCATTACCTACGTATTTAAGTGATGTATTAGACTCTAAGCCGCAAGGCTATACAGGGCAATACAATAATATTGAGTTTACATTAGGCCTGCAATATACGTCAGCATTGGGTGAAAACTGTAGAGTGGTTTATTTAAAAAGAGCAGAACAATTAGCCGAACAAGAACGTCGAGCTGTGTGTAAAAATACCAACCAGCAATGGGTAGTAACGCCTCAAGTAATTGAAAACAAAAACAACCAAATTAGCTTTGGAGCTTAAGCCCTTTATGAACATGCTAAGCAAAATATTTCAAACATTTTTAATATTAACCTGCTCTACCTTTAGTCTATTTAGCGCTAATGCTACTGCAGCAGAACAAATGTCTTTAAGCCAGCTTGAAAACGCAGGTACAACCCAAACGCAACTACCTAATGCTTCATTACAAAATGGGACATACAATAAACAAGGGCGTTCAGGAACACTATTACCAGGCGAAATGTCAGCAGCCGAATTGCTGCCTACTTCAGAGTTAGGTTTACCACCACCGTATGGTGCAAACTTATTTGCAGGCGGCTACGAAAGCGAGCGTCAAGACGGCTTAAACGACGATTACACAATAGCACCCGGCGACAAAGTTTCTATTTGGTTATGGGGAGCAATAAATCAGTCAGAAGTTATTACTGTTGATAACCAAGGAAATTTATTTATAACGAATGTAGGCCCTGTATACGTGGCCGATGTTAAAGCAAGCCAGCTAAACAGCTATGTAAGTAATAAAATAAAAGAAGTGTATAAAAGTAGCGTACAAATATACGTAAACTTACTTACAGCAACGCCAGTGAGTGTTTACATAAGTGGTAGCATTGTTCGTCCTGGGCAATATGCAGGTATAGCCTCCGACAGTATTTTATATTACCTAAAGCGCGCCGGCGGAATAGACTCTGAACGTGGCAGCTACCGTGCTATAAAAGTATTACGTAACAATAAAGTAATTCAAAATATTGACCTATACGACTTTATACTAAGTGGTTACCTCCCTAAGTTTAACTTTAAAGACAACGACGTAATTTTAGTTGAGCGCCAAAAGGCAACAGTTGTTGTATCAGGAAGTGTAAGAGCACCATTTAGGTTTGAGTTTAAAGATAATCAAGCAACGGGTGAGCAACTAGCAAAATTTGCCTTGCCACTTGCTAAAGTAAGCCACGTAGGAATAGTAGGCGATCGTAAAACAGGCCCATTTTCGGTTTACTTACCTTACAACGAGTTTAAAAGCTTTACACTTAAAGATGGCGACCGCCTTATTTTTAACGACGATATACGTGCTCAAGTACTCGATATTCAGGTAGCTGGCAGTTACTTAGGGCCTTCGTACTTTGCAGTAAAAAATAACACACGCTTGCACGACTTACTTGCCAATATACAAATAAATAAAGACCTTGCTGACTACAAGTCAATTTATATACAGCGTAAAAGCGTAGCTAAAAAGCAAAAAGAAATGATTGACCAAGCGTTAGACCGATTAGAGCGCAGCGTATTTACCGCCCCAGCGTCGTCCGACGGAGAAGCTAAAATAAGAGCCGAAGAAGGTAAAATGATTTTAGAATTTACAGAACGTGCCCGCAAAGCGATTCCGCTTGGCAAGGTTGTTATTTCTGATCAAGGTCAAGTTGCAAATATTAGGTTAGAGCAGGGGGATGTAATACACATACCAGCAAAAACTGATTTAATACACATAGGTGGCGAAGTGCTCATGCCACAAGCGCTTGTGTACAACCCAAATGCAACAATTGACGACTACATAGCATGGGCGGGTGGCTACAGCGAACGCGCCAACTACGACCAAATAATGGTTATACACCCAAATGGAATGATAGACGTAGACGCTTACGGCACCTTAAAACCAGGTGACCAAATTTTGGTACTACCAAAAGTAGACACCAAGTTTTTGCAATCGGTTAAAGATATAACGCAAATAATTTATCAAATTGCTATTGCGGCAAATGTGGCCACCTAAATGACCACAGTACTTAAACGTAATAACTGGGCAATATGGCGCGACGTTATATTTGCCCTTTTTGTACGCGAAATCCGCACAGGCTTTAACGATAAGCTAGGGCTTGCGTGGGCGGTATTTCAGCCATTAAGCTTTATATTTTTACTATCGTACTTACGCGGCCTGATCTCAGGTAGCGACTCACACACGGTGCCCACATTCGAATTTATGATGTACGGCATGCTGTTAATTCAATTGTTTTTAGAAACTTTAAATAACTCAGCAAATTCAATAAAAAAAAATAAGGCCTTATTTGCCTTTAGGCAAGTGCAGCCAATTAGTAGCGTTGTGGCCAGTAGTTTTTTTGATTTGTTAGTTAAGCTATTTGTTTTTGTACTTATTTTATTACTAATGTTTTTACTTAAAATGGATATTAATATAGACAATCCATTATTTTTAATAACAAACGTTTTTGCTGTATGGATTATAGCGATGTCACTCGGGTTACTATTTGCTATTGGGCAATGTTATATACCTGAAATTACTAAAGTACGAGGTATTTTAACTAGGCCTTTGTTTTTTATATCGGGTGTATTTTTTTCGATGGAGGATATACCCAAAGAGTACTGGTCGTATTTAGATTGGAACCCACTTTTGCATGCAATAGAGTTAACTCGTCATGCGGCTTATAGTACTTACCCTACAGAGGCAGTAAGTGAGTTTTATTTATTAGCTTGTACGATTGTATTATTGTTTTTTGCTTTAGCTGTTTACCACGTTTCGTGGAAACAGGCGCTAAGCAGGTAACCTTATGCAACAAGGAGTATTAAGTGATTAAGCTGCAAAATGTTACCAAGTACTATCCCTCTACGCTAGGTAACCAATATATTTTTAAAAATGTAAGCTTTGAAATACCCAGCGGCCATAACATTGCTATTTTAGGCTCTAATGGCGCAGGTAAATCTACGTTATTTAAAATGCTTGCCGGCAGCGAATACCCTAATAAAGGTGAAGTTATTACCGACCTTCACTTATCGTGGCCGGTAGCGCTTGCCACAGGGATTCACCCGCAAATGAGCGGCGCCGAAAACGCCCGCTTTATAGGGATGATTAACGGCGTTGCCGACTTAGACCAATACGTGCGCCGTGTAAGGCAATTTGCCGAGCTAGGCCCAAAGTTCGATTTACCAGTAAATACATACTCAAGTGGCATGAAACCCCGCCTAGCATTTGCTTGTTCAATAGGTATAGATTTTGACGTATACCTAATAGATGAGGTTACCTCGGTGGGCGATGCAAGCTTTAGAAAAAAAACACGCGAAGCCCTCACACAAAAGAGTAAAAATGCCAATGTGATAATGGTTAGCCACGAAATGGATGAGCTACGCCATTTTTGCGATAGCGCCATTGTATTGCACCAAGGTGAACTTACTTTTTACAACGATTTAGAGCAAGGAATTGCTCATTACCAGGCATTATAATTATGAGTCAACAAGCGGTAGAAAAAATAGAACAGCGCTTTACAGAGTTAGGGTTAAAAACCGATAAAGCCATTTGGGATAATGGCGAAAAGCTCATAGAGCTTGCTCAACGGGTTGAACAAAATGATATATACCTAGCAAGGCGTGTTATGCAGCGCGCTCGTAATTTAAAACCTAAAAGCGAGCAAATTAATAAAGAGCTAACTAGGCTTACTAATAAAATAAATAACCAACCGGGTAAAGCACAAACAAGTACCTCTACCGAGCAAAATACAAAACCAAACGTAAAGCAAGCTGCTATGGCTAAGTTAAATAATAAGCGCGGCCTACACTTGTTTGCTAAGCCATGGTTTGTACTATTGGTTGTGCCTTTCATTTTGTTCGCGTTTTATCAGCTTGTATGGGCTGCCCCACGTTTTGAAAGCCGTGCACAATTAATAATTCAGCAGCCCGACGGCATGGCAACAATGGACCCTTCAATGGCGCTACTTAGTGGCTTAGGTGTGGGTGGTAACTCAACAGCCGATACCGAAATTGCTAAAGCGTACATACACTCGCAAGACATGCTTAACTACCTGCAACAACACAGTAATTTAAAAGCACATTACCAAGAGTATGGCGATATTTTTACGGGGTTAAGTAGCAACGCTAGCAGTGAAGACCTACTAAGTTATTACATTGACCATACCACAGTCGAAATTGACGAAGACTCAGGCGTACTAAAAATATTAGCCCAGGGCTTTACGCCTGAATTTGCAAACACTCTAACGCAAACAATAGTTAACCGCGCAGAGTGGTATATAAATTCAATAGGCCACCAACTAGCTGATGCGCAATTAAAGTTTATACGATTAGAGCATGCAAAAGTTGAGCAACGCTTGCGCGACGCACAAAAAAACACTCTTGCGTTTCAGCAAAAAAATAACTTACTTGACCCAGAGGCCGAAGGCATGGCGCTGCAGCAAATAACCTATGGGCTTGAGGGGCAAATAGCCACTAAAAGTGCAGAGCTAAAAGGGCTACGCTCAACCATGACTGAAAAAGCCCCGCAAGTAGTTATGTTAGCGTCGGAGCTGAACGCACTTAAAACCCAGCTAGAGCTAGAGCGAGATAGGCTTTCTACTCAGCAAGGCACCAATAGTAATATTAAAAATAATGGAACCTCTGTAAGTGAAGTGCTTGCGCAATTTTCTGACTTAAAAATTGAGTTAGAGCTAGCGCTTAAAGGTTATACATCTTCTGAGGTATCGCTTGATAAAGCCAGAATTGAGGCTTATAGGCAGCTTAAATATTTAGTAGTGGTTGAGTCAGCCACGCTACCACAAAACAATAAATACCCAGCTACCTTATACAATATTTTACTCTTTGCTGTATTACAGTTAATGCTGTTTGGTATTGGTAAAATAGTTTTAGCCACAGTAAAAGAGCTAAGGTAAACTTAAAGTTATAAAGTTTAAAAATTAATTAAAATTAATAGATAGGATTCTATATGCACTCTTTAAAAGCACCTGCCACAAAGTCGGCACGCAAAGGTATAATATTAGCGGGCGGCTCGGGTACTCGCTTATATCCGCTTACAAAAGTAGTAAGTAAACAACTAATGCCAGTATACGATAAACCGATGATTTTTTACCCGGTATCTACTTTAATGATGGCGGGTATTACCGAAATTTTAATTATTTCGACCCCCGCTGAATTACCTCGCTTTAAAGAGCTACTTGGCGATGGTAGTGCATGGGGTATAACGTTTGAATACAAAGAGCAACCAAGTCCAGATGGCCTAGCGCAAGCATTTTTATTAGCTGAAGACTTTTTACAAGGCCAATGCGCGGCACTTGTTCTTGGCGACAACCTGTTTTACGGTCACGATTTATCTTTATCACTGCAAAATGCAACTGAGTGCGAGCAAGGTGCTACAGTGTTTGGTTACCATGTATCAAACCCTAAATCGTATGGTGTGGTCGAATTTGACCAAAATGGCAAAGCCATTTCAATAGAAGAAAAGCCAGATAAACCTAAATCTAACTACGCTGTACCAGGGTTATACTTTTTTGATAGTCGCGTAGTGGAGTTTGCTAAAAACGTAAAACCATCTGAGCGAGGCGAGCTTGAAATTACCGACGTTATAGACCAATACCTCGCTAATAAAGAGCTAAACGTAGAAATAATGGGCCGTGGCACAGCTTGGTTAGATACAGGTACGCTAGATGATTTGCTTGATGCTGCTAACTTTATTCGCGCAATAGAAAAACGCCAAGGCTTAAAAATTAACTGCCCAGAAGAAATAGCCTACCGCATGGGGTACATAAATGCAGAGCAGCTTAAAAAGCTAGCAAAGCCGCTTAAAAAATCAGGCTATGGCAAGTACTTATTATCGCTTTTAGATCAAACTGTATTTTAATAGGCATTAAAATGAAATTTATTGAAACTAGCATCCCTGATGTAAAAATAATAGAGCCACAAGTATTTGGCGACGAGCGCGGTTTTTTTATGGAAACCTTTCGTACAGAACTGTTTAACCAGCACTGTGGCGAGCGTACCTTCGTTCAAGAAAATCACAGTAAATCGGCACATGGCATACTACGAGGTTTACATTACCAAACGCAAAATACCCAAGGTAAATTAGTACGTGTTACCCAAGGTGAAGTGTACGACGTAGCGGTAGATATGCGTAAAAGCTCACCCACGTATGGGCAATGGGTGGGGGTATTACTGTCGGCCGAAAACAAACGTCAATTATGGGTACCTGAAGGGTTTGCCCATGGGTTTTATGTAACTACCCAAAGCGCCGAGTTTGTCTATAAATGTACCGATATTTATAACCCAAATGCTGAGGTATCAATTAAGTGGGACGATCCAACACTTAATATAGAGTGGCCACTAGTTGAGGGTAAATTACCGCAGCTTTCGGCAAAAGATGAGGCAGGCCTTGCATTTACAAATGCACCCACGTTTTAAGCTAACCAGTTAAGTAGTTATTATGAAAGTATTAGTAACAGGTAAAAATGGCCAGTTAGGCTCAGAGCTGCAAAAAAGCTGTCCAAGCAATGTAGAGTTAATATGCTTTGGTAGCCAAGAGCTAAATATAGCCAATGCAGAGCAAGTAAATGAACTATTAATTAGCCACTCTCCCGATATAGTAATTAACGCAGCAGCGTATACCGCAGTAGATAAAGCTGAAACCGATATTACACAAGCCTATGCAGTAAATGAGCAAGGCCCAACCAATTTAGCTAATGTATGTAAACACATAAACGCTAAGTTAATACATATATCTACCGATTTTGTATTTGATGGCACAAATACCACACCTTATACCGCCATTGATACTACAAATCCATTAGGTGTTTATGGGGCTTCAAAGCTAGCTGGCGAGCAGCAAATTAGTAATATTTTAGGGCAGCAAGCAACCATAGTGCGCACGGCATGGGTATACTCGGCTTTTGGTAATAATTTTGTAAAAACCATGTTGCGTTTAATGCGCGATAAAGAGCAATTAGGTATAGTAGGCGACCAAGTAGGCACACCTACATGGGCAGCAGGGCTTGCTAATATGTTATGGGCATTAGTGAGTAAAAGTAATAACGAGTCACAAGCTAATAATACTGCCACCATACTTAACTGGACCGATGCCGGTGTTGCCTCGTGGTACGACTTTGCAGTAGCCATACAAGAGCTCGCAATAGAGCAAGGCTTATTAACTAAAGCCATACCAATTAGCGCAATACCAGCAGCAAGTTACCCAACCCCAGCTAAGCGCCCAGCGTTTAGTGTGCTAAATAAAGCACAGGCAGAGGAGCTAACCGGTGTTAAAACAATACACTGGCGTACACAATTAAAAGCAATGCTAAAAGAACTAACCAAAGGCCAGTAGATCGAAGTCTGGAACTCTTAGCTATAAATAAAAAATTGTAAATGGAATAAAAAATGACAGTAAAAAATCTATTAGTAACAGGTGGTGCAGGGTTTATTGGTGCCAACTTTGTACATTATTGGCTAGCTAACCACCCGCAAGATAACGTAATAGTGCTAGACGCCTTGACCTATGCAGGCAATAAAGCGAATCTAGACTCTGTAGCAAATAACCCAAATATGACCTTTGTTCATGGTGATATTTGCGACACCGCACTTATAGAAAACCTAATAGACACGCATCAGTTAAACACCATAGTGCATTTTGCTGCTGAGTCACACGTTGATCGCTCAATAACGGGGCCCGACGCATTTATAGAAACAAACATACTAGGCACATACAGCCTATTAAAAGCCGCTAAAAAAAAGTGGATAGATGAACCAAAAGCTAAAGGTAATGCGCCATTAGCACACCGCTTTCATCATGTGAGCACCGACGAGGTTTACGGCACGCTTAGCGCGACAGACCCCGCTTTTACCGAAGAAACCGCTTATGCACCTAATTCGCCGTATTCGGCATCAAAAGCGGCAAGCGATCATTTAGTACGCGCGTATCATCATACTTATGGGCTTGAGGTAACAACTTCAAATTGTTCGAACAACTACGGCCCATACCATTTTCCTGAAAAGTTAATACCGTTAATTGTTACTAATATTTTAAACGATAAGCCACTGCCAGTGTATGGCGACGGCCAACAAATTCGCGACTGGTTATACGTAGAAGATCACGCTCGTGGTATAGAGCTAGTACTTAAAAAAGGCCGTATTGGCGAAAACTACAACATTGGTGGCAATAACGAATGGGCCAACATAGATATAGTTAAATTGGTATGTAAGGTAATGGGCGAAAAATTTGCAAACAACCCCGAACTTGCAAAGCGCTTCCCACATGCAAAATCGGCTATTGCTAATAATGTACAGCAGCTAATAACCTATGTTGAAGACCGTGCAGGCCACGACCGACGCTACGCAATTGATGCTACAAAAACAAATAATGAACTTGGCTATGTACCAGCAGAAAGCTTTGAAACAGGCTTTGCCAAAACATTAAATTGGTATTTAGATAACGAAACGTGGTGGAGTGAATTATTATGATTGGCAAGTTTTTAAATAAAGGTAAGGTGATAAAGCCTGTTGAGCAATTTGAAGAAGATACAGGTAAGCCGAAAAACCTAGGGTGTCTAGACGGTTTAATTGATGGTCATATCTGTGGTTGGCTAACTAGTGAAGATAACAGCCCTTGTTACTATGAGGTTTTTGTTAATAGTGTATTGGTAAGGCAAGGCTTTGCTGATAAATATCGAGAAGACTTTTCATCATCTACGAACGGTGGTCATGTAGGTTTCAATATACCAGTTGAAGATTTAATTGCCCATGAAGATATTTTCTTTAGCGATAGCCTAGAAATCTTTATCAGAAGTGATCATAAAAGAATAATTAATAATAGATTAGTTTTACCGAATACATTAGCGAATCACCTTGAGCACTATAAAATTGCAGGTATTCCTTTTAAGGAGATTTCTCATAAAATAAAAGTATCAGGTCTTTGGGATGACTCATTTTATATTAGCCGCTATCTAGATTCAGGCTTTAAGGGAGATCCTCTTTTACATTACATGCTTTTTGGGTGGAAAAAAGGTTTAAAGTCTAGCCCATTTTTCTCTCAAACTTACTATAATATTCACAATCATGATGTTGTTAGCACTGGCGTTATACCACTTTACCACTATATAGTCGCAGGTGAGAGCGAGAATAGGAAGCCAAATGAGTTTTTTAAACCAAGTGATTACTTAGCAGCTAACCCCGATCTAGCTAATATAGATTGTACGCTACTAGCTCATTACTCTCACAGTGGAAAAAATGAGGGTAGAAAGTTAGCTTTAGAGGCAGAAACCATAAAAGCAGAAAAAAGTTTTGACTATTCAGAGTTAGGTTACATCAGCTCTTTTGAACTTGCTGAGTCTACTTTTTATGAAGGTGAAGCGACTCCCACTAAAAATAGCTTAGATACGAAAGTATTGGCTTATTACCTACCTCAATTTCATCCTTTTGAACAAAATGACGCTTGGTGGGGGAAGTCATTTACAGAATGGACTAACGTCACTAAAGCAAAACCTCTATTGAAAAACCATAAACACCCAAGATTACCAACAGATCTGGGTTTCTATGATTTGAGACTTAAAGAAAATATTAAAGCTCAAGCAGAGATGGCTAAGGCCGGCGGTGTAGATGCTTTTTGTTTATATTACTACTGGTTCAATGGCACCGTGCTTATGGAAACCCCAATAGAAACAATTTATAAAAATAAAGATATAGATATTGAATATTGTATTTGTTGGGCAAACGAGAATTGGACTAGGGCTTGGGATGGTCTTGATAAAGAAGTACTTATTGAGCAAACTTATTCAGCTGAAGATGACATCAACTATATTGCGCATGTATCAAAGTACTTTGCAGACGCACGTTATGTAAAAGTTGATGGTAAGCCGCTAATGATTTTATATCGACCTTCTCTGTTCCCAGATATGCAGGCAACTCTCACTAGGTGGCGAAGCTGGGCTAAAGATAATGGCTTTGGTGAATTACATATTAGCATGGTTCAGTTTGATGATATCGATCCGAATAAATACGGGTTTGATGCAGCAGTTGAGTTCCCTCCACATAAAGTGGCAAGTGAAAATGTTGCACAGCATATGAATTTTAAGGAAGGATTTGCTGGCTCTGTTCATGATTATAGTTCAATGGTTAGTAACTCTCTCAATAAAGTTGATGAAGGTTATACATGCTATAAAGCTGCCACAATGGCTTGGGACAATACAGCAAGACGTAATGATAGAGCTAGTATTTTTACGAATGTTAGTGCTGGTAAGTTTCACCGTTGGATGTCTGGAATAGAAAACATGTACCAACAAAATAATGTTCCTAATAAAGACAAGCTATTATTTGTAAATGCATGGAACGAATGGGCTGAAGGTACTTACCTAGAGCCTGATAGCCAACATGGTTACAGCTATTTAAATGCGGTGTCGAAGTTTAAATCTAACGAAGTTATAACACCTAAAATTGCATTACTAGCTCATATCTTTTATGACGATTTAGTTGAAGAGATAATTCAATACGCAAAAAATATTGATTACGATTTTGATATATTGATTACGTGTGTTCGAGATAGTTTTCAAACCGTTTCTAAAAGGTTTAATGAAGAGTTTCCAAATAGCTTGATTGATATAAAGGTTGTGCCAAATAAAGGTCGAGATATAGCTCCATTCTTATGTAATCATGTTAATAGCTATTTTAGATATGATTATATATGCAAAATTCACTCTAAAAAAAGCTTACATGCAGGTGGAATTAACAATTGGCGAACCTATTTATATGACAGGTTGCTCGGTAGTAAAGAGCAAGTTCGGTTTATTTTAGATAACTTTGAGCAAGATGAGTCTTTAGGTATACAATACCCAGAATACTCTGATGATATAAAACCATTTATTTCGTGGGGTAGTAATAAGGCAATTTGTCATGAATTTATGAGTTCGCTCGGTTTAAAGTGCCCAGACAAGTTACCAGACTTTCCTGCTGGTTCAATGTTCTGGTTTAGGCCTAAGGCACTTGAAGCACTATTTAAATATGGCTGGAAAGAAACCGATTTCCCTAAAGAGAGCGGCCAAATAGATGAAACAATAATGCATGCAGTCGAGCGTTGCCTCATCTTAATTATCCTAGATAAAAAATTATCATATAAGAAAGTTGGTGGTAAATTATGATTTATAATAAAGAGTTTATATGGTTGCATTTCCCAAAAGCTGCTGGTACAAAAGTTGAGCAAATATTTGAAAGATATTATTCGTCTGATTCCTCAATACACCAAGATGATATTAAACAGTTACGCCCAGACGGCACTGCTCCTTGGCATGACTCAATAAAAGAACGTGAATCTTATGATCCTAGTTTTAAATCTGAGAATAAAACAATAATAATTTGTATCAGGAAGTTGAAAGGCTGGCTAAAAAGTAGATATAACTTTGAATACAAGAGGAGTTCATATTTAGAGCATAACCCTGAAAATTTATTGAGAGGTAAGTTTTATGAGGCTACAGGATACTTAAACGAAGCTGATCAGTATATTAGAAACTTTATGCCAGCAGAGTTATTTCAGAGTAATAATGTTGTTTTTATACGTATGGAGAACTTTGAAGAGGATTTTAGAAAGATATTTGGTAATTTTATCGATGTTAGTAAAGTTCCTTCAAGTGAATTCAAAAAGAAATCAAATTCGTCAGTGAATTATTTATCCAACGATTTTTTGATTGAGCTAGAGGAAGCTGATTTATCCAGTTTTTGCCCTAAATGGTATGCTTTAGAAAAGAAAATATATTGAGCAACTTAACTAATAAATTAAAGCCTCACTACAAATCGTATTTGAGGCTACGTTTAAGTTAGAATTTATTAAATAATGTAGTAAATATAAAGGTTTGTAATTAAAATAGGATAGGAAGAATAGCTGAATTTCAATCTTGTCAACAGGCTACTGTGATTAAAACAAAATGGTCAGTATCAGATTTGTATAACTCATAGTTTTATTCTATAAACTAATGGGATCAATTTTGGCTTAATACATAGCTACTTTCTACTTTTAAGTAATCGTAACGTTTAAGGTTGCTGCTATGGTTAGGCCGCTCAGAATTGAATATGAAAACGCTTTTTATCATGTTATGAACCGTGGTAGGGGGCGTGAAAATATATTTTTATCGGCGCGAGATTATAAGCAATTTCTTTATTGTATAGACGCTGCCACCCAGCGATTTAATTGCGAAATACATGCTTATTGCTTAATGACAAACCATTATCATATATTGATAAAAACGCCTGATGCGAATTTAGGTAAAGTGATGAAGCATATTAATGGTTTATATACACAGTGGTTTAACCGCAATTACCATAAAGACGGTGCTTTATTTCGTGGCCGTTACAAAGCAATACTGGTTGATGCAGATAGCTACTTATTACATGTTAGCCGCTATATTCACCGCAACCCAATAGAAACCAGCATCCCTATGGTCAACGAACTGGTTGATTATAGGTGGTCAAGCTATCCAATGTTTTTAAATAAACGCCAAACGCCCGCTTGGCTGTATAAAAACTTTACCTTTGCATTACAAAATAAACGCCAAAAAATAGCAGCTTACAAACGATATGTAGAGGGCGAATTAAATGAAGAGGTTGCAGCGTTTTATGGTGCGAAAAAGCAGTTGTCGGTGCTTGGCAGTGATTTGTTTATTAAGTGGGTAAAAGATAATTTTTTAACCACGAATAGCGAAACGCAATTTACAGCATTAAGGTATGATATTGATGATATTATTGTAAAAGTAGCTGGCTATTTTAATGTGACTCCTTATGCTCTTTTGCAAAGTATAAGGGGGGTTAAGGGGAAAAATATACCAAGGAGTTTTGCTATTAAACTGTGCCAGGATTTAACCGGAGCGACTTTAATTGAGATTGCAGATAGGTTTAATCTTGGGCACTATTCATCGGTTTCAAAGGCTGTTGGGCGTTTAAATGCATGCTTACATACTGATAAGTGTATAAACGCCGAGTTCAAAAGGCTTAGGAATAATTTTTAGAGATTTATAAGTATTAAGTCAAAATTTGCTTTCTAAATACACTTTTTGTACTTATCAACAAGGAATACAGATATTTATGTTTAACTTTAGTGCTAATAGCCTTACTAACTTAAACCAAAACGGCCAGCACCAGTTTTGTATGAATTACGCTATGCAAGTGTTTAGCAGTAATGCAATTTATAGCTTTATTCCTAAAAATGGTTGCTCAACACTTCGCTTGTCGGTTGGTATTGCTAATGGTTGTATTACGGGTATTGAGCAAGGTAATTGGATTCACCAAAATAACCAAACCTTTAAGCCTACATTAAAAGATGCGGCCACTGCAAAGTATAAGTTTGTTATTTTACGTTGTCCCTTTAGACGTTTAGCCAGTGTGTTTTTAGATAAGTTTGTAGCCAAAGAGCTAGATGCATGGCAGTATCGCGATTTATTAAAGCGTGAGGTTAATCTTGATGATTTAACTTTTGAGCAATTTGTTAAATCACTTGCTGTACCGCCTATGAAAGGCGCCAATATACATTGGAAACCACAAAGCTTATTTTTACTTTATAAAGAATACGATAACTACTTTGCACTTGAGCATTTTGAAAAAGCGATAACTACACTAAAAGATAAAATAGATTTGGATGTAGTGGATGCTCGCAGCTTAACAGGGCACGGTACTGATAAATTTGAAATGCTAAATGACCGAAGTTACTGCAAAACTGCTGCTTTTGACATTGCTATTTTAAAGCGACAAGGAAAATGCCCAAGCCATGAAGCGCTGTATAATGATGAATTAATCCAGCTGGTCAAAAAGCTCTACGCTGAGGATATTTCGCTTTATACAAAGCGTTGTAATCAGAGCGATCTTTTGTTTCCTTAATTATAAATTTAGTGGGTTGACTAAAAGGTTTTTATATTAAAAAATGCCTCATGTATAAATATAAGAAGGTGTTAATAATATTTAAATGTTCTTTAGAATATTAAGCTTAATACGTATTTTATTCATCACAGGATGGTATTAATAAAATGGAAAGTTTTACAAAAAACCAAACATCAGCAGCGCGTTTTACAGCTTTTGGTTCAACCTTTATGGGGCCGACATTAAGTTTTTTTTCTCAACAGTTGGTTGAAAATACTACTCAAAATACACCTCTCTTTTTTTTAGCCAGGGAAGGTTACTGGCTAGAAAAAGCATTTAAGCAGTACCTTTCAGGTAGTAATAAAAAGCAATCTAGTTGTTATTTACTTGCCTCGCGCGCATTTTTATTTAAGTTACTCTTAGGCAACAGCCAAAGCTATACATATTCACTCAAGGGCGATTTTAAAGGCTCCTTTTATGATTTAATGCGTACTCGTTTTTTATTAAGTAATAGTGAAATAGAAGATATTTTTAGTAACGAAATTAGCGGCCGCCATGTTGAATTAGCGGCCGATAAAAAAAGCATTATAGAAGTGTTAGCTAACCATAA
>TARA_R110000764_G_scaffold60219_5_pt1 | contig 18605 bp, 22 predicted proteins | sample TARA_R110000764 | Tara Oceans TARA_R110000764 (sample SAMEA4398111) | marine metagenome | biome: Polar Biome; feature: [SRF] surface water layer (ENVO:00010504); material: water (ENVO:00002006), including particulate matter (ENVO:01000060) such as... | depth 5 m | reverse complement strand
GCAATGTTTTGCCATAATTTATTTATTTAGTATTTGCCAGGTATTCTGCGTATAGGCTAACGCTTGTCTTAATTTACATACTATATATAATCTAACATATGAAAACATAGTTGATATTCCAAACCCACCTATAAGAAGTGTCCATAAGTTAGGGTGGTGGTGTTCTCCACAAAATCCTAAAGTGTGTTTTATTACCTCTATCATATTTAAAATGTTCTTTCCCCTGGGATTTGTACTATGGGTGCGGGTCTATTACCTTTAGAATTAATATCATTTCTCTCATCTAAATTTACTTGATAAGAAACCCCCTTGATTTTAAATTTATATACCCCTTGCTTTAGGCATTTTCTAAACATAGATTCTTGGGATTCAGACCAGCTTTCACTTGTCTCTATTAATTGTTCCTTTGTTATGAGTTCCCCATCTGCAAGTATGTGCATGTTTTTTCTAATTGTTTGTTTTTTTAAAGCCATAATTAATGAAGTGATAGGGGATTATTAAAAATTGTTTCTACTTTAAAATATTCTTTAATAAATTCTTTTTCATATAATTGAATTGCTCCTGTATAAGCTGGGGTGTCAATTTCCCTTTGTGTAAATTTTTGTTTTCTCAATTGCGCATAAGCAGCAACTTTTGCTCCTAATTCAGACCCTGCGGCTTTTCCTAAGTAATCATAAAGTGACATCATAATTGTTTCTATTTTAAATTATTAATTGTTCTAAATTTGTTTGTATTGTGGATAACTTTTAAATAGTCTAATTCATCAAACCCCACATCAAAATGGTCATTCATATTTACCTTTGGTTTTGAATTTAAACCATTTTCACTATACCAAGTACCTTCTAAAGCCGCCATTATAGGATTAGATGTATCTATTGATTCAATTCTGGGGTCATTATCATACCAACCAAATTCTTGTGGTATTGAACACCCTAATAAATGCAATTTAACATCTTTTAAATGGTCTAATTTTAATAAGCCTTGTACAAATCGTACTCTACCTAATGCCTTCCCCATATCCACATTAGTGTGTGGGAAAAAATCATTGTACCAAGTAGCACCATAAGATACACATAATTTATCGTAACCTAATTCCCTTAATAGCCCAGCACATAAATAGGCGTCGTTTTTGTCCTTACCTTGAATTACTGCTATTTTTTTAGTTTTTTCTGGGAATTCAAATTGTAGCCAATATTTAGCTTGTGCTGCTGTTTGATGGCAATTCATCCAAACATCGGGCACCATAAATTCATCTGGTTCTAGTTCATTAATCCAATATCTTAATCTATCAGAATTGTATGCTTCACCTAATTCATGTAGTGAATTATCCATTATAACATAACGTCCTGTGTCTCTAGCATTTATAAAATATTGTTTATAATCTTCATCTATATCTAGTAGGTGAGGTAAGCAATAGTCGTATTGATTGTAGTCAGGTGAGGATGTTAAAAGACATCTTGGTACTTCATGTGATACTTTCATTTATATAACTTTTTTTGGTCGTCCTCTCTTAGAACGAATAATATTGTATTTTGGGTATTTCTCTTCTATAATATAATAAAGATCTATCAGTTCTCCACGACATTTTAAAGCTTCCTCAATAGCTTGTTCTTTATCAATTTTAAAATGTTTAGCCAATTGCTGGAATAATATTTCTAATTTATTAAATTCGTCTTTTTCAAAATCTTCAAGTAAACGTTTTCTACGAGAACGTAATAAAGATGTCATTTCAACATATTTCCCTATATCATCACCACACTTTAAAGCAATTTCATTCATTTCATGCTCACACCAATCTGATTGGTATTTGTAATGTGAATAATCAAAATCTCCATTTAATATGCGGTCACGAAGTAGAGATTTATTATCTAGAGGTTTATTTGGATTATCATACATCCTCCACCACCTAAACGCGTTGTAATTTAGTTTGCGCAATTTAGAAAACTTTTTATCTAACTGTTTTCTAGAGGTTGTTGGGTTGAAGGGTATAGTCATTAACCTTTATTAAAGTATTTATTTATTAGTTTGATTTTAACCTCTTCACTAATCTCGTTTGTCTGATATAAATTTTCTATTAGCTCTACCATATTTAAGATTTATCATTATATTTCTTTACAATGTTATCCCAAGTTAAATTACTAGCTTGAAATATAAGTAAGGCTACCATGTCTGAATCACACCAACCCATTGGCTCGATTGGGCAACCATCTACTGAAGAATTGGTAATAAGAACTTCAGCCGTACTAGTCTGTGGGTTTGGGTTTGAATCTCTATAGCTTCCATAACAACCTTTCCCCCATTGAATAGAAATTTGATTCCCATTATCAAATGTCATAAATACTCCAGTCGATTCTTCAAATAATGGATCTTGAAAGGAGTTAGTGTTTGTTTTACAAATCTTTATCATAACCTTTATTGTTTTAATTAATTGTTCGACTCATTCGAACACGTGAATATACGAACCCTCCTCGGGGTAACCACATTTTACGCAATAGAAATTTTATCTATCGACATTTTGTAAATTGTTCTTGTACACATCATATCATAGGAATACAAGGAAATATATTTTTTGGAAAATTTGCTGACATTCATACCATTTATACCATTTCCACCCCACACGGCATAATCTATTTTATTGTCATAAGAATTATAGGCTTTTAATCTATATGTTTTATCATTATAAACAAAATTAAGACTTTCTTCATTCTTTAAATTTTTGATTTTTTTAATTACTTCTGACATAACTTTTATTTTTAATTAACTGTTCGACTCATTCGAACACGTGAATATACGAAGGATATCCCGGGTAGCCAAATCTTTATGTGGAAGTCTTTAATGAAATTATTAATCTAATATTTTTTTATTAAATCATCATTATTCTTACCTTTATTTTTTAATTGAATAAGTTTACTAAGTTTATTTTGAAGATTTGCCCAACCATCTTCTCCAGATTTATTAGCTCTAGAGGTATTTCTTATTTTTTCCTCTAATAACGATATTTTATAGTCTAAATCATCGATAGGTTCTACCTTAATTGGGGGTTTTGTATAAGCCTGGTAGTGTTCTCCATCATTTCCATTTTGTGCTATAATGTTCATTCTTTTTTCAGCTGCCTCCCAATCAATTTCAACACCCTCATCTTCTAAAATATGTGGGGGAGTTGTAGGTTTTTCAGTAATTGGAACTATTTCCCTATAGAGGTTTTTTTTTGTAATTGGGGTAAGTCTAGCAAATGCAAAATTTGCAGCTATAACTAGGGCTATTGCTAAAGGGTCAAAGACAAATACAATGGTTAATAATAAATAATTAATAATTCTATCCATTGGTATACCAGTTAAACCTGAGAGGTATTTTAGTGGGCCTAATTCTCCAGCTATATCACTACTAGTAGATATTTCAACAATTTCAGTCTCATATTTAAATAGTTTTTCATTTAAATCATCTACTTTAGTATTAATTATATCTTGCCTCCCAATAGCTTGGTCTAGTTGTTTTTCTAAAGCTCTACGAGTTGATGAGGATGTTGTTGTTACTACGTTACCTAATGTGTCTGTATAGCGTATAACGTTGTTACTTAAACCAGACCTTAAACCGGCCACGGAGTTATTTATATTCTTTTTTTCGTCGTTATATACGAATAATTGGTTTTTTACATTATCTCTTTTAACCTCAACAAGTGCAATTTGAGCTTCTACATTTCCAGATTTTGAAGCTGTTTCTTGATAGGCAGCACTTAAAAAACCATAAATGCCTATAGAGGTAATTAAGATTAAAATAAAACAGGATATTGACAAGTAATATTTTAAAAATTTTGGAAGGGTTTTACGATATTGGTATAGGAGAGATGCTATTACTAATTTAGCAAATTCTAAAGAAGATGCCATTAAGATAACTGCAAAAGCGGCACCTGCAAATAGTTTGCTCAAACCACTAATAGAATAAAATGCGGCAGATGCAGATACTGAGAGAGCTGATAGGGCTATTAAAAAGGGAAATACCCTTTGTTTTATTTTTTGTATCATAGGTTAAAATATAAAAATAACCTAATTATACTCCAAGCTATTATTTTAAGTTTATTATATCCTTGGATTCAATTAGGGTATATGTGAAGGAATTACCGTAAATATCTTTTGAAAGGTTTACTAACTCCATTAATTTTTGGAAATCATCATAAGAGGCTACTACTTGACACCCAGCTGACCATTTATCTACTTGAGTAGATTCACCATGGGGGTTTGAGGTTGCCCTGTGGATGTTAATTCCAAACATACCTTCTTGTAAGCTGTATTCATTAAAATCATACTTATCATCTTTATTATCATCTCTATAAACTTCTACTGGGAGTTTTTGGACAAGTGCCTCATATTTGCCTTGGTGTAGTCCAGTTTTGTAAGCACCTCTATACTGTCCAGGTTTTAGTATTGCAACTCCATCGGGGTTTAATAAATTTTCAGAATAATATATTCCCGGATCGGTTGTGCATTTAAAACATGAGAATTTTGACTCACAATTTACAGAGTATGAAATTGATAGGCAATCATCGAATTTATTTGTTATCTCATCATAAGTAGTGGAGTTTCTTATCCCAACTATATTTAAATTATAATCTCCTCCTTCGAACCATTTATATCCTTTTGATTCTACTGCTACTTTTATTTGATCTTTTGTAAAACAATTCATTATTTTTATTTTCTTATACCTTTATGTTGGTCTAATTTATCTAAAATTATATTTAATAATTCATTTTTAATAAGCCCAGCCATAGAAGCATTTTTTAATGCTGATATTACTTGGAATACAATGAAGGGTGCTATAACAGTTTCACTCAACCACCCAGTACCCATAAATCCTTTTTCTATCATTAAAATAACTGTTAAAAGAAGTGACCATGTAAATATAGACTTAATTATTTTTAATGCCTTATAAGTTTTAAATCCTTCTCTCTTAACCCCAGCTAACATTCCAAAAAAACCATCAAGGAAGACCACAGCTACTACGGCTAAATATTGTTCATTATTAGTGGTTGTAAGTTCCATAAAATAGGATAATATAAACCCAAAACCTAAGGAGGAAGCTGTAATTATTTTCATATATGTATTTTTGATCATGTTGGGGTGTTGTTATTATTTAGTGTAATATCAACTTATGTCTAACTATACATATAGAAAAGGGAGGTGCTATTGCACCTCCCCTTATATAAAAAACTAAAATATATTATCTTATTTTACTAAACCTCTCACCCAGACTTTTAATAAGTCCCAATTACGTGAAGCAAATATGCCAAACGCAAATCCTGCGTAGATTTTAAAACCAAGGGGCCAAAGTGCTAATCCAATGATTAACCCTAAAAAGCCTTCTATACCGTTACCCACTATCCAAGCTTTTACAGCGTTGAATGTTCTTTTGATGAAGCCATCTGCTTCTCCTTGTACTGCTTTGTTTTTTGCCATTTTATTATGTTTTTATATGGTTTGCTATTATACATATTGTAGGAAATATTAAATCCACCAATTACTTTTTTTATAAAAATACCATTACCCTTCACAAGCACTACAAGTTAATAAGTCTTGTGAAAATTGTTGAGCAGCATTTAAATTATATTGGTAATATAATGATTTTATCCCTTTATCAAATGCATCTAAATGTAATTTAATTACATCTTTAGGGGATGCGTTAGGGTGAACTGCTAGATTAATAGACTGCCCCATGTCTATATGTTTCTGTCTTTGAGCAGCAAGATTTATTACATCTACTTGTGATATTTCATGGAATAGTTTAAATACATCTTTCTCATGTTCTGATAGAAATGATAAATGTTGTACTGAACTTCCGTAGGCTAAAATACTTTCCCATACTTCTTCAGTATCTTTACCTTTAGATTTAAGTAATGCCTCTAATTCACGATTTTTCCACTCTACTTGAATTTTTGCAACCATTTTTTCCCCATAGTTTATTTTATGTGGTTCAATACCTTCACTATAGGCCATTGTAACCCCACCATCTATAAAACTAGTTGATTTTTTTGGTGCTTGAGCCATACGACTTGTATTACGTTCCCCATATCCTTCTAACATTTTTGGTTCTCCAAAATGTGCAGCCATCCACTTTGAGGCTCTATCACCTTCCCCTCGCATTGTAGAAAATATATTATTATTAGTACCTAAAGATTCTAAAGACCCAAATACTATATTATTCTTTTGTAAATATGAATGAAATGATGATATCCCCATACCTATTGCTCTGTGTTCTTCTGCAAATTTAATTGCAGATTGAATAGCCGGGATTTTTTTTCCTTTTTCTATATATTCTTCTATAACACAATCTAATGCTATATTCATATCGAATAAAAAGTTAGGATCCTGTTTAATTTCATCCCAATGGTAGACATTTATTGAAGATAAACAACAAGCAAAGGTTTTATCATAATCTGTATATTCGATGGCTTCAGCACATATATTTGCACTGCGTATTCTCATACCTTTATCTATATAAGATTGGCAGATTCCTTTATTTGAATTTTCTTCATCTAAGATATAAGGGAAACCAGCTTCTTTTCTAGTATTTAATATTTTAGTAAATATCTTTCTCCTTTTTTTATCCCCATCTTTAAGTGCTTGTCTAAACCCTACAGGGAGTACTACTGCTGTTGTTATTGTAGTAAGAAATCTCTGTTTATCTTTAGGTATCCTTTCAGTCCCAATATCTAAAAAATCCATTATTTCAGGATGATCAGCATCACAATAAAAAGTAATAAAACCTCTTCTTTGGGAGTTTTGAGCTGTTTTACATATCATATCTGCATATAATTCAATCCAATCTATAATACTATTAGCTTCACCCCCAGCAGCTATTGGGGTTCCTATTGGTCTAAGATCTGAAATGTTTACTGCAGTACCCGAACCTTTACTTCCTAGAATACCAGTTTCATAAAGTCTTCTATATATTCCATCCATAGAGTCTTCTAACAAGGTATGGTTACAACTTATGGGTAAGTTATGTTCAGATCCAAAGGATCTTATTATAGGTGTTGACCATGACGGCCATCCTTTAGATATATAACCTTCAAACCTTTTACCTATACCTTTAACATATTCTTTAGATTCTTTAGTTTTTGCTAATTTGGTAGAATATTTTTGAATTGTATCACATATGGTTTGGAACCTAACTTCCGGAGTTTCACCATCATCTAAATAACCCCTCTGTAGCATTTCTACTTGCTCATCATCTTTAAGCCATTTTAATTCTAGTCCCATGCTTCGTCTGTTATTAAGTTTGTTTTATTATAATCTGTACTTTTCTGTGCAAAGAAATCAAAAGCAATAGGTGCTTTAGCCATTCTATCAAAATACTCTGTTGGCTTTAATAATTCTTTATTTACTTCATATTCTTTTTCATACCCAATTAATTCTAAACCATGGTTTAATCTTTGCTTTGTGTACTCTTTAATAACTGCTTTAGGCATAAATTCTAGTTCTCCTTCTTCAAACACCCAGTCTATTAATTCTTCTTCAGCTTTAAGTGCTTTTCTAATATTTCTACGAATTTTATCTTCCATTTCCTGATCAAACCATTCAGGATTTTCTTGTTTAATAATTTTGATTAATTCAGCTCCAAACTGGGCATGGATTGCTTCTTCTTTACTAGTGGCATTAACTACAGTAGTAAAGTTTGTAAACATATTTTCATACTTACCGAATGCTGATATGGTTAGGAAATTAGCAAACAAACTTGCATTTTCTACTAATAAAGTAAATAAAATTAATGATTTAGTAAATTCCTTATTAGACCTAGATGTATATCCCTTTAAATATTTATTTAAATAATTTACCCTACCTGCTATTTGAGGTATTTCCATTATTTTCCCAAAATCTCCATCTAGCCCTAAAAGATCTAATCCCTGTTTATAAGTTCTTCTATGTACTACTTCATTTCCTGCAAAAACATGACCTGCATCTGCTATTTCAGTTTTAGGTAACCTTATATCTATCCTAGCCCAAGATGTTTTTACTTTATTTTCTACAACACCTATACATAACATTGATCTTTTTATAGCTTCCTGCCAGTGAGGTTTAAATTTTGTTTTAAAATCCCTTACGTCTCTATCGTAATCAAAATGTTCAGGTGTCCAAAAGGCTTCCCAAATTACATTGGTATATGGTAATAAATGCGGGTAATCATTTCCTCTAACATCTTCGCTAGGTTCGAATATGTCTTTTTTCATAGTTTTTTTATTGTTTTTAGGTTAGTATATTGGGATAGGTTTAGTTTTAACATATTTTATTATTTATTTAGTTCAAAAAATTTATTTTTCAATGTTTGTTTATCAAAATTATCAAAACCACCTCCAAAGTTACTTTGTTGAGGTTCTTCCTTTTCATAATCATCCTCATTATAATCATGTACTTCAAAATGTCCTGTAGAGGTATCTGCTTTCACACCATATGTTAAACCATCCATACCATAACGGTTTTTCATAATATGAAATCTACCAGTTCCATTTACTTTATCCTGTTTTTTTCTTGAAAGAGACATACAAAAGTCGGTAATCATAATTTTATCATATGAACCTGCTGCTTTATCTCCCTCAATAACATCATCTTTAGCTCCTGCTCTATTTACTTGAGAAACTGACCAAATCGGTACATCTAATTCTCGAGCTAATCCTTTAGTGCTTGTATAAATATCATCAATTTCTCCTTTTCTATCAGCAGTTCTCTTTTTTGTTGAAAGTAAATCTACATAATCTATTATAATTAAATCAGCCTTAGTTCCTAAATCTTCTACTTTACGAATATGGGATTCAATAGTAGACATTGTTGCACGACCCGTAGGAAATTCTTTAATAATTAATTCTCCTGGTAGTTCAGGTAGTATTTCTTCAATCCTAGCCCTATTCTGTAAGACTTGGTCAACCGATATCTTACTAAAGAAAGCATCATATCTTCTACCAACATATTGCTCCCCTAATTCTAAAGTATAATGAATTACATTATATCCCATCCTTACAGCATACCCTCCTAAAGCAACTAATGACCATGATTTACCCCCTCCTGGATTTCCAAATATAAGACCAAAATCACCATTACCTAAACCGCCTTGTAAAATATCATTTACTCTATCCCATGGAGTTGGTATCGTAACTCTTGAATCTTCTCTAAAACGGGATTCAATATCTTTATTATATTCATGTCCTACATTCTTATCATTACCTGCTTTTAATGCCGATTCTACTAAATGTTTTATCCCATCAAAATCTCCAGCTTTAAGTAAATCCACACTATTAAGTAATGCTTTTTTTAACTGTTGGTTTTTACAAAATGTTGAAAATTCTTCTTGAACATATTCTAAATCTTCATCTGATGATTGGAATGCTGCTTTTAATTGTTCTTTTACAGATAGTTTTAACACTTCATTTTCTATCTTTTGGAGTTCAACTTTTAGAATCTCCATTGAAGGGGTAGTATGATATTTATCGTAATATTTAAGTATTTCTTTAATAACCCACTGTTGTGCTTGGTTATCAAAATATTCTTCACTTAAAATGTCATGAATATTAATTAAAAACTCTTTATGAGTTAATAATGAGGATAATACCTTTATTTGAAAGTGATTACCATATTGATTTAAACTGGTTAATGTCATACAACTTTTTATTTTTAGAACTGATTTTAATTATAACTTTATTTTTTCAAATATATCTTTTACCCAAAACTCTACGTTTCGAATCATCCCTCCAAGCTTATCCTCATTATAAAATGAAACAAAGGTTTCGGGGAGGTACTCATACTCATTAGTTTCTACACATTTATCTAAATATTTTTTATCCCTTTCATCTAACATTGGATTTGATAAATCCATTATTTTATAATTTGTCCTTAATTCCTCTATATGTTGAATTACACGAGCATATATCACATGATCCTTAAACTTTTTCTCACAAATACTATAAATATCATCTAAGGTTACCCTACCTTCAGTTAGTTCCGGGAATTTTTTCATTAATCCTTTTTCCCCTAGCCCCTTAACACCTTTTATCTTATCTGAATTATCCCCTAATAAGGTTTTATATATAATAAGATTTTCAGGCATCATGTTATACTTCTCCTTTACAGTTTGTTCTGTATAATAGTTTTTTTCCATAGGACGATATACAATAATATTCTCATTTATTAATTGTAAAAAATCCTTATCAGATGAGACTATAAATATTTTGTCTTCAGGTTTTTCGGGAATTACACCGGCTAAATAAGCTATAACATCATCAGCCTCAACTTTAGGTAAAGTAATAGTTTTAACTGGTAGTGTTTTTAAGTATTGAATTATCCTAACCATTTGATCTACCTTGGCATCATGTTCATCTTCTAAGTCATCAAAAGCATCCCAATTAGTAATACGCTGTAAGTCTCTACCTGATTTATATTCAGGTAAGAGGTTTTTTCTAGCATTAGCTGACCCTGGACCATCAAATATTACATAAACATGGGTTGGGTCTATTTGACGAATTAAGGCTCCTAATGATCTAAAAAAACCACCTAAACCACCAATATGGACTCCCTCAGGATTAACCATATTCATCATTGCGAAGTTTCTAAAAAATAGATTTAACCCATCTATCATTAAAACTCTTTTACTTTCTACAGTTTCCTTCCCTTGCTCATCGATGTTATCGAGGAGATTTAATAATTCTTTTTGATTCATTTGGTGTTTTATTTATACCCGAAATATACGAAAGATACTCCGGGTATCAAAATTTACTGTGGTTCGTCTGTGTGAGTTGTTATGTCAGTATAAGCTTGATCTTCTTCAGCAATTATAAAATCACCCCCACCTAAAATCTTCTTCCAGGCTTCCGATTGTTCATTCTTGTACTTTTTCAATGCTTTATCATCATCTAAAATAAAACCATGGGGTGTCATAACTATTTTACCTCTAGTAGTAACACCATTAATGTGATTTTTATCAATCTGGATATTTACTCTTTTAGCAAATTCAACTTGCTTCCCATCCTTAATAGCTTTAATTTTAGAAGTTCCAGCTGACATGACATTTCCAAAAGTTACAACAAATGTAGAATCAAACCACATAGCATATCCCCCTTTGTTCATTAATTTTGGCTGCCCCATTGGAGATTCTGCTTTTAATGTCCAAACTTTATTAATACACACAAGTGTATTAGTGTAAGGTGATGATTCTTTTCTTGATAGTGTAATACGTTGGTTTACGCTGTTCCCAAATTGGGTTGACATAGCACCTGCATTCCATTCGTTATTATTCTTATTGGATTTAATAGACATTTCACAAGGAACTGAACCAATGCTGTCCCAAAGAAATAATAAATCATATGGTAAATTACCATTTTTTTGTTCATCAATTAAGTCTAAGATAAACATAGCAACATCTTCAATTGAATTGATAGTTTCTCTATCTACATAGATAAAATTACCATTATAATCTACAACTTCTCCTGTTTCTTTGTCTACAACTTCGTTAATGTTTAACCCCATCATTTGAGCATGTTCCCAAGACCACTTCATCTCTGTAATAATAAAGACAGGGAGTATTTTTCGCTTTTGAGCTTCAACAGCTGCTTCTAATAATGCTGTTGTTTTCCCTGTATCTGAATGACCCCTAAGTAGACATATATGTCCCATAGGAATACCAGGTACTGAAGTAATTTCTTGATACGCATCTGAAAGAGGTATCCACTCTTGTTCTTTAAATTTCGCTTTAGAGGTTAAACCTTTTTTAGATTTAAAACCGTCTAAATTGAAATTTGCTTGTATTTCTGAGGAGACTGCCTCCGATAGAGATTTTTTAGGTCTTGCCATATATATTTAATTAAAACGGTAAATCGTCTGTTTTTGTATCATCACTAAAAAGATCATCAAATTTTTGTGATTTTGTTTTTTTAACTGTAGATGTAGTTGTATCTACGGAGTAATTAGATTTTTTAACATCACTGTCAAAAGCTACGGGTCGTTCAGAAATAATTGAATCTTCTTCTTCACCTTCAGGTGCTAAGAATTCTTGTAATGATGATTTCATCTCATCATAAGTAAGTGGTTTAAACACTTTCATAGGATCAGCTTGATCTTCTAATAAACTTTTAGCAACGACTTCATCATCTGATAATTGGGTAGTCTTTAATGATGGTCCTATTGATGTTTTATTATAAGGAGTACCAGTTGATTCTGGACCTACAGTTGATAATTTAATATCACGTCCTTCTACAATATCTGTAAAATCTCCAATTTCATCATCAGAAGCCATATTAAGAAATTCCTGATATACTTCTTTACCAAACTGCCATAATTTAACACCTTCTCCTTCTTCACCACGAATAACTACAGGTGCGAATATACGAGTTTTTGGGTCTAATTTCTTAGCCAATCTCCAATTTTCTTTATCATTGGTTTGACGAAGTTGTTTAGCAAATTCCATAATTGGGTCTTTCTCACCCCAATTAGAAGGAGAAGCCATTACTTTTTTAGGACCAATTCCATAATAGAATTTCATCTCTGTAAAAGGGAACGATTTGTTGTATTTGTTTGGGACAACTCTAATTAGCTGTTTACCAATAGAGGGTTTCCAAAATAATTGTTTTTGAGTACCTCCTGAAGTGTTTGTCTGGCTCTGTAGAGAGCTAAGACGTTTTTTGATTGCATCTAAATCCATAATGTAACTTATTTTTAATTATAACTATTTGTATGTAACTTAATATACGAACTATATTTTGGGGGACCAAATTATACCTCGATTATTTTGTGTATTTTTGTATTTAATTGCTTTAACTCATCATGTTGGGTAAGTAGTACGCAATTTTTATAATGTTTCCAATCTATTGGAAATTTAGTATCAACTACACCACCATTCAGTTTTTTTATTAACTCATTTAGAGCATTGATAGTATAAAGAGTATTTGTATCTTTTTTCCTATGAACCATAATAGTGTTAAGGGGTAGTTGGTTTTGGTCTAAAGAAGATGAACTGTTTCCTTGATCTATATTGTATGTACAAACATACTCATTATTACTCTTAATATGTAAGACAAAAATCTTATTATACATAATAGAATAGCTAGAGGTAATATGATCTAAAAGACCATCTAAGCCCTCTAGGGTTGTGAACGTGCAAAATAATTTATTATTCAAATCTGATATGTTTAAGTTACCCAACTCCTGGAAGTCGTCTACCTTATACATATTGGTGGGTTTATTTAAAATCGTATGTGTTTCCATAATCTATTTTTATTTGCAATTTATGCTTTTTAAATATTAATAATATTTCCTCAATTATCCCGCGTTCACTTTTATCTAAATCAAACAAAAAGGAATCATATGTGTAGAGTATCAATTTAGTTTTTGCCCCTCTTAATAATCTTACCATTTCCCATAATATACAAACGTTATATGACGTCTCCAAGTTCTGCAGCACATAATTCAACAGCTTTTGTGGTTTCATATCTTGTAGCTCATCCTTCCTAAATATATGTTTTGAAATAGGACATTCAATGTAACCCTCACTTTGATATCGAGCCCACAAATCATCAGTATATACTTGCACTTTCCTAAAAAACTCTAAATCTTTATACTTTTCAAATACTCCTCCATATAGTTGCTTAAATGTTAATTCCTTAGCTTTTTGGTAATCTACACCATACATTTCGGCAAACGCCATATGAATGTCTTTGTCACCAAAGTCATAATCAATCAATTTAGCTAATAGGGTTGGATGGTAAGCTCCAATGTCTAATTCAAGTAGTGTGTCATTACATGCTATAAAAGACTTTCTATCTCCGTTGTCTTTGTTAATTGCCGCGTAATTTACTCCTTTAAATCTACTTGAGGGTCTTCCTGTAAGGGTTTTGAAGTTGAATTGCGTGTGAGTGTACTCTCCATCGATGTTGTGAAAACGCGTTTGGAATTCTTCTCTATTAATTCGTATACCACTTCTTTCAATGGAGTTGAATACCATTGTGGTTTTTGTGTTGTAAAAGTCGTTGATGGGTTCATTTATTCTGGGTTTTAATTCATTAAACATATTCTCACAATACTCATAGTGTTTTACTATCGGAATAATACGGTTTAAATCTTTTTTATCTCCCATTTTACTATAAAAGAAAGAATGGGTTTGAGTTGTTTGGCGTATATATGTAGGGGATGTGAGTGTTATGTCATAGAGAGTTTTTAAAATTAAATAGTGTAAGAATTCCTTTTTATCACGAACGTATATAGCATCATAATTTGATAATACGCGTCTTATATCGTCTATACTAGCGTTAGACGTTTCGCTATGCGCCGTGGGTATAATAAATCCTTTAGTTGCTAATAACGGACGAATATAAATGGCACATATTTGGTTTTGAGTTGGGTGTATGGTGTCATTGTAGGGAATTATCTCCACAAATGCCTCCTTATAACCGCTTTTTGAAAATCTTTCTATTTGATCCTCAGATTCTACTAACCAAAACATAACCTTATTTTAGACTAATATACGAATGGAGTATGGGGTTACCAAATTACTTATAATATCTTAAAAAGTCAAATTTTAGGAATCTACCTAGCCCTACTATTTTCATTCTTTTTTCTTGAAGTTGTACTATGTTACTATTTGTTAGGTTAACCGAGGATTCAACTCCAGCTATAGTCCAGGGGATAATAATTAAAAGATAGGGTTCCCACAAATAATCCCCATTTTTACTATTTAGTTTATCATATAATTTTTTATCTAATTCCAAAAAGGAGTTAGTATTAATTTTCATTGAAAAATACCTTGTAAAAGATCCTATTTCATAGTCGTTAGGGGTTGGTGATGGGTAGCATTGATATGGTAAAAATTTTCTTGTATTATCATCTAAATTTATACCTTGTAACCCCGCATAAGTTATTACCATATTTTCAGAATACCCCGGGGTATCTATACTATCAAAAATAGTTGGAGCTTCTCCATATGCTAATTTATTTTGAGGGAGTAATGGTGTAAAACTATTTTCTGTATCTTCTACAAATAATAATTCGAGATTTGGTGGATCATTTGGAGTTTTACCCGTAAAATATTTACCATCAAAAGTTTTGTAGTAGGATCCTATATAAACTTCCTGAGATGTTTTGTAGACTAACTTTCGATCGTTAGAATATTGGTTGGTTAGTATTCTATTTTTTGGGATGTACATATCTTATTCTTCGGGGGCTCTAAATATTATTAAATTCCAAGAGTTACTTGGTCTTGTTCTATAAGGGAAATCTGTATTATAATTAAGTTTAGTTGATGTAGCCCATTTAGGGGAATTAATATCACCCACATAAATTTGAGTATGTCCATATTTTTTATGAGTTGCTTGAGGATCACCATCATTAGCATAATATGCTACAACATCCCCGTAACCCCAAGTTGTTCCTGTAATTTTTGATATAACCCCGGATTTTGAAAGTCCTGTTAATGTAGTTTTAGAGTAACCTAACCTTGTTAAATTATTATAATACTCATTATTATTATTTGCATTACCCCCAGCTGAAACTTGTTGGGATGGGATCGATTGACCTTGTAAAGCATTTACATAACCCGCAGCTAGGTTAAGAGTCCACCTAGCACACATCCCTTTAACCTCACCATCCCTAGAAAATACACCATCATAACTAGTTAACATTGCTTCTCGCCTTGTAGGAGAATCCGGTTGTTCTGTTTCTGGAACTGGGGGTTCGCTTGTTGGGGGTAATGGGGGTTCATTATTAAAGAATGGAGGAAATGGGTCAGTTGGAGGTTGGATTACTTCCCCTAATTCTACATTAGGTACAGAAAGAGTATCTAATTTTGTTACCCACCCATCTTTTGATATAGAATGATTAATACCCGTTAATTGTAAGGCAACTGCATCCTTTTCATAAGATATTGGTAGGATTTCATCAGTCATTTTAAATTTTTGATAAAGTACCATCCCACTTAACCCATCTATATCTAATGATAGGTTAAAAGGTAGAAAAAAAGGTGCTGGAAGTTGTTGGGTAACTCGTGTGTTGGTTGCATCCGTAAGAATGCCTAATGCTAGTTCGGTATTAGTAAGGTTATTTGATGTAAATGAGGTAATAGTTTCATTAACCCATTTCAACTCACCATAAAGTTGATTTATGGGTTTTATTAATAGGTTTGTATCTTTCCAAACTTTTTGTGATTCTTTTTCTTCTTCAGTGTTGGTATCTTTTAAATCATAGGAAGATTTTTCGGGAATAATTCTATCTATTAACCCCGCATTATAATTTGCGAAAGATGTTGCATTACCTGCGGTTTGATTGGGGTTGGATTGAGCCCCAATAGAAATCATAGTATAGAAATCATTAGATATATCAGCCGTTAGATTAATATTACGAACAAAACTACCTTCAATTCCAGGTTTAACACCATATACATTAAATTTAGAATAATTCACACCTCTTGGTGGTTCTGAAAGTCTTTGGGGGATATCTTCTATAATTTGATACCCTAACCCATTATCAGCTAGTTTAAATTCAAATTTATTTATACCTCCTAAAGAAATTATAATATCTTTATTTATAGATTTTAAGTAATCTAATAATACTATTGTTCCCTCAGAATCTTTTGTATATTGATCTAGGATTTTTTGTAGAAAATTAATATTAACCATGATATTAGCAAACCTACCTAAATAAATATCATCATTATATTTAAAGTTAGTTTCTTTTAAAACATCATTTAAGTCTGATGGTGGAAAATCACCAACATCCCCAACATTACAAGTTTCATAAGGTATTAAACATACATTGGGGTCTGAAGATAATTGTCCTGGGATGTTTAGGATCACATTATTATCATTATCCATGTCTTCAAAATTAATATTAAATGTAAATAAAGGGGTATCTGTTGTAGTACTATATAGTAGTACTCGAGATTGGATAAAAGCTAAAAACGCACCATATTTTATAAATATTTGAGGTGATATAGCATCGTCCCCAGAGGTTGTACTCTTCATAGGAACTATAAGGAGCGATTTTGGAAATAGAATATCCCTTCCAGGTGTTCCCTTATCATCTAAATAATCAGTAACTGTATAGTCTTTTAAAACAATATCATTATTTTCTAGTTCTTTATTATTATTATATATTGTAAATAGTTCTTCACCTATTAAGGTTTTTCTTTTATTGGCTACATAGGGAGGTGTTAAATCTTCCTCAACAGGACCTTCTGCTACAGCATCTGGGGATTGGGGTTGTGTTGAACTAATTCCTATTGGGAATGATTGTACAGGGGGAGGAGAAATATTACATTTTAGGGATTCTAAAACATCACCTATAGCTGTTAGTTGGATTTGGCAATCATAACTACCATCCGGGAGGAATTGCCAATTAAATTTACTTATTTTACCAAAAACAGCTTCATAATTGCCACAATGGGTTTCTCTTGTTTCCTTAATAGCATCATATACTGCGTATTGGTTAGTTATACCTTGACCTAACACTAAACTCATGGGGTTTGTATAAAAATCTGGAAAGTTTGTTAATACTGGAGGGTTTTCTCTACTATCTAAATATTGACTCCAACCAAACTCCATTAATAATGTATATCCAGGCCTTAAATATAAAACATCAAATAGTTGAAATTGAGTTTTACTAAAACATCTAACATTGATTACAGTTTTACTTAAAGCACCATTATTATAATAAGTAACATCAGCTTGGGTAATACCGGGCATTGGAACATATCCCCTTTCAGAGGTTCCGCCCCATCCGTAAGCCCCATTAAATAATGAAGAACCATCATTTAAACCTTTTTGTAAGCCTCCAAATACATCTTCACCATCAACAGATGTAACACCACCCTGTAATATAAAGTTTCTTGCTAACTGGTTGTCCCTTATTGATTCTTCATTATAACCAGTTGCTATTAATTTAGATAATACTGAGTTATTATTTTCTCCAGACGGGTTAGTTAAACTAACAGAACTAGCTAATCTTAAAAATGGGGTTTTTGTAGTATAATATTGAAGATCTTGAGAAGTGATGTTTGATGCTACCCCTAAGGATTTTTGGCGAGTATCAATTTGATCTTTAACCCAATCTTCAAAAGGGGTGCCTAAAAAATTATCATACATAACTTTATCTATTTAATACATTATAACTATCTACTATTGATACTATATTTGTTGGGATCCTAATTTGAGAACCAACGGGTATATATAGTGAACCCATATTTATTATATTAGGGTTAGATATTGAAATAACCCAGTATAAGGTAACATCTTGATAAAACTGATATGCTAAAGAATCTAACCTGTCTCCGAATTCAGTTTCAACCCAAATATCATTTTCATTTGGTGGTATCTCTGGGTATGTTGGGTTAGTATAATACCTTGTACCTAGGGTTCCTACAAACTCATTTGTATTTCTTAATTTTTGTATGTTAGAGTATCTGTTCATTAAAATGACATTGGAGGTGATGGTGTTCTTAAAGCATCTGTCCAAAGAGAGTCAAGTGGCTCAACAGGTTCTGGTTCTAAAGTAGATACAGGTTCTATTTCACTACGTGCTGGGCGATAAGAATCGTACACTGCATCATAGTTGTTATTAACACCATTATTTAATGCTATAAACTTA
>TARA_R110000764_G_scaffold184377_1_pt1 | contig 18646 bp, 33 predicted proteins | sample TARA_R110000764 | Tara Oceans TARA_R110000764 (sample SAMEA4398111) | marine metagenome | biome: Polar Biome; feature: [SRF] surface water layer (ENVO:00010504); material: water (ENVO:00002006), including particulate matter (ENVO:01000060) such as... | depth 5 m | reverse complement strand
ATGTTATAGCTTGTCCTATGGACGCAAACAATAGATATTATAAAATGGTCATGCAATGGGTAGAAGAAGGTGGTGTAATAAGTGAGTAGTATAATAATCTGGAAACAAGACAATGGTGTAGTTCAAGTAACGCATCCAGCTCCTAATTGTGGTCTAACAATAGATGAGATTGCAAAAAAAGATTTACCATCTGGTAGTAAATATAAAATACTACCTGCTGAAGAATTACCAGCTTGGGATGAGTTTAGAGATTCTTGGACTTGTGATGACGACTACCTAGATACAGGAGTAGCAGATTGATTAGGCATGATATTGAAAAAGCAAAAGAGATTTGGCGAAACAAAATAAGAAGAGCTCGTACACCTATATTAGCCGACCTAGATGTAAAATATATGAGAGCACTAGAAGATGGCAGTGATGTAAATATAATAGTGCAAAATAAAGAACAACTAAGAAACTATCCGAACAAGGTAGAGATAGAACAAGCTACTAACGTAGAACAACTTAAAGAAATATGGGATAATGATTTACTAGGAGAGAAAGACTAATGGCACAAACAGTAGTCGCAACTGGAGCAACTGGATTAAGTGGAAGCACATTGATTTATTCAAGTGCAGTAGCAGGAGTTTATTCAGCTCTTATAGATTTAACACCTATGCACAGTACAGCAAAAATAGCAATTAACATTGCAAATACTACAATTGTTACTTCTGGTCAGAAGGTTGTTAGTAATGATGCTTTTGAAGGAGCACAAACTCTTGACCCAATGTTTTTTCAACCACCAATGCACACAAATAAGGGTTATTCAATAACTATTGTTTTAAGCAGTGGCACAGCTCCTACGTTACCTTGGGAAATTACAACCTTCTAAAATTAAGGTAGAATAAGTGTTATGGCACTTGGAAGTTATGGACGTTCACATCAAAGACAGACCCTCTATTATCATTTAGCTGATACCAAAATCTATATACAAGGACTTGATTTTGAGTCTACAATTGGCAATCCTACGATTGCTGCCTCAATAGAGGCAATAACTATCAATGGTTTAGACTTTGAATCAACCATTGGCAATATAAACATAAGAACTAACATACAAATTAATGGACTAGACTTCCTATCAACTCTTGGTAATTTGACTGTATCTGAAACCTTTAGTGTGGCACAAATTGGTCATGATGCTGATTCTTTCTTTAGGTCAAGACAAGCAGAAACAAATCCACGTTCAATTGTAAGACAATTTACCTATGCCAATTCTGAATTTACTGACAGAATTACTAAATATCCTTCAATTAAAAGAAACTATGTAGATGTTGTAGGTAAAGGGTTTACCTTAGAAGTAGAAAACGCATCTAAGCTAATGAATGAATTAATTGAAGATAGAACATCATTTAAAAGAGATGGTGCAGTTTTTTATGGTTATCAGTCTGAACCAAGCTCTGCTAATGTTCTGCAGATAGGAAATGGTTTCTTAACTAACGTGAGCTACTCTGACCACACTGCAAGTCTTACATTTAAAAATAGGCTAGATTTGTTAAGTCAAACTTTTGTTTCACAAGATGTTACATCTAAGATGGGCATAAGTTTTACAGGCTCTGAATGGAATCCTGCTGACATGACATTTGAAATACTAACTAACAATAGCTACGGGGCTAATTTTAGTAATGTAACCTGTAAATACAATACACAAATACATTACGACTCTTGGTTGCAGTGGAAAACAAACTTGGCTGCTGAAAATATTACAGTACAAGGGTTCTTCCCGTATGGTACAAACTATGTACAAGCTTTAAAATCAATAGCAGAACTGACTGACTCAGCTATATATGCTGAAGCAGATAACAGAATATATTTCCTAAGAAATTTAACAGGCGTAGAAAGTTTTTCTGCAGTTGTTTCTGAATCTGATATTATAAAAGTTAGCACAACTGGGGATGCTTACGATATGTGCAATAAATATTCCGTACCAATGTCGTTCTCTGTTGTTTCAAATAAAGTTGAAGGACCAAGAGCTACTGTTACCTTTGTTAATACTGCATCTGTAAATAGTTTTGGAACAAGCTTAAAAGAACCTACAACACAAATGATATGGTATACCAATAGTGCTAACGCTAACAACTTAGCACAGAGAGTTGTTTTTAGAAGACGACAACCAGAAATTGCAGTAAAAATAACAACACCAATTAAATATTTAGCACATCAACTTGGAGATATTATTTATTTAAATCTTCCTGAAGTTGGAATAACTGCAGAGCCTTATACAATGATAGGTCAAACTATAAATGTAGAAGGACAAACTATGGACATGAATTTATCTGTCGGTCATGGGATTGGAATTGCTAACTTAACAGTCTTTGAAATAGGAGATGATATTCTAGGAAGACTTGACAATACTACTGGTGTGTTAGGATAATATAGATATGGGATTTACACCTTTAACATTTACAACAGGACAAAAATTAAGCCATACAATTATGGAACAAATGGATGCTAACTTCGATGCAATGGCAGAAGGAGACCAATCTGGACCTCGTATACCTCGACCAAGGCACTGGGCTCAATTCTGTGGAAAGGTTGATGCAGAAAGAGGTATGTATGTAGGTAATGGTTTTAGTTCTTTTACAAGACATGATGTTGGTGACTATTCATTAGTTTTTACAAATCCTATCTCTTCAACTAATGTTGGAATAGGCATATCTACTGACCATGGTTTTCCTCTTTCTGATGGCTCTGTAAGAAATGCTAATGTTTTCTCTTTAACAAATTCAAATATGAGAATTAGATATCGGGCAAGTAATGCAATTAGCCAAGCACCAGAAGACCAAACTGCAATACATATTGTAGTCTGGGATTTTGGAGCAGGTGATTATTAATGGCTTGGACTAACTTAACATTTCCTTTTGGTACTACACTAACAGCTTCAAAGATGAACGCTTTACAAAACAACTTTACTGGGTTTGCAACAAGGTTGTCAGGAGCACCAAGAGTTGTAGGTGGTGCAGATAAAATGTGTGTATTCTCAGCTAATGGGCATATCTTTTCAAGTCAAGGCGTATCTTCAATTACCCATGGTGCAACAGGTAGTTACGTTTTTAATATGACAACAACTTTTAGTGTTGGAACACAAATTAACAGTGTTGCTAGTCCTCAGTTTAGGTCTGTACCTGCAGTTGCTTCAGGATTTGAAGTCAACGTAGCTTATAGTGATAATAATGGACGAGCTTTTACAGGACTTAGTGCAGCTACTACTAATAGTGGGACTTACCCAATGATGACTCGTGCAGGTAACAATAGTTCTGACATAGGAAACTTTGATGTTTATACTGGATGTGTTGTCTGGTTGGAGAATACAACAGTATGACTTGGACAAGTCTTAGTTTTAGTAGTGGTGCAATATTAACAGCAAGTCAAACAAATGCTATGCAAAATAATTTTACTGCTGTAGCTTCCCAATCAGCAGGAGCACCAGTTCTTGCTTCAATTAATAGAGCCTGGGTAGTTTTTTCATTAAATGGACATATTATGAATTCAGAAAATGTTTCGTCAATAAATCATGCACAACTTGGTGAATATCAAATATCATGGGCTACAAGTTTTACTGCATCTTACGGAGTAACATTTGGAGATGTAACACCTGCAAATGCTTCCGACCCAAGTGTTAGAGGCTTTCGTGCTTTCCCAAATGCAGCATCAGGAGTAACAGTAACTTACATTGCATTTAATCCAAGTGCAGTTGCAAAAGAAGATATTAACGGAACTGTCGCAGCGTGGCAGGTATAATAAATTTAGAAAGAGGAGGACAAAGATATGTGGACGTTTTTAGATAGATTAAAAGAACCTAGCACTTATGCTGGACTTTCTGGCTTAATGATTGCAATTGGGATTTCAACAGAACAATGGTCTGTGATTTCTACAGCACTTGCAGGAGTGGCTGGTGTTGTTGCAATGATTTTAAAGGACAGGAAATAAAATGAAGTTTAATTTTAGAGTCTATGACCATGTGCAGGAGAAATATATCCGTGAAGTGGTCATAGAAGCTAATTCTTATATAGACGCTAGAAAGTTAGGCGATTCTTATTTAGAAGAATACAATTGGGATGACCAAGATGTCACTTACAGTTTTGATGAGGTCAAAGAAGATGAATAAAATAATAATAGCAATAGTAAACAATTTGCTAGGACAGGCAACAGCCTTTCTAGTAGAATATTTTAAAAAACGTAAAGTAGCAAAACTAGAAAGACAAGTCTCTTCTTTAAAAGATACAGTTCTTATTTTAGAAAGAGAAAAAAAAGCACAAGTAAGAATAGAAAATTGGAAAGACCGATTAAAAAATAAAGAAAACGAGTCTTTAGCTAAAGAATTGAGTAGAATCGTTAATGAATAGGGATAATTCAGCTAAAAATAGCCTAATATCGATTTTAAGGGGTCAAAACCGATACAAGTCTGCAAAGATGATAGTTGGTATGCTTTTTATGCTATTATTCTTATTATCTTGCTCAAATTCGGTCTTTTCTTCAAAAGTTTTACCTAAAGAAATTAAGTATGACAAAGTTAACTTTGAACCTTGTGCTTACTCAGGTTCAGATTATGTTTGTATGAAAAATAGTGACGCTGTTAAACTTGTGATAAACTTAAAACAATGCCAAGAGCAAAACATTACATTGAGAGAATTAAATGGAAACTGAGATTATGGCAATAGTATCCCAAGCACCTGCTCTGGCAATAGTTGTTTGGTTAATTATGAGACAAGAAAAAACAAATACACAAAAAAATGGAAATGGAGCTAACCTTGAACTTGTTAGAGCCATATCTGGTTCAATGGAAAAATTAGCAGATGCTCAAATTGAAGCAAATAGAATTCATGCACAGAGAGGAAGGAGTTTTGAAAAATGGGTAGACTTCCAGCAACAGCAAGTGTCAAGTCAGTTTCAGTCAAGAAACCAAAAATAGACTATCCTAAATATTTAGCTCTTCAACTAGAAGACCACAAAGATATACCTATACCAATTTTTGAACATACGTTTCATCCTACAAGAAAGTGGCGATTTGATTTAGCTTTTATGGATGCTAAGTTGGCTGTAGAGGTTGAGGGTGGTATTTGGAATTATGGAAGACACAACAGAGCATCTACCTTTATTAAGGACATGGAGAAATATAATAACGCTTGTCTTTTAGGTTGGAGTTTGTTAAGATTGTCAACAGATATGGTAAAAAGTGGCGAAGGCGTAATTTACGTTCTAAAATTTTTCAGAGGAGACAATTATCTTGAATGAGGATTCTATCGAAAAATCCTTTTTAACCCTGTATGACAAATTTCTTGAAATCAATTTACATTCCCAAACACAACATAAAAAAGACATGACAATGAAAGCTATATTATCAAAAATGTTACTTGTATTTGAAGATTTATCGGAGCACTATTATTGGAAAGAAGTTAATAGGGTAAAAAATGATAAAGAAGAGGAAGACCCACACTAGAATAGTTTTTATTTCTGATATACATATTCCGTATCAGGACAAGAAAGCCTTAGCAATGGCTATGGCAATTATTAAAGACTATGAGCTAACAGAACATGATTCAGTCATAATTGGTGGAGACTTGGTAGACTATTACCCTATTTCAAGCTTTCACCCTGATTTAACACAATCTAATATTGACATAGAGCTTTTCGAAGCAGTAGAGTGGTTAAACAAGTTAAGAAAACTTGCTCCTAAGTCTGACATCTTTTTCTTTGAAGGAAACCACGAACAAAGGATGCAAAAGAAAATAATGTCTGCTACAAGCTCACTTGCTCCTTTTTTAAAAAATAGACTATCAATAAAAGAGTTGTTAGAGTTTAAAAAGTTTGGAATTAGGTTTGTAAAAACTCCATTCACTTTAAACAAAAAACTTTTCTTTTTACATGGTCATGAAAAGAAAGGATTCATAACTCCAAAACATATTGCTAACGTGAATCTTATGTACTACAACAGGAATGTTATTGTAGGACACCACCATAGATTTGACATGAGCATAACAACTCAGCTTGATGGTTCTCTTTTAGGAGGGTGGGCTAATGGTTGCTTGGCAGATTTAAGTTTATTACCAGATGGCTTGTACTCATCTTTTGATTCAACTCAAAGAGGGCTAACTGTAGTCCATACAAAAACAAATGGATTCTTTAGTGTTGAACAACACTTGTTTGTTCCTAATAAACAAAAAGGCTATGAGTGTTTAGTTAACAATAAGGGCTATACGTCTAAGTAATCTTGTAGTCTTTTTATAAACATAGAGTTTCTTAAATAACCCTTCTCAATTCTTACAACAACAGGACTAAATGTTCCAATCTCTTTAGCTACTTCACCTTGTGTTAAACCTAAAAGTTTTCTTTTAATTCTAATTTTTTCGTGTGGTTGATACTCACTTTTTGTTTCTTCAAACTCTATAAACAATTGTCTATTAACAATCTCTGGTTGATTCTTTTTCTTTTTACAAATAAAAGAAAGATATTGTTTTGTAACTCCCAATTGTCTACCTATTTCGGCATAAGAAAGATTATCAAAAAGTCTTGCTCTGGCTATGTCTTTAATTACTATCTGCATATAGGTAATATGACTAAGGGTAAACATTTGTCAAGTCTTGACAGAATTATATTTATATGCCATAATTATATTCATGGAGGTTAATTATGAAACTATATAAATGGGACAAACATAGCTGGGAATGTGAAACAGCAAAAGAGTTTTTTGACCATGTTTTAGAAGACTCAATAATTAGAGCCTGGGTAAAAGACAGGTCAGTTATGTTTAACAGGTTATTTATGAAAGGCAACTGGGAACAGTTTTCTGAAGAAGAACTAGCACAAAAGCTAGTAAAACAAAAAATATTAAAAATAGAGGAGGTTGCAAATGTACGATAAACAAGCAGTCGAAGAATACTATTGGGAAGAAGCAAACGAGCAACTACCTAATGGAAACAAGGAAGAAATAGAAGCCAAATACGAACAGCTAATGGATGGAGCTGCTAGTTATGGCGATTACTTGGCTAACCAAGAAGGAGGAGATTAATGGGATTAACAAAAATAAAAGAAGAAACAAAACTTTGTTCAATAGATAAGGTTATTGCTGGTGGTAAGGGCATTGAGGTTAATGGTATTGCTTATTGGTTTGCTAAAAGAACTGGTCAGTCATGTCAATATCCTGTAGGTCAAGTTGTAGAGATGAAATACACTCACTTAAAAAATGAGAAAGATGAAGATGTATACATTTTACAAAGTCTTGACTTAGGCAATGAACAAAAAGAAGACCAACTAGATTCAATTTTTGACGACTTATCAGAAGAGAAGAGTGATGTTAATGCAAAATATGTAAAACCAGTTAGCAACACAGGAGGCAATAAATTGACAACGGATGAAAAAATAACAAACATGAACATATTAAACAGAGCCGTAGATTGGGGTATAGCAACAGGCAACTTGGATGACAAGGCTGTCTTAGAACAGGCTAAAATTTACAAGGCAATGTTAAATCAGTTTTAAATAGTTTATAGTTTGGACGAGAGGGGAGTGTGCTTAACCTCCACATCAACTGTAACTCCTTGTTACATCTTGCTCCCTTCTCATCCTACAAAGGAGAGGTTTAATGGAAAACCCAACATATTACGCAATTCTTCCTGCTGTTGTTAGGTACGACAGGGAGCTAACAGACAAAGCAAAACTGCTATATGCAGAGATATCTGCATTATCTAACAAAACAGGACAGTGCTGGGCTGGAAACACTTATTTCTCAAAACTATATGATGTTACACCTAGGACTATTACAAGAACGATTAAAGAGCTAGTTGATAAGGGCTATCTTTTTAGTAGGCTTGAATACAAAGGAAAGGAGGTTTCTAAGAGGATATTGTCTTTGATACCCTTAGAATGTAAGGAGTTGGTGGTGACACAAATGTCAGTACCCCCCCTGACAAAAATGTCTATACCCCATGACAAAAATGTCCTAGATAATACTACAAGTGTTAATACTACAAGAAAAGAAATATATATTAGAGATAATGATAATTTTCTAAGGTTTTGGGACAAGTTGTTAGGAAGAAGGCTAGGAAAGAACGATGCACTAAAGGCTTATGTAAAAATTGATACTGAGCTTACGGCTGAAGAACTAGCAGAAAAATTTAATCGCCTACTACAAGTTAGGGAAGAAAAATATGTTCCCTATCCTCAAAAATGGCTAAAGAACGAGGGCTGGAACGAAGACATTACAATAGGCGAGAGGAGGGCAGATTTTCATCATGATACACCCACCCTACAAGATTCAAACGAAGAAACAGATATTCAAGGAGACAAAAAAAATGACTTTCATAGACCACCTGAAAATGCGTCTCAAGAAGATATGTGTAACTTTTATATCAAAGAATATACGCAAGACGGCAACACCAAGATGGCTGCATACTATAGAAATATGTTATCCACCTTGAAAGAAAGAGAAAAATAGAATAAAATGAGGACATACCATGACAGCTAAAGAGCTACAAGATAGTCTATTAAGAGACAAAGAATTAGAAATTTTAGTATTGAGAGATGCACTATACAATCTAAAGCTATGGTTTCGAGACGAAAAAGAAAGACCACATTATGGAAGAATATTGCATAAGCTGTTGAACAAATACGAAGAAAAAGAAACAGAAATGCTAATGCAAAAAAACCTAATAGGAGGACAAGACAATGAACTTGATTGAAGTTAATGCAATGAATGATATTGTAGAGAAACTAGCTCAAATCAATGTAAACATATTGAGAGGCAGGCTAGAAAGAGGTGGAATACTAAAAACAATAAAACTAAAAAAACTATATGTTGGCTATGACTCTTACGTTAGTAGCTGGTCTGAGTTTCTTGATACAATTAACTTAAATAGAGAAACAGCCAGACAAGACATGGAGGTCCATGATGCTTTTTCACACTTCTTAATGCACAGGGTTGACTTGCTAGAAAGTTGCAGCTATGAAAGGCTTGTAAGACTTTTGCCAATTGTCAAGAAAGACCCAGACAGTAAAGATAAATTGCTAGAAATGACAGCAAGAACACGAAGAGTTGATTTTGATAACAACCTAAAAGAACTAAAGGGAAACACTGCAACAGACTCGTGTGAAGATTGTATGCAAGAAGTGGTTGTTTTACACAAATGCAAATGTTGTGGCTTAGTTGTAAAGATAGATGAATAAGTCTTGGACTAGAGGATTTGAAATGAATAATAAGTTTATTGAAGAAAACTCCTTGGAATACATAGACTTTATAAGAGAGAAAGCTTGTTGTGTTTCTGGTAACTCTGTAGCCGACCCTCATCATCTTCACGCAGTAGGCATGGGACAAAACAGAAAAAAACCAAGTGCAAAACACTTCACTTGTATTCCATTGTCCAGAGAAATGCACACAGAGCTACACAAGGTTGGGACACAAGCCTTTGAAAAAAAATACAACATTAGCCTGTGGCAAGAAGCCTATTACTTATTTATTAGTTTCTTAGTTTTAAGGGAGATATTAGAGTGAGCAAAATCCAAGAGATTGAAATAGCCAAGATAAAACCATACAACAACAACCCGAGAAGAAATCAACCTGTTGACCTAGTAGCAAAAAGCATAAAAGAATTTGGATTTAACTCGCCAATTATAGTAGACAAAAACACTGTAGTTATAGCAGGACACACGAGGCTTAAAGCTGCAATAAAACTAAAACTTAAAAAAGTTCCCTGTATTGTCGCAGACTTAACTCCAGAAAAAGCCCGGGCTTATAGAATATTAGACAACAAAACGAGTGAGTTAGCCGAGTGGGACAACTTTCTTTTAGATGTTGAAATTAAAGAAATTGAAGAACTTGGTTTCGATACCTCCGACTGGGGTTTAGAGTTTACAGAAGAAGAAGAACCTGAACTAGAAATTATAGACACAGACACACAACAAAACATTGAAAAATATAAACAATTAATCTTTTTGTATGAAGATGCTTCAAAATACGCACATCATTGGAAGATTGTACAAGCGATAAAATACGATTTTGGCTTTGATTCAGATGACCAAATAGTAGAATATCTTTTGTCGTTACATGAGAAAAAAAAATGATAATCTTGGTCAATCCAATGTGGTCTGTAGAACATTTGAACAAAGATTCAAACTACGTTCACATTAAAAAAGTTATTGAAAGGTACACAGAAATGTACCCAAACACCTATTTTATAATTCCTTTTCCAGTTAAAAACTTTAAATACCACGAAGATGGTTTTTTTGAAAACACTAACGTGTTAAGGATTCCTTACATAATTCCTTTGTCTAAAAAAATAAATAACATAACTTTTGATGGAGCTTTCTTTAACAACATTGTAGAAAAATACGGGATACACACTGTCTACAATCAAATACCAGAAGTTACAGGTCAGTTTAAATGCTTAGATACACATTTTTCTTCTACATTAAGTGTAGTAAATCAACACCATTATATTTACCACGACTCTTTACCTTATCCTTTAAAGAACCAAATGCAGTATGTTTACTGGCAAATAATAGGCGATGTGTTAGCAGACGTAAACATTTTTAATTCTAACTATACAAAAAGGATGGTCGAAGAAAATGTAGCTAAATATATGCCTGAGTTTGGTAGTGAGATTGCAGAGAACTCTACAGTTGTACCTTTTGGACTTTGGAACAAAAAAGACATTGTTAAGAACAAAAAGTTTGAAAAGTTCACTTTTGTGTATAATCACAGATTACAACAATATAAAAACTGGGAAACTACCTTTGAAGTGTTTGACGAGCTTCAAAAGTCTTTTGATTTTGATGTAGCCCTTTGCCCAGTTGGTCCTGTAAATATAACAACAGTTAATAAAAGACCCTACACAAGAGTGTTTGAATGTAAGAACCAAACAGAATACTATGATGTTTTAAGCAGGTGTCATGCTAACACGTTTAACTCACAATATGAAACATTTTGTATTTCAATATTTGAAAGCATGATGCTGGGGTTAGCAACAATAGTTCCAAACTCAACAACAATGCCTGAACTGTTAGGAGCAAACAATCCTCAATTGTTTAATAGCAAGAAAGAACAAATAGAAAAACTAACAAGCTTGTTAAAAGATAATGCTAAAGCCGAAGTGTTTGGTCTTGAAAATAGTAGAAAAGCTAAGAAGTTTGATATAGATAGTTATTGTAAGTCTTTAAACGATATTTTTGTTAACGAACTAACAAAAGAAAATAGATACAAAACCTTAAAAGACAAGAACAGAGAGAAACTAATAAAATATCTTGACAAGCACAAAAAAATATCAGTGCACGATATGAAGAAAATTCGTAGATTTATTAATTTATCTAATCAATCAGTGCCTAACCATAGGCTTGTAAACATAATGTACCATGCTGGTTACGACCAAATCATAGAAAAAAACGAAGCGTATTTTGTAAAAAGTGTTGACAAAAGCCCGAAATAATTGATTATTATATATATGAAGGTAAGCAACTCAGTCTTAGAAGAACTAATTGTTAAGCATAAAGGCTTTGTAACGCAAATCTGTAAATCAGCAGGGATATCAAGGCAAACCTTTTATAATAGACTAGAGAGACATCCTAAATTACAAGACAAATTGGATGCTAGTAGAGAAGAAATTGTTGATTTTGCAGAATCAAAACTACTTGAACTTATCAGAGAAAAGCACTATCCTAGCATAAGATTTTATTTGGAAACACAAGCTAAACATAAAGGGTATGTTGTAAGACAAGAAATCGACCAGAGCACTACAGTTAAGAGCATTATAGAAGTCCCAGAGTTAAATGCCTATGAGCCAACAATCGAAGAAATTAGAGAACATTGAGTCTATATGGAAGCCAACTCAAAAACAACTAGAGTTTTTAAGAGCAGGTAGCATATTCGAAGTCGCCTATTTAGGTGGTGCTGGTAGTGGTAAATCCTCAGTATTACTTATAGATGCTTGTCGACAAATGAACTACCCTGATGCAAAAGCAGTAGTTTTTCGTAGAACGACTCGTGAGCTTAGACAGCTACTTGATTACTCACAACAAATATATCCTAAACTTGGAGCAAAATGGAACGAACATAAATCAAAATGGCAATTCCCTAGTGGTGGTCAAATTTTCTTTAGTCACATGGAAACTGCTGCAGATAAATATCAGCACGATGGACAAGAATATTCTGCTGGAGTCTTCTTTGATGAGATAACTTCTTTTGAACAAGAGCAATACACATACCTACATTCTCGTTGTCGTTCTACTAATCCAAAGCTAATACCTAGAGTTCGATGCACGGGTACACCAGTTGGCAGACACATTGATTGGGTAAGAAAATATTTTGTTGAGCCTGGAGCTTACAATATTATTAAAGACCCAGTTACTAGCTTGTCAAGACTCTACATTCCTGCAACTTTAGATGACAACCCCTACCTGCAACAAAATGATAAACAATATGAGAACAGGTTAAAAATGCAAGGAGAGAAAGTTTACGCTGCTTTGCGATATGGAGACTGGACTAAGATAGAAGGTGTTTGTTTTTCTGAAATGGACGAAAGAAAACATTTAGTCCCAACATATAGACCACAACCTAACGATGTAATTATTAGAGGTTTTGATTATGGATTCTCTGCACCTTTTGCAACAGTCTGGATAGCTTTTACTGGAGAAAGAAAAATGATAGTGTTTGCAGAATACGTTGGAACTAAAGATGGCACAAATAAAGGTTTACAATTACCTGCTAATGAAGTAGCTAGAAACATTAAAGATATGGAAAAAGCTTTTGGTTTTGTTTCTACTTATTGCCCTAGTGACCCTTCAATGTGGTCTCGAACAAACGCTGGGGAAAGCCTAGCTGAAATCTTTGAAATGGAAGGTCTTGCTATGCACAAAGCTAACAATGATAGAATTTATGGTTCACAACAAATACACATGAGGTTTGCTAAATCAATTTTTGACGGAGAACCTTCTTTGTTTATTACAGAAGATTGCCCTATAACCTGGAAAGCTATGCAACAAATACAAGTAGACAAAAGAAACATTGAGACGTATGACACTAAAGGTTTTGACCATCCAGTTGATGCTTTGAGGTATGGTGTTGTAGAAATACCAATAGAGCAAGGATATGACACAAGTCCTCCAGAAGTTTTTGGTGATAGAATAAGTGGCACAGAAGAGTTTTAATGCTTTACATTTGGCAATTACTACCTTAAAATTACAAGAACATGGCTTCAATTTCTGATTTACGAAAACAGTTTGCTAAGGAAACACCCATTCAAAGACCGAATATGAGTGAATTAGCTGCGTCAGATTCTATGTTGTATTCTAAACATAATGTATTACCATACAACCCAGACACGCTAGTTTCAAGAAAAGGCTTAGATGTGTACGACAAAATGCGACTAGATGATATGGTCAAAGCTAGTCTGACTCTTAAAAAGTTTGCTACACTTGCACCTAACTATAAAATCTTACCTGCTGATGGTAGTAAGAAAGCTGAAGAAATAGCTAATTTTATAGCTTATACAATAGATAATATGGAAGGCTCAATGAATGATGCCTTATTTCAAATACTAACAGCACTAGATTATGGATTCTCTATAACAGAAATAAACTATGAAATGTATGATATAGGTGAGTTCTCTGGCAAAATTGGAATAAAAAACTTAAAAACTAAACAGCCTCGCTACTATAGTTTTGCAATCGATAAATATTCAAATTTGTTAAAAGATGGATTGGCATACAATATAGATGGCGAGCAAAAAAGATTACCAACTAATAAATTCTTGATATTTAGTTATCAAAAAGAATTTGGTAATCATTATGGTACAGCAGATTTAAGACCTGCTTATCGTGGTTATTGGTCAAAAGACACAATAATTAAATTCTGGAATATTTATTTAGAAAGGTTTGCTAACCCTACAGTTGTTGGTAAATATCGTTCTAATGACCCAAATTCAAAAACTAATTTGCGTAACATCTTAGATAATTTAACAGCTAAGACTTCTATTACACACAGAATGGATGAGTTTGATATTGACTTTTTAGAACCAACTAGAAGTGCTACACAAGACTTCAAAGAAGCAATAAATTATTACGACAAAACAATAGCTCGTAGTATATTAATTCCAGATAGGCTAGTAGCTGAAGGTGAAACTGGTGCATATAGTCAAGCTAAAGTTCATTTTGATGTATTTTTATTTGTTTTAGCAAAACTTAGACAAGACCTGGAAGAAGTTGTAATGAACGAACAGCTAATTAAAAGATTAGTTCATATAAACTATGGCAATGTAACAGAAATGCCTAAGTTTAAATTTAACCCAATGACAGATGACCAGAAGTTTGCTTTAAATGAAATGTTTATTAATGCTGTCGAGAAAGGTGTAATCACACCAACTCTTGAAGATGAGAACTACATGAGAGAAAATTTACATTTTCCAGACAGAGACAATGCTGAGTTAACACCTAGCGATACTATGCCAATAGCTAAAACCGAAGAACCTGTTAAAGAAAAACCTGTGGTAGAAGAAAAAGAAGAAGTTACAGTAGAAGAAAAAGTTAAAGAAAACGCAATTGCTGATATAGACTTTAGACCTACTGCTGGTATGAAAGCAGAAGCAATAAGAGGTTTAGCTTGGAGAAAAGAACACAACAGAGGTGGCACACCAGTCGGTGTTGCTAGAGCAGGACAGCTTAGAGCTATGGAAAACCTTTCACCTAGCACAGTTAAAAGAATGTTTTCTTTCTTTAGTCGACACGAAGTTGACAAAAAAGCACAAGGCTTTAGACCTGGAGAAAAAGGTTTCCCTAGTGCAGGTAGGATAGCTTGGGCTCTTTGGGGTGGTGATGCTGGTTTCTCTTGGTCAAGAAAGAAAAGAAATCAAATAGAGGCAGAGCAAAAAAATAATGTAGTAAACGAAGAAAAAACAATAGACTTAGCAAATATAGCTAAAGTGCACAATAGTTCTGTTATTGACAAAAACCAACAAACATCAACAAAAACACTAAGTTTAATTTTAAAAAGAGGAAACATTAAAAGGGTTGAATCTTATTTAAACGCATTGAAAACAAACCACTTTGAAGGCGAAGCACATGACTTTGACCTATTTCCTAAAGGACACCCGTTAAGAACATGATGACTAATGTAGCATCTCATACAACACAGACTTCTCAAAGTCAAGCACAACACTTTGCGAACCACGAGATAAGATGTTATATTTGTAATAAATTACTAGCTAAATCTTCTGCTAAGGTAGAAAAGCTAGGAATTGAAATAAAATGTTCTCGATGTAGAACAATTATTGAAGTTTAGGAGAAGTGAATGGCAGAATACATAGAAGACCCAATAGAAGAAGAAATGCAATTACCAGCAGAAAGAGCTGAAACACCTGATAAATTTGAAATGGAAGATGTTTATGAAACAGCAGAAGAAGCTGTAGCTAGAGCAGAAAAAATGGGTGGAACAGGTTCGCATGAAATGAAATTAACTATAAACGATGAAGAAAAAGTTCTATATATGCCATTTCCAACTCACGAAGAATATATAGAAGTAAAAGAAAGAAGCGAAAAAGAAGAAGTAACTGAAGATGAGGTAGAAACAGAGAACGCTATTACTCCTGGAGATGTTCACACTAAAAAACCTCTACAATTATATAATGATGAATTAAAGTGCGATTGCGAAGATAGTAAAGAATCTTGCGATTGCGATAAAACTGAATCTACTGCAAGAAAACACGCAGTAGAACAAACATTTAATCTTAATGGGGTTGAAATTTTTAGCACTGGTATTTGGAATGGCGACAAATACAACGCTGAAGACCTAGACAATATGGTTTCGAATTTTGATAACGTAGGCTTCGAACCACCTGTTAAAATTGGTCACAACGAAGAGCAACCAGAGTTGAAAGATGGACAACCTGCTCTTGGGTATGTTGACAAAATCTATACGGCTGGTAGTAAGCTCTTAGCCAACTTCAAGGAACTTCCTAAGAAAGTATATGAAGCAATCAAAAGAGGCAACTATAAGCGAGTTTCAAGTGAAATATATTGGAATTATAGAGCAGACGACAAGTCATTTAACAGAGTGCTCAAAGCAGTAGCTTTGTTAGGTGCTGAGATTCCTGCAGTCACTAATCTTGAATCTATTACAGGTTTATATAAAGAAGAAGTGGGTACAGGCGATGTCAAATTACACTACAACGGAAAGGAGAGTGAAATCATGGAAGAAAAACATGAAAATTTAGTTCCTGTTGAAGAGCATGAAAAAGCCTTAGAAGACCTTAGACTTGAAAAAGAAGAGGTAATCAAAGAGTTTGCCATGCACAAACAAGAATTAAAAAAACAACAAATTGCAATGTACATGAAAGAACTAAAAGACGAAGGTAAAGTTCTTCCTGCGTACAGCAATGAAGTTGAAGCTCTACTGTCTACAGCTACAGATGAAAAAGTTTACAAGTTTTCTCACGAAGACACAGAAGTTGAACTTTCTCAATATGAGCTAGTCCAAAAAATATTCTCTAACTTACCAAAAGTTGTTGAATTTGCAGAGTTATCAGAAGCTGACAACAAAAACTACGATGTTGTTGATTATGACAATCCTGGAAGGGAAGTTGACAGACGAGTGAAACTTTATCTTGAAAAAGACTTAGCCAAAGATTACGCCACAGCTATGGCATTGGTCTTAAAAGAAGATAAAGAGTTAAAAGAAAAATATGAAAATGAGTAAGTTAATAATTAGCTTACATAGGAGATAAAAATGAGTACAAGAACATATCTTGGAATGGTTGCAGCAGAAGATTTATCTGATATGCAATACAAAATCGTTAATGTTCATGGTGATAACACAATTAAACTTAGAGTAGCAGCAGGTGCTGGTGTTCTGGGTGTATTGAACAATAAACCTGAAAATGGCGAGAACGCAACAGTTGTTGTTGCAGGTCTAACAAGGTGCGTAGCTGGTGGTACAGTTGCAGCAGGTAGCTGGGTTTCAGTTACAGCATCAGGTACAGGCTTAGCAGCTACATCTGGACAATACATTCTTGGTAAGTCAATTACTGGCGTTGCTTCTGGTGGTTTATTTAAACTAGCAGTACAACACAATGGCTACAGAGGATAAAATTTAAATTAAAGGAGACATAAAATGTCAATAGACGCAAGAACAGTACACATTGATGCACCACTAAGTAATTTAGTCGTTGGATTTGAGCCTACAAACTTAATCGTAAACGACATTTACCCTGTGATTAATGTATCAAAACAATCAGATTTGTATTACGAATATACAAAAGGCGATTTTTTCAGAATTCCTGAAACAACTGCAAGAGCACCTAAGACTAAGGGTAGAACAGTAGAATTTTCTGTTTCATCTAAAGCTTACTATGCTCCTAACTACGCACTTGTTGAAGAAATGAGTTATGAAACTTTGGCTAACGCTGACACACCTCTAAAACTTAGAGAAAAAGCAGCAAGAAACTTAACAAACCTTTTAATGCTAGACTATGAAGTTAGAGTAGCAAACCAAATTACTTCAGGTTCAAACCTTGGTAGTTATGCTACACCTGGCTCACTATGGTCTTCATCTGCAGCAGGAACATCTGACCCATTTAGCGATATGCAAACTGCTAAAAGTGCCATTAGAAGTACAACAGGACTCGAAGCCAATACAATTATTATGGGCAGAGACGTTTATGATGCACTTGTAAGACACGCAGACATAATTGATAGAATCAAATATGTACAAAAAGGTGTTGTAACTGCTGATATCTTAGCATCACTTTTCGATGTTGATAAAGTATTAGTAGGCAACTCAATTAAAAATACAGGTAGTGAAGGTCTCGCAGATTCCTTCTCTGATGTATGGGGCAAAAACGTAGTATTAGCTCACCTAACTAATGGTGCTGATGCAGACGGCAGAAACCCATCATTAGGCTACTCATTTAGATGGACAAACCCGTTATTTGGAACACCTATGGCTGTTGAAGCTTGGGATGACCCAGACCACGGCAACTTCACTAACATGAGAGTACAGTATTACCAAGACGAAGTAATCGTAGCACCAGAGCTCGGTTATTTATGGGCAGATGCTGTAGCCTAACTAACCTATGAGGGCGTTGAAATATACGCCCTTTTTCCATAAGTCATGGATAAAAAGACTTCCATAGAACATGGATTAAAAGTTCAAATACAAATAAGCGAGGTATTTGAAATGAACTTATTACATTCTTCATCTTTTAGGTCTTACCAAAGACAGCTATTAAGAAAAAGAACAATTAGTATTCTTTCTTACTTACAACTGATTGGGTAAACTAACCTTATGAAGAAGCAAAGCATTGGCGAAAAGACAGAGATGCAAATAAACCTTAAATGGTTTATACAAATATTAATTGTAGTTGCTCTGGCAGTTTGGGGATACTTCGGTATTACAGAAAGAATAAATTTCCTTGAACATGAACAAGAGATTCAGGATATCAATGTTAAATTGAATTCTGAGTTTAGAGTAAAATGGCCGAGAGGAGAACTTGGAGCATTGCCAGATGATGCAGAACAAAATATGAGGCTCGATATGCTAGAGAAGATAGTTGAAAAAATAGAGGACAACACCAAAAACATTAAAGAGGACTTGTATGAAACAAAATACAATATGAAAAAAGTTGATAGATAA
>TARA_R110000764_G_scaffold6792_7_pt1 | contig 18721 bp, 16 predicted proteins | sample TARA_R110000764 | Tara Oceans TARA_R110000764 (sample SAMEA4398111) | marine metagenome | biome: Polar Biome; feature: [SRF] surface water layer (ENVO:00010504); material: water (ENVO:00002006), including particulate matter (ENVO:01000060) such as... | depth 5 m | reverse complement strand
GCCCCGTTAAATTACCTATGCTTGTTACAGTACCAGCGGAACCAGATGCATTACCAACTATATTAGTTGCTAAAGACTTATTCATTGCAAATCTTGAATTTGAGTGATCCCAAATAAGAGTAGGTGTTGTGCCTGAACTCCAAGCCCCAAAAGTTAAACCTGATCCATTAGCAGCAGAAGAAGAAGTAGCAAGTTTACCTACTGTTATGTTCAAATCTGTTACATCTAAAGTTGCAGTATTAATTGTTGTTGTTGCCCCAGACACAATTAAATCTCCAGTAACAGTTAAATCTTTACCTATTGTTACAAGAGCGTTTGCATCACCAATAGTTAATGCATTACTACCAAAAGCACCACCTAATTTAGTTTTTAAAGTACCGGCAGTTATATCAGCACCAGTGTTAGTGTTAGTAATAGCACCAGTTGCAGCTCCTAAATAACCCCATTGATCAGCAGATATTGTAGTTGAACCACCAATAGCTTCTAGTTGAGTACCCATGTGCGCTGTTAAACCAGAAAGCTCTGTTACTTGAGATATTGCTATTGTTTTATTTGTAAGTGTTTGGGTATCATCTAATTGAACAATATCAGTATTTGTAATACTAGTAATTTTAGTTGCTGTACCTGCGTTACCAGTAGTATTTGCAGTATTGTTTGGTATATTACTTGAAACAATTTCACCTCTTATAGTAGAAGAACTTTTATCCTGTACGTTACTAAGACTAAGAATTGTTTTAACATTAGCAGCTGATAGTTCCTCGACATCTCCAGCACTACTAGTTACCCTACCTAATATTTTATTCGTTGCTGATACATTTTGCATTTTAGCATAAGTAACAGTATCAGAAGGTATCGTTGTAGTTCTGTTAGATGAAGTTACATCACCTGTTAAATTCCCTATACTCGTTACTGTTCCAGAGGAACCAGATACTGTTGTTTGAGAGTTTATACTTCCATTAGAAAGTGCAGTGTTTAACTCAGCTACAGTAAAAGATCCTAATGATGTTGCATTTCCTACTGAGGTAATTTTTCCAGTTAAGTTTGCATTTGTAACTACAGTTCCCGCTTGCCCAGTTGTATTTTGATTAAGTGTGCCTACACTTATAACAGAGTTTGAATGGGTTAAACCTGAACCAGCAAGTAATTCTGCTAAAGCTGCTATAGATGTTTTCTGTTCCGTAGTTCCATCAGCATCCAATGTGGCAAAAAAGTCACCATTAGTTGGTACTACTGTACTAAATTCAGAAAAGTCTACAGTTAAAGTAGGTACCGGTCCGTCTAAATCAGTACCACTTAAACCTACACCCGCTCCTACTCCCGTAACATCACCTGTTGCTGAGGATAAAGAAATCCAATCTGTCCCGTTATGAAATTTAATTACATTATCACCACTGTGATAGAATATTTTACCCTCAACACCCGTTGGGTTTGTACCCGTAAGATGTTGTAGAACTACATGAAGTAGTTGGTTGTCGTTCAGATTTATATCTGCTAAATATTTTACTTCTGCCATTTTATTTTATTTATTATTTATTAATTTTATTTTAGTTAAAAAAGGCTTTTCCTGAAAAAGAACCCGAAAAATTTAACGTAACTTGATTTACACTATTGTAATTTATTTCTCCTACTACTACTCGATTTGCTGAATCTACTACAGTTACTGCACATTTTTTATTTAAATTGTGAGCTATTACCCATGTTGCTGACGGAGTACCTTGATCATGAACATAATTAGCGTCACCTGCAGTATATATATTATTTACAGTAGTAGGTTGTTTAATCCATTTAGCCATTATATTACTTTATATTTAGTTTTTCCATCTTCTTTATATGCTTTTAAGCATCTATTTCTGTTAGATATAATACCAACATAACTTATGTGTATCCAATTAGGATTGTTATCATCGCCAAACTCCCAAATCATTTGATCAAAGGTTAAGTTCTCTTTAATCCAGTTATACATTTCAGCATTTGTTTTATGTCCAAAAGTATCATCAATATCCATAGCTTGACCTTTCGTATGTTGAGAGTTTTTACTACCACCTATAGCTGTATTAAGTTCTTCTCCCCTATAAAAACTATTAATTTTAATAGGTCCTCCAACCCATTCTCTTAATGGTTCAAATATTTCTTCAGATGTTATAGACATACACTCTAACTCACAATTTCTAGGTGTATTATCTATCCCCCGTCTCATTGCAGTATTGCTATATACTCCTTCTTTATGACTAACATGCTTACTTATCCTATTCATTTTTTTATTTTTTAGCATGGAGTATTTGAAGTTGTGTCGTGCGTTAACCCATTCTCTAATGTCATATTATGTCCATTTCCACTATGATCTACTCCATCTTCCTCTTTAATCCATAATTTTAATTTATTCGATATTTGGTAAGCTCCACAGTCTATTGTTGGATTTCTAAGCGCAGTACCACTAGAGTACAGATAATCTACCTCATCTTGAGTAAGTTTATGGTCTTTCCAAAGCATAAATTGTGTCAGTAGTCCCTCATAATGATAAGTGTACCCAGTAAGAGTACCAGTATCTATAGGTATATTTCCAACTTGAAAAGTACCTGTAGTATTTTCCATATCCCCAGCAGTTCCTCCCGAACCTACTGAACCTGATCCTAGAGACACCCCATTAACCCAAGCGGAGTGCTCAGAGCTAGTAGTACCAAATGCAACAGCTAAGTGAAACCAACCAGTTCCGGTAGATACGTACCAGCTTTTTCTACTATAATTGGCATTTTCAAGATCATAAGTATCCATAAATAACATATTACCCAGAAAGAATACTCTATATTCTACTACATAAGTACTATCTCCAGTAATTCCTTTACCGTATACACCATCATGAGTACCTGATACAGAATCTCTTTTCATATAAACAGATGCACTATGAGCTGTATTTATATTACTTCCACTATTAACAGCATTGAAACTAAAATCATCATCATCAGCTAGTTCTAACTCGTCATTTACACCATCAAAGTCATATGCGTTGATGCTACAAGAGATTACATTAGAGCTACAATCTATTCCGAATCTATAAGGATCTATTATTATATTACTCATTTTTAATTTTTAAGCTATTGCGTATAGTAAATAAAGGATTAATAAGTATACACCTAATATTTTCCAAGAAATGTCTACCTTTTTCATTGTATTACTTTTAATTCCAAAACGTTTTAATTATTAAACCTATAGTAACTACATATATAGCCCATAAAGCTTTACTCATTAATTTTCGATGAGCAGTATTTTGATTAACTCTGGATGTTACCCCAGTGTCAGGGTCTAATAATCTTTCAGTAAGCATATCTAATTTAGCATCCATCTTATCTAACTTATCATCCATAGAGTCTATTCTATTTTTCATCACTATTATTTCTTCTTTAGTGGTCATATTATTCTTCCATTATTAAGTACTCTAATTCTGGAGTACCTGATACAGAATCTACATAAAGAGAGTTATGTGCTGCAAACGGTAATACGGTTATTCCTCCTGCTGGTATTTGAGAAAATAAAACATATTGAACATAAGCATCTGTGCATCCAGTTGCACAAGAAAGGCCATTAAGAGTTTCAGCTGTTACAGTATTCTTAATATAAAGATTAACATACTCTGCACTGTTCCCAGTTGTATTTTTTATATAGATTAATACTCTCTGCCCTGTACTTGAAAATATACTAGCAGGCAATGCGATTGGAACTGATGCCCCTGCTTTAGTTGTTGTAGTAAATTTAGCGAAAGATTTACCTACACCATTACCTATAAACTGCATTTCATTATGCAACTCTAAAGGGATACCTAGTAAATCTGCGCTAATTAAGGTTGTTCTTACTTTTAATTTTGCCATTTTATTTTTTTTATTTGTTATTAAACTGTTTTGTGTCCTATTATAGACACCTTTAATCCTTTTGAAACCCCTCCAGTATCTATTAAATCAATATCTACTGTTATTTCTGCATCATCCGCTAAAAGTGTATCTGAAATAACTGGAGCAGTTGCTGCCGTAACAGATGTTGTTTCAGTAGCATCTATAGTAATTTTAGTTGATAGTATAGTGGTTCCTGATTCATGTATATCTACTGTTACTAATTGGGCTCCTGTACCTGCTGTTGATAAACTAGCTCTTACTTCTGTTACTGTAAATGCATAAGGCATTCTAAATTTAACTTTATCAGTACCTGCAGTTAAAGCTGTAGTCTCATCTGAACAAGCCATCATAAAAGATTCTGTTCTTAAAGAGCTAACTGTTGCTGATGTACTACCATCATCTTTAAATGTAATATCTCCTCCAGCAGCGTCTAGTACAATATCTCCTTCTATATCGAGTAGTAAATCAGCAGTGTGCACACCATTACTGTAATCCTGATCCTGAGTCAGAATAGTAGTAACTCCGCCTGGATAACAGTTAATTTCAAATTGACCAGCTGGATTACCTCCAACTACAGGCCCAGACAGCGCATATTGATTATAAGAAGTAGCCCCTCCATCTCCCACATGTTTAGCCCAACCTACTCCCTGTGGTAGTTGTGCAGTTGTTCCAGAAGCTTGGGTAGAAGCGCTAATAAATTGTATACTTGGATTTCCGGCATTACCTGTACCTAAACCAGTATGAAGATTCATTTGTCCTCCACCTAGATTTGTACCAGCTCCAGAAGTTCCTGCTTTTATCACTAACCTATTCCCAGTTACTCCAGGATCAGATACTCTAGAAAGGAACTGATTATTAGCTGGAGTTCCTAATCCCATTGTTATACCACCGTGAATGTTTAACATTTCTGATCCTGTCAGAGCATTATATGTTAATCCCTCATCAGTTTTTGGTAATAAGTTTCCTGTAGCAGCTTCATAGAGTCCTACAAAACATGCAGCATGCTCAGTATCTAAAACACTAGATGTTCCTGGTATTGTTACAGTAGTATCATTACTAGCTCCAACCGTTGTAGTAACCCCATCTCCTACATAATTTATAGATTGTGTAGTAGTAGTAAGACTAGATCCTTCATCTAAAGTTTGTAAGTTAGGTACGATCGAACTCATAGCTAAGTGACTAACTAATCCTGCAACAGTTGTACTTTCCACTAAAATCTTAGTTGGAGAAACTGCTGCTGGAAGATTACTAATAATTAATCCTAAATTACTTAGATGACCAACTTGTGTGGGGGTAGCACCTGTACTAAAGTTTATATCATTAGCATCACTGTGTATCTTTACAACCTCGTTTGCTGAAAGGCTTATTGTATTATTTTCAGATCTTATATTAAATGGAGCCCCTCTAGCTAATATATTATTTGAATAGTAACTTGTATTTAACGTATTAGTACCTACTCTTAATATATTTGTAAGTGCATTATAAGTTAACATCTCATCAGTCTTAGGCAGTAAAGTTCCTGTTGCTTCTTCCCATAACCCAACGTAACAAGTAGGATCTTCCGTGTCTTGTACATCTATACCTATTGTTGTAAGATTTCTTTTTTCTACATTACCGGCATTTTCTACTAAACCATTAACAGATGTAGAGGTTTGAAGATTAGTTATAGTTAAATTCTGTAACCATGATGCTCCCCACACTTTAAGGGCAGTTCCTAAACCACCCTCATTTGTTGCTCTTGGTACTAATTTTTTTGTTGCCATATATTATTAATTAATTTTTTCTTATATACTCTAAAATTATATCAATTTTCTTTTTCATCTCTTCTATATTATCAGCCGCTTTTTCGTGATGCCTAGAAAATTGATTCTTAACTTCATACAAACTAAATACTAAAAATCTATATAAAGCATATAACGCTCCTAGCAATAGTACTAAAGGTAATCCGTATCCTTCTATAAGTTGAAATATTTCTTCCATTATTATTATTTTTTAAACCGCTTCCGGCATTATATCTCCATTAGAATCTACCCAAAAATGACCTGATTGATACGGAAGAACTTCAGGCATTATGTCTCCATTAGCGTCTAAATCAAACGTATCACAAAAATCTACTATATTTGCTTGAGGCATTAACTCGTCAGCCAAAAGCGTATGCTCAAAAAAGCAATCAGGGTAATGTGTTGCAGCCATAGCCATAACTACATGTGATCTCAATCGTACGAGACTTATCCCTAATGCATTTTGAGTTATTCCCATTATCTATAGTACGCTATTACTTTAGGGCACTCTTCACAATGTCCTTGAATAGCACTCTGATCTTTTAACTCAATGCTTTTAAAAGTCCCATAAAAAGGCATACCTACTGGTAATGGAATATCATATGTTGCAGAACCGCCAACCCAAGGTGTAATAGTACCATTATTTCCATGAGCAGCAATTTGCCAATTAACGTCAGTTAAAGCTGCTTTCAGTACTACATCGTCTCTAACTGCCATAATGCAGTAAAAGTCCCCACGCACCACCATCCCATCACCTTGATTCTCCTGTGAAATTATTACCGCACCCTGCTGTCCATAAGGAGCATTTAATAATTGCTCTTCTTTTGTAGTAGTTTCATGTGCGCTTTTAACTAGATTTTCTTGGGTGAGCATATTTTTATTCTTTTATTATTAAATTAATTCCTAATAACTGTTTAGCTGTAATATCTACAGGTAAGCTATCCTCAGAGATTTTAAATAAAGATAAACCTATTTCTTCTTTTAACATTTCTGTAAATTCTGCTATTTGAGATTTTCTTTCTTCTACTAATTCTACATTCTCAGATTCTATTTTCTGAATTTTTTCTTTCTTTTCTTCATCACTTATAGATTCAGAAGTTTCAAGTTGTTGAACTAACTGAGCTATTTCTAAAAACTTAGCAGTAGGTTTAGAGGACTCTTCTAACGAAGATAATTCTTCTTTAATTAAAGATATATTCTTTGATATTTGCAAAGAAAATTTTACTCCTTTTAATTCTGACACTTCAAACATAGCTTGTAATAGATCCGCTAAAGACCTGTACGTGTAAGTTGTTAATTCCATTGTGTTTACTTTTTCCATTGTTTTTTCCATTTTTGTTGTTGTTGTTTATTAATATTTAGTTGTTTTCCTTTTTATATTGCTGATGCCCATAATCTAATCCATGCTACTGTAGCAGTTTCGTCCCCATTTTGAACTAGAACTTTTATTGCTCCTGTTTTTGCTGCCTCTATTGTCGTACTAGAAGATATATTTCTATTACTATCTGCAGCTGTAGATCCTGTAAACTGTGCAAATGCATAAGCGGCATCAGATTGAGTTAGATTTAATACCGGTATAGCTCCAGATGATTCTGTTTGGTGTATATCTAATAATCCCAGAGGTGTTTTATTTGAAGTGCTATTTTGTATAGATACTTTTTTAGTATTAGTTACTCTTAATACTGGGAATGTAGTTGATGAACCACTGCGTGTAATTAAAGAAATATCTCCTGCAGATCCGCTAGTAGAAGATCCTGCATATAAGTTAATATTTCCCCCATCTCCAGATGTACTTGACCCCGGCTTAAAGTTAAGAGGACCTCCATCAGATGATGATGTTCCGGCAGCTGAACCTTTTAACAAAAACTCTGAACCATTACCAGAGGTAGGTGCTCCTACTACAAACTCTCTACTAGCATCTCCTTTTAAAAAGATATTTCCTGATAAATTTAATGCTTCAGTACCCCCTGTTGCCGTATTTCCAGTAGGTATAATATGAGCCCTGTTCGCAGAATCAAATGTTAATCCTACTGTACCTACACCTGTATAATTTATTGTACCTGTACCTAAGTCTATATTATTATTAGACATATTTAAAGTAGTAGTAGCAGTATGATTACCTAAACCATCTGCTGTTGCTGGAGTAGCCCACTCTAAAGCAGTAGCTCCTGAATTAACAGTTAATATTTTTCCAGCAGTTCCTATAGATAATACTGATGGAGCAGTCGTTCCATCTCCTTGTATTATAGATCCAGCAGCTAAAGCAGACATTGCTGTTATAGCACCTGTCCCACTTCCTAATAATATTCCTCCGTCAATTAAAGTAGCAGCACCTGTTCCTCCGTTAGCTACAGGTAAGATAGTAGTTCCTACATTAGAAGTTAAATCTACTGCACTTAAAAACAAAGAAGTTGTATTTATACACGAAGCTAGATTTATATTAGATTCGGTTATACCTAATGATAATGTTTTATTGTCATCACTTATACTAAGTATAGAAGATATAGAAGTTAATGATTTAAAGTTTAAAAGGTTAGATACTAGTCCTGCGTATATTGTAAAACCTGTACCTGTACTAGTAATATTATCTCCTACTAAAGATGATACTGCTAATCTAGACTCTACATTGGTAGCGGTATTTAATAAATATATAAAATTATTACTTAACGCTAATTGATTTAACGTTTTAGTTTTTAATGTTCTTATGTTTGCCATAGTTTTTAGTTTTTAAAAGTCGTACGTATTATTTCCATTACCTCCCCCGTTAGGAGTACCTGCATTTGGATCTAAAGCAGTTCTGGTTCCTTCAAAATTATTTTCACAATCTGGACAAATGTCTTCTAAAAATTTTGTCCAAGATAATAAATCTTGAAGAGATACACAAGGATTTAAGTTTTTAATTAAATATTTTGTTAAAACAACAAGCCACACTTCTCTAATGTCTAATTTATTTTCTAATAGTCCCGTAATCATTTTATCGTATACTTCGTTAGACAGTGTACCTACACACTCTACTAAATCCGATAAAAACTCTGGACAGTTAATTGGTAATGTGCAATCTGCAGTGTCATCACTTAAACAAGTAATATTACCATTACTCATAATTGTACACCCACTAGGACAGTTGAATCCGGTAGTATCCCCCATAAGGAAGTCATGATCGAAAGTACCAGATGTTACATTCCTACTAGTAATTTTTTTACCATTAATATCAAGTATATAATAAGGATCTAATGTAGCTTGTGCGGTTGCGCCTACAAACACACTAGTTACAGATAACCCAGAAGATAGTTCTGCTTGAAATAAATCAAAAGCAATTCCAGCTACTTGATCTGCAGATGCATTCGTAGTATTATTCTTAACCCAAAAAGTTAATGTGTGATCGCCTTCTGGTATTAAGATAGGCATAAGTACATATTCTTTATAATTAAGAGCATCTACACCAACAGTTTGAGTTCCACCGTTAACTGATAATTCAGAAGTAAGGAAAGTACCACAGTTTAAAGTAATTTTATAATCTCCATCTGCTGCAAATCCTAAAATACACATCTGAGGAGAGTTAAAACTTACTTCTATAGGAATTCCTATCCATTCATTTGCAGGAAGTGCAAGAGCAGTGGCACCTATCTGAGGCCAAATTCCTATATCCCATAGTCTACTACTAAATATAGAACCATAAGATTGTACATTTCCTAGCGCATCTAAAGCTACTTCTAAAATAATACTTGAACCACCACTTATAAATTGGCCTTCGAAGCCAGCTATTGATCCTAAATCTGTTTTTATAAAAGTATCTGCAGTACTAACAGCTGTGAATACTGTAGAGATTCCCCCAGTTGGTACATATAATCTACCTCCAGAATTGCCATATAACGTAGCAGTTAAATTATTACCTCCAAATTGCTGAATTGAATTAGGAGAATTAAAAGCACTAATAAAAGTAGGTGCTGACGGCGTTGTACCTGCACACGGTAAGGCTGGTAAAAGAGGCACAGGTTCTATTAATGCATACCCAGTTGGACATGAACAGTTACAATCCTCTGCTGAGTATATAGCTATGATTCCTAATGTTCCGTTATCTATGTATTTGCTAATACAAGAGAAACATCCTGTAGAATCTTTTACTACTACTGTATACCAAGCTCCTAATGCAGTTCCACTAAAATCTAATGAAACTGATAAGTTGTCTATAAGTACATTTCCATTAGAAGTAACAGTTGTTACGCCTGTACCACTTACAGCTACTCCATTTATATCTATGTATTGTGTTAAACCTGGGTTTATAACTCCTGTGGTTTGTAGCGCACATAAATTACAACCTTGGTGTGTAGACGAAGTGGATACTGCTATTTCATAAGGTGCTGTTCCTCCTAAAATCTCAACAGTAATAGCTCCATCTGATGACCCAGGTAATGAGTTATTAGTTAATGAAACCCATTGAGTATTTAAATTTGATAAAGGAGCTAATGTAGTTTGTGTACCTGCAGGCCATATACCTGGTATAAAATCACTATAACACCCAGGATCTGCAGTTAACACATTATCAGTTATATCAAATAAAGTTTGAACTCCACATATAGGATCTCTAGCCCATATACTCCAAGTACCTGAACCTACACCTGTAAAAGTGTAAGAAGTTGATGCAGTTGCCACAGAAGGTTGCCATGTTATACCATCATCCATTGAGTATTGATAAGTTCCACTGTCTCCCCCACTAGCTGTTACAGTTATAGTTCCATCATCACATCCATATGTACATAATGGTTGAGACGTAATAATATCTGTTATATAAACCCTAGGATCATTAATAATCCAAGTTTCAGTAGAAGAAATTCCACAACTGTCTGTAGCTGTAAATACATATGTACCTGGATGTAACCCAGAAAAATAGATTTTATCAAACTCTTCAACAGTAGGCGCAGATTGTGTAGAACTTACAATATAAACTATTGAAGCAGTAACAGTAGCCCCAGATTGTTCCCCCACTGTTGTTCCATTATATGTTAATGTCCAATCAAATGACATAAGTGTACTCCCCGACCCTTGAGGAATTGGCACTCCATTTGTTATAATATTTTGTATAGCTCCATTACATGTTGAATTGCTGCATCCACAACATGTTGGTTGTATAATAGATTCTGTGTGCACCATTGGAATGTATGATGAAAGGGACACAGTTTCAGGTACAATTACAGATGCGCAATAAGGTGAATTAGCGCCTCTTGTTCTAGCATGATATGTATCCCCCATATTAAAGCACCATCTAGTTGAAGTATTTTCTTGATAATAAGTAGAGTTATCTATCTGAACTCCGTTAGGAGGTAATAAATCTGCAGATGTAAATGCTGTTGCTGCAGAATTAGCAGCAGTAGATACTTTAGTAAAAGTAGCTCCACCATCATCTGATATTTCTAGCCATAATGGGAAATCTCCAGTAGTATTTGTAAAATTAAGTTCCCCACATCCTGATGGACAGGGCATCGGTACCTCTATAATCGCTAAATTTTCTGCAGCATCAATTCCAAGAACTATTGGTACTGTTATATTTACTGAGCACCCATTTCCATCTGTTACATTAATACTATAAACACCTATATCTAATCCGGTTTGAAGAGTTCCCGCCCCTCCTGCTATAGTCTCTGTGAAACTATAACCTCCAGGTCCTGTCCACACATGTGTATAGTTTGGTACAAGTGTGCCTAGATAAGGAGTTACTGTAATTTGTATGCTTCCATCATTTGCTGGAGGGTAACTACATCCTTGATCACTTTTTATGGCTGTCAAAGTAAAGGAAGTGTCTACTAATGTTAAAGTAGTTGAATCTACACATCCTACTGAATCTGTAACATCTACAGTATAAGTCCCTGCACTCAGCCCAGTTATATCCTGAGTTGTAGCTCCATTACTCCATAAATAAGTAAAAGGCGCAGTACCTCCAGATTGACTTGTTAAGAGTATTTGACCTAATGCTCCATTACATACAGGATTCGTAGGAGTCCATGTAAATGATCCTTTTGTTGATGAAAGTAAGATAGTTGTGTTTACAGCAGAAGTTTGACCTTGTATAGTACCTCCTGCACCAAACCAATCTGTTGCAGTGATATAATAAGTACCTGCAGATAAGTTAGAAAATGTATCACTTAACTGAGGACCTACACATGCAGTAGTCATTCCTGCGTCAGTACATAGGGTATATTCGTAATGGTCAAAGTTATTAGTTGAGCCGCCTGATGCAGTAGCAACTAGTTGTCCTGCATTAGGACTAGCACATGTAACTATATTTCCAGTAGCAGTTACTGATAAAGTAGATGGGTCATATAAAGTTATAACTCTTGTCTCACAACAGGGAGTATCGGTAACTCTGCCACCAACGCCAGGCGTCCAACAATAGGTGATTGTTACTGTACCTGCTGCTAGCCCAGTAGATGATAAAATTCCATTTATAGGATTCCACGGATTACAAGTATTATCAACTGCTCCTGTGAGTCCTGTTGTAGCTGTTGTAGCCCAGGAAACACTTGGGGAATTTAGAGCACTAGAACATTGTGTTTGATTTACTCCAGCAGGATCTATACTTAGTGTTCCATCCGTTCCTCCAGGTGAAGTAGGATCTGTCCAACTAACCACACCTCCTAACCCTGATGTAGCAGCTGCTGGAACAGTCTCAGACGAAGAAACAGTATTTCCTGCGGCATCTGTTAAAGTATAAGGCCATGTTCCTTCCACTGCGTTAATTAGTGTAGTTCCAGTCTGTGATGAAGTTACACCATTTGGCTGTGTCCAGACTACACTATATGGAGCTGTTCCTCCTGTAACAGTAAGTGTGATTGAACCATCGTACATTATACAGACAGACGGGGAAATACTAGCAGCAGAAACACTAAGTACGCCAGCAGGTTCAGATAATGCATGATTCCTGGAATGGGTACATCCATTACCATCTACATAATCTAGTGTATAACTCCCTGCTGTAAGATTATTAAAAGTAAAAGAAAAACTATTTTGTGGTCCTATAGTAGTAGATCCATTTCCTGATGATCCAGGAGTAATAGTTACTTGCACAGGATTTGTAAACCCTGCCCCACTCGTATTAGTGGTAATTGAACCATTACTTCCTCCATTAGAAGTTACATTTGAACCTGTTGAAGTAGGAGTATAAGTAGAAGAACCTCCAGATACAGTCTTAGTTACGTTAGGCTGAAAGACTCCATAATGTATTTGTCCTAATCCGTCAAACTCACCTCCAGAGTGATTGTAGTATTCTGTAGATATTACAGGTCCTACATCAACTGACATTAAGGTATAAGATCCATTACCTACAGAAGTATTCGCTGTAGTTTGTGCTCCCAGAGAAGAATTGTTATCTACAGTATGGGATATAACCATAGGAGTGTTATTAGGTCCTAGGATATGAAATTTAACACGTATTGACCAAGAACTAGCTCCTAAACTTGCCCAGTCAGAACCTAAATAATAGCTAAACTCACATCTGATTGATCCACTTGCATTGCAATTTGCGTCACTCTTCTTGAGGTTTACATTAGTCATTTCTATAGCATAAATAGATTTATGATCTGTTATTGAATAGCGACATTGTGATTTTGGTTCAATAATACTGCAATCAATAACATTATTAGTACTCATGGAAGTGTGCGCATGAAAAAGTTGAGTTGATGTGTCACAAGATAGATAACTTGATTGACTTGGAGTATCTACATATAATTTATTATATCCCTTAGTGTTAGTTCTTGTTTTAACTACTAATGTGGTGTGACTGGCCGTACCAGTTGTTACGTATAATGGAGAAGGTATTAAAGCTAAATATACAAGATCTGTTTTCCAAAACGATGCATTTTCACATTTAGGGGAGTTGTACATCATCATAGCGTTACCAACATCTACATTACCAATACCCTCCCCACCATAACCAGGGGATTCTATACTTGCTGGTACAACCTGGGTACACATATAAAATTCATTTAAATCTAAGTGGTACACACTATTTGAAGTAGACTTATTATCCACAAAGGGTTGATCTGCACAAGTTGGACTAGACTGACCTGAGTAAGCAGACGTCATGCCAAGCATGTTAGTAGAACTATTTATACTATTATAACTGACATTACCAGCCCTAGTACCTGCCATTTTTTTACGATATATACCATCTATGTTACCCCCAATATCATACTGTAAACAATTTGTCCCTACACCCCAATTCCAAGTATTATGAGCATGCTGTCTAATTATATTAATATAACAAGTATCAGCAGGCAAAGATTCATTAATCGCACCATTGTACGAAAATATTTGCTTATCTGTAATATCAGTAGCAAATAAATTATTTCCATGAGTTAAATTAGCACCTCCAGGTAACCACCCTGCATTAGCTTCTGTCATTTGAGGTAAATGTAAAGCTCTATGAATAGGATCCTCGTACCCACCATTATTTACATAAAGCTGCTCTACGTTCTCGATTTCATTACTAACCAATGCTCCATATTCCTCCCAAGGAGTTGGATTCCATTGGCTTAGCATTCCATCATACCATTCCATCCTAACCTTGAGATACCTAACTTCATCTCCGTCACCATTATAGCCGTCAGTAGGATTAATAACTGCACCAAAAGCAGGACCCTTACTCATAAATGTTCTTTTCTTTGCCCACGTTAAGTTAGTAGTACTCCATGAACTTTTGTAACCAGGGTGCATTTGTGCTGCAAGAAGATCTTCAGTTTTCCTACCATTTACAGTTTGAAACATATCAGAATTCCATATATTTGAACCATAAAAATAACTGCTAGTAAGATTAATTGCTAGCCCTCCCTCAGATAGACCAGAATAAGTTCCAGTGAATGTACCTGGGTCAAAAGGCTGTTGATCTTGCTCTCGGCTCTCAAACTTAAATCTAATATGACCGTCATTAATCTTAGTTTCTAGCCAGGGATTTTTATAATCATTATAAACTGAGATAACAATAAATTGAGGGAACACTGTAAATTCAGATGTAATATCTGATGGTTGTGAGTATGAAGGATCAGTGTAGAAAGGCTGAAAATAATCTAATTGGTCACTAAGTACATACTCTTGAGTACCAGTTGGATTTGTACTTCCGTTTGATTTAGCTTTTGTAAAATTAATAGTATAGGAAAATCCAGTAATACTCCCCATGTGCTGGTCAGACGTTCCGGACTTAATTCCATTTGGTTGAGCTGTAGGCATATTTTATTTTTTAACAATTACAGTTACAATTTTCTACTCCGCATATAGATACTGCTTTAGCATATTGATCGGCGGTTTTCATATATAGTGCTGTAGTTTGAACACATCCAGCTATGTTTACTTGCATTCCCTCCATTAATAAGTAAACATTTGTTAACTCAGATAGCATAACTACACATTCTTTACATTCTTTACATTTACATTCTAATAATTCTTTAACTTTTGTTGCTAAACAACAATTTAAAGCACATAGTCCTACTGCGCCAAAAGTTACGTTACCTATTGGATCTGGCTCTGTTATAATTACTTTTATTACTCCGTTCAGTTGTTCTGTACTAATACCTGGAATATTGTCCCATGTTATAGTTAATTCTCCCGAGGGGAAATTATTATTTGTTAATGAAGGTGCTGGACTGATTCCTCCCAGTCTTTCTAAATCTACTGCAGCATTCGTTTGATTCGTAGGAGAATTTGCTGGGTCAACCATAGGATACTGCACTTCATTAATCCATACCTCTACAGGTGATCCTGATGATCCTCCTGCTATAGTTAAGGTTTTACAATCTGCGGATAATTTTACTTCTATTGCCATAATTATTTAATTTTAAAAAGGTAAAAAAAGTAGGGGAGTTTTTACACCCCCCTTCTCTTAAAGTTGTTACAATGTTATTGTTGAAGCTGTACCAGCAGTAATACCAAATACAGTAGCATAGTTAGCCATATTTGCGTTTACACCATCAAAATACAAAGTTATATTTGACATAGCACTAGCATCGTTCGCAACATTACCAGAAGTACTAGTAGGAACGTGAAGTGTTATAGCATCATAACCAAGTGTAGCTGAGGTAGCAACTGGAGCAATAGCCTTACTAGTGAAAGTATCTGGAGTATTTAGGAAAGATCCTGCTCTTCCGTGGTACCCTTGCATTGCTTGAGTTTCTTTCTCTGCAGAAATAACTTGGTGGTAGTTACCTGAACCTTCTACTTTAGCAGTTACTGCTAATGTATTAGTTGTACTACCAGCAAAGTTTAGCATATCAAACTCGTGTCCAAACTCAGCAGCAACAATTGTACAAACTGCACTATTAGCACTAGCAACAAAACCGTACTTTTTACCTATCTTAGTTGCAGCGTTAGCTAATGCTAAAGCAATAGTAGTAGTAGTATCACCAGTAACTGTTACATATTCAATTGGAGTAACTTGATCTGTACGTCCAAAGTCTTCAGCAGCTGGATTCATGTACTTATCGTATCCAATATCAGTAGCACGTCTAACTAGTTTTAAAGAATGGATTGAACCTACAGCACCTGCTGCTGCTACTGTAAGTGCAAGTGATTGCTTTACAGCTCTAACATATGGAGTATAAACCATCTTTACTCCTTTCATGTTAAATATTTGGCTGAATAATGGGTATTCACCAGACCCTTTTCCTTGTACGACTTGTATGGTATCTGCAGCAGTTAATGCTGCGGCAGTTTGCCATGCGTTTCCGTTAAGGTCCCAAATTCCAGATACTCCTGCAGCTGCAGAAACAATTGTTGCTCCTGATGCTGCTAAATGTACATCTGCATTTGATATAAATGTTAATCTTGACATAATTTTATTTTTTATGTATTAATAATTATTCAGATTTTAGTACTTCTACAGACTGGGTCTGGTACCGAGGATCTGATATAGCCTCTAGTAAACTGTTGATAGTCATATCAACAATCTCTTGATGTGTGTGTACGGGCAAATCGCAATTAGTATTTGACATTATATTTACAATAGCTGGATGTTTTAAATATGTTATTTTTACAGAAGAAACAACAAACGAATTATCTGTATACATATCTAAATTTTCATTAAGTATTGTATAAAGTGGTGATGTAATTTTTGTTTTATTAAAAGGATCTTGTAGTAAGTCAAATATATCATCTTGCTGCGCAAATTTGCAGCTAGACATAGTAGTACGTTTAGAAGCATCTAAAGTTAAAGTTCCATCCATACCATAAACAAGATCCCCATTCGCATCTACAAGATAAGTTCCTGCCATTCTGTACTCAGATTGATTGTAGCTACAAACCCATTCTGCTCCTAAAGTCTGAGCACAATTATCAAACTGTGCTTGTACAGTTGATCCTGCTACTATAACAGAACACTCGCAAGTATCTACAAAGTACTCATAATCCCAATTAAGTTTCTTACATCCCTGATGCTCAACTAAAGCCCTAACATTTATTAAATGTCTATAATTTTGATCTGACGCAGTATTACCTACAACTGGAAGTCTAAAAGTATCTATAAATGCGTTTTCTCCTATTTGAGATTTAAATGTTGTATTATCAGAATACTCAACTACTAAAGTACGTAAATCATCTATTCTTTTTTGAGACTCCTCAAACCCTTTCTGTTTAGTATTACTTTGTTTACCATATCTCTGAGATACAAATTTATTAATATTTTTATTAATCGCTAGGTCCATCTCTTGCGGTAAAAATATATCAACTTGGTGGCTAGAAATTTTTTGAATTCCTTGCTGTACACCTATATGCATCTCTTGAATAGTCATTATACAATAGCTTCTTTAAGTTTAACTCTTAGTATAGTTAAAGTACCAGAGTTCTTTTTATTTTTTAAATATACAACTGAATCTTCTAAAGTTTCCCCAATAACCTCATCTAAGTATACAACTTGATTACCAATTCTACGTAATACACCAGCAGACACAAGTTCTTCTATCTCAGCTTTTACATCTAAATTTGTATCAGTAGATACCTTAAAGAATTTCTTTGGGTCAGAATTCTTTAATTCATAAAGAGCGTTTTCTTTTTGAAGAAGCGTCATTTTATCTGGGTTTCTATCTGTAGTTAATATTCTAAGTATTCTTGACATTTTTTTATCATCAGAAGTTACTTTTATAAATTCTTTATCTGCATCTTTCCTAACTTGTATTTCATTATTCTTTTTAATAAGATCTCTTGTTGCGTCATGAATATAAAATCTATGTTTAGAACTCATATCGCTCTTATTTAAAGCAACTTGCGGATGTTTCAAAGCAAACTTATACTTTAAAAAATCTTCTCTGTTGAAAGGCTTTCCGTTTTCGTCAGTGCTGACATCTAAATCAACTCCCTCAAAAGGTATAGAAATAGTTAGTTCTGACCAGAATTTTTTAGCATGCTTATGCCAATCAGCGTGAGCTGGACCTACATCTAATATTCCGGTTAACATTTCTTCTTCTTCTTTTCCTTCGACCCCTCTTAAAGGTTGACGGCCTACGTAAATACTACCTAATTTTGTTTTTGCACTTAAACGAACCTCTTTAGGTAAATGGTTCATAAGTTCTTTTCTTCTTAATGCTACTTTTTTCATTTTTTTGTTCTTTTAATTAATTAATTGTTTGGGCCATAAAGAATAACTTTGCCCGTATAGATAGGTATAAGGGGGGCTGGAAACGCCCCCCTTCTTACCAAGGAAACTAAATATTAACCTACGATGCAACACATTGTAGATCCAACGAAGTGTCAAATCTCTTCAACACTATTCCTGCAGTCTTAAGCATGTGAACTGACGCACCGTCAATATCAGACGCTCTAGTATCTGAACCAGAGAAACCTCTAGGTATAACAGAACCAGCAACTGCCCATCTCATCATCTCACGTCCTTTCTTATTAATCATCTGTACGTTAGCTTGGCCATCGTAATTAGATTGATCAACAAATACCATTCTGTAAGACTCCATAGAATATCCTGAAACAGGATGTTTCTTAGAAGCTTGTGCAACAGGTCCGTGATCGAACATAGGAACCTTAACTACATTTACTGTATGCCCATCAATGTGGTCATAAGAAGTA